>VFQQ010000054.1_pt1 | contig 292671 bp, 297 predicted proteins | sample 3512341 | NCBI WGS metagenome assembly VFQQ01 (sample SAMN10412373, study PRJNA504923) | tailings metagenome | isolation source: Relicate 2 Philex TSF1 revegetated site | place: Philippines: Tuba, Benguet | collected 2017-08-29
CAGCAGCAGGCGGCAGAGCGCCACGCGCCGCCGCTCGCCGCCCGACAGCTTGGTCACGTCCGCATCGCCCGGCGGGCAGCGCAGCGCATCCATGGCGATCTCGACGTTCCGCTGCAGGTCCCAGGCGCCGACGGCGTCGATCTTCTCCTGCAACTCCCCCTGCTCGGCGATCAGGTTGTTCATCTCCTCGTCTTCGAGCGGCTCGGCGAACTTCGCCGATATCTCTTCGAAGCGGTCGAGCAGCGCCTTGGTCGGTCCCACGCCCAGCATCACGTTGCCGAGCACGTCGAGCTTCGGGTCGAGCTGGGGTTCCTGCGACAGGAAGCCGATCTTCACCCCGTCGGCGGCCCAGGCCTCGCCGTTGAACTCCTTGTCGAGGCCGGCCATGATCTTGAGAAGGGTGGACTTGCCGGCGCCGTTCAGCCCGAGCACGCCGATCTTCGCCCCGGGCAGGAAGGAGAGCCAGATGTTCTTCAGCACCTGCTTGCCGCCCGGATAGGTCTTCGACAGACCCTTCATCACGTAAATGTACTGATAGGCGGCCATCGCGCTCGATCCTCAGTTAAACGCGCAGGCGCAAAGCGCGCGCGAGGGCGCCGGGTAGCATGAATCAGGCCTGCCGGGCAAACCCGTTAGGCCGCATCCGCCGCCATGCAGACGGCGCCGGACGGATCGCGGCTCTCCAGCGTCACCTTGCCGTCCGCTTCCGCCGCGACCAGGGTCAGCGGTTGGTCGGCGAAGGCGGGCTTGCGGCCCCTGAAGGCGAAGGACTTCAGCGCCCGCCCGGGCCAGGTGCGGCGGAACTGTTCGGCAAGCAGGATCGCCTGCAGTGGCCCATGCACGACGAGGCCGGGATAGTTCTCCTCGCCTTCCGCATAGGCGCGGTCGTAGTGGATGCGGTGCCCGTTGCCGGTGAGGGCCGAGAAGCGGAACAGCATCACCGGGTCCGGCGTCAGCGTACGGCTCGCCGCCCCGGCAGGAAGCGGGGCAGGGGCTTCCGCCTTCGGCGGCGCGGGCCTGCCCGTATCGGCCGGGCGGTAGACGAGGTCCTGCTCCTCGCTCACGGCGAGGCCGGCGGCGCCGCTGATCACATGGCGGAGCGTGACGAAGACGAGGCGCCCCGATCCGCCCTGCTTCTCCTCGATCTTCAGGATGGTGGAGGTGCGCGACACGCTCTCGCCGATCTCGATCGGGGCCAGGAACGCGACCCGGCCCCCGGCCCACATCCGCCGCGGAAGGTCGGCCAAGGGTGGCAGGAAGCCGCCGCGCTTCGGATGTCCGTCCGCACCGACGCTGCGCGCCGGCACCCAGTCCTGGAACAGCAACCAGTGCCAGAGCGGCGGCAGGATGCCCTCGCCGGTCACCGTGCCGGGATCGAGGTCGAGGGTCGCTTCGAGCCCTTCGGCGAGGCGCGGCCAGGCGCGATCCTCGCGGGTCTGGCTGCGGCCGACGTAATCGGCTTGCCCGCTCATGCCTTGGCTCCGAACTCGGCGCGGATCCGTGCGCTGTGCTGGCCGATCGAGGGCACGGGGCCAAGCGGCCAGTCGCCGCCTGAACGAATGGCTGGCGGCGCCACGATCTCCGCCTTGCCCCCCGGCACATCAACGGCAACGCGCCTGAGCGCGGGATGGCGGCCAAGTGCCGCGAGATCGTTGACGAAACCATAGGCCGTGTTGGACTTGCGCAAGCGCGCCGCAGCCTCGTCGCGGGTCAGCGTCGCGAAGGTCTCGCCCACCCGCGCATCCACCACCGGCCGGTTGGCGACCCGGGCATTGTTGGTCTCATAGCCGGGCGCCAGCGTGATCGCCGCGTCCTGCAGGAAGCCCGAACAGAAGCTCGCCCACTCGCGCTCGTTCTGGATCGAGATCAGCACCAGTGCACCGTCCTTGGTCGCGAAGGCGCCATAGGGGCAGATGGAGGGGTGCGCGAGACCGACGCGCTGTGGCATTGCGCCCGTGCCTTCGAAATAGAGGAGCGGCACGTTCATCCAGTCGGCGACCGCGTCGAACAGACTGACCTTGATGCCCTTGCCAACCCCGGTCTGGGCCCGCTCCAGCAGCGCCTCCAGCACGCCGGCATAGGCATACATGCCGCAGCCGACATCGCAGACCGACACACCGACGCGGCCCGGCCCGGCCGGATGCCCGGTGACCATCGCAAGGCCCGATTCCGCCTGCACCAGGAGGTCATAGGCCTTCATCGAGGCATAGTCGCCGGCATCGCCATAGCCGGAGATGTCGACGGTGATCAGCTTCGGGTATCTCGCCCGCAGCTCGTCGGAGCCGAACCCCGAGCGCGCCGCCGCCCCGGGGGCGAGGTTCTGGATGAAGACATCGGCCTTCGACAGCATGGCATGCAGCATTGCCGCATCCGCCGGATCCTTGATGTCGGCGACCAGGCTTTCCTTGCCCCGGTTCAGCCAGACGAAATAGCTGGACAGGCCCTGCACGGCGGCATCGTAGTGTCGCGCGAAGTCGCCCTCCGGCCGCTCGATCTTGATCACGCGGGCGCCGGCATCGGCCAGGCGCGAGGCGCAGTAGGGCGCCGCCACCGCCTGTTCCAGGGACACCACCAGAAGCCCGTCCAAAGGTCTCGTCATCATCACCCGGCTTTCTCCACGACTGCTGCGAACATGCCGTCTGGCAGCTCGGCGGAAAAGGGCATTGCGCGCGGCCGGCATGCAACGGAAAATCCGCCCCCAATCGTTCCGGGAGGAAGAAAGTCTTGAGTTCGCCCCTGGCCGGCCTGCGCGTGATCGACGCCAGCAGTTTCATTGCCGCCCCTGCCGCCTCCGCCATCCTGGCCGATTTCGGCGCCGACGTGATCAAGGTCGAGGACACCGCGGGCGGCGATCCGAACCGGGTGCTGCACCGTCTCGCCGGCATGCCGCAGATCGACGTGCCGTTCAGCTGGGCGCTCGACGGCCGTTCGAAGCGAAGCCTGGCGGTCGATCTGAAGAAGCCGCAAGGAAAGGACGTGCTCCGCGCCCTGGTCGCCAGGTGCGATGTCTTCGTCACCAATTTCCCCCACCCGGTGCGCGAGCGGCTGCAGGTCGGCTACCGGGATCTGAAGCCGCTCAACGACCGGCTGATCTACTGCTCGCTGACCGGCTATGGCGAGGCGGGCGAGGAGCGCGATCGTCCCGGCTTCGACACGACCGCCTTCTTCGGCCGGTCCGGCCTCGTCCATTCGCTCCGTATCGGCGAGGAGGGGGCACCGGCGCAGACCATTCCAGGTGCCGGCGACCGCTGCACCGCGATCAGCCTCTTCGCCGGCATCCTCCTCGCCCTCCTGCAGCGGCAGGCGACGGGGAGGGGGAGCGAGGTCGCCACCTCGCTCCTCGCCAACGGGCTGTGGTCGAACGGCGTGCTGGCCCAGGCGGCGCTGCTCAACACGCTGGCGGAGGCGAAGCGCCCGCGCGAGAACCCCTACAACGCCGTCTCCATGCAATACGTGACTCAAGATCGCCGCTGGTTCTCCCTCGCCCTGGTGCAGGAAGAGAAACTCTGGCCCAGGCTCTGCGACGTCGTGGGGCGGCCCGATCTCCTCACCGACGGACGTTTCGCCGTACTGGCCGACCGGCGGGCCAACGCCGCCGCCCTCTTTGCCATCCTCGATCCGGTCTTCCGCTCGAAGCCCTGGTCGCACTGGGAACCCAGACTGCGCGAGAAGGACATCACTTTCGGCGTCATCGCCGCCCTCTCCGATATTCCCCACGACCGGCAGCTCCAAGCCGCCGGCATCGTCGTTCCCTCCGCCGATCCGGCGGTCGGCCGCACCATCGCCAGTCCAATCTGGGTCGAAGGTGTGGAGAAGGGGGTGCCCGGCAGGGCGCCCGCCCTCGGCGAACACACCGACGAGATCCTGGCCGAGGCCGGCTATGACGCGGAGCGCATCGCCGCCCTCCGCAAGGCGGGGGCGGTCGCCTGAACGCGCAAGCAGACATTGGGGAGGGAGAAACGACATGACAGGACGGCTCGAAGGCAAGACGGCCGTGATCACCGGCGGCGCCAGCGGTATCGGCCGCGCCACCGTTCTGCGCTTCCTCGCCGAAGGCGCGAAGGTGCTCTTCGCCGATATGAATCAGGCCAATGCGGATGAGACAATCGGCCTCGCCAGGACGGCCGGGACGGGCGACCGCGTCGCCTTCGCCCGGGTCGACGTCTCCCGGGAAGACCAAGTGAAGGGGATGATCGACGAGGCGGTGAAGCGCTTCGGCCCTGTCGACATCCTGTTCAACAACGCCGGCGTCGGCGGCGCGTTCGGCCCGCTCGACGAGGTGTCGGTCGAGGACTGGGACTATACCTTCGACGTGTTGGTGCGGGGCGTCTTCCTCGGCATGAAGCACGTCATCCCGGTGATGAAGGGAAACGGCGGCGGCAGCATCATCAACACCGCCTCCATCGCGGGTATCGGCGGCGGCGCGGGCTCCAACTGCTACTCGGCGGCCAAGGCGGCGGTGAACAACCTGACCCGGGCTTCGGCCTCCGACCTCGCCCGCTTCCGCATCCGGGTGAACGCCATCGCACCCGGCGTGATCATCACGCCGCTGGTGCTGGCCGGCGGCACCAAGGGCCTGGACGAGCGGATCGACCGGGCCCAACCCTGGCCCGACCGCGGGCGTCCGGAAGACATCGCCGGTGCCGCGCTCTACCTCGCCAGCGACGACGCCGTTTTCGTCTCCGGTCACACCCTGGTGGTCGACGGCGCCATGCTGGCCCAGGGCCCGAACCTCTGGGGCCGCGACGAAACAAGCCCGATGCTGAAGCGCACCGGCGTCAACCGCGGTACGACGGGCGAGCAGAGCACGATCCGGCGGTAGCGGGTTTCCGGTCAATTGCGCCTATCCGCCGCCGTGTGCCTTTGACCGATGAGAACGGCTGCGTCAGCCCGCTTTACGATTGGGTTCCAACTCAACCGCCGGGATCAGTGGGTCGCCCGATAAATCAAAGAGTTGCCGCGCTGGCATTGATCTTGCTGCTGGTGCATCGCGTGCCTGCAGCGGCGGGCGGGAATTGGTCTTAAGGATGGGAATTCATGTATCGTATCGTCGGCACGGCTCTCGTCGCGGGGTTGATCCTCGGTGCATCCGTGGCTTCCGCGGCCCAACTCGTCGTCAATCTTCGGGGGTCGAACGCTTCCGGCGATCCGCTGGTCTATACCGTCAGCCAGACACCGTTCAACGACGCGGGCATCGTGCTCGGTAGCGACGCCACGCTGGTCGTGAACGGTAGCAATTCCCAGACCGGCAGTTCGGTCGCCGTCCGGCGTTCACAGGGTCTTGGCGTCCGCTCCTGCTCCGGCCTCGGCTGTCTGGTCGAAAGCAACGAGATCGACGGGTTGTTCGGCAACGACACGGCCACCTTCAGCCTCGGCGGGGGCGCGGCGGGGATGAGTTTCATCCTGGTCAGCGCGACCTTCAACTTCATCGACGACATCGGGCTCAGCCTGCTCGACAACGCGCGGCTGGCATTCGGCAGCGACAGCATCGACATCGATATCGCGGGGATCGCCAATGCGCAGGGCTCGAACCCCTGCGGTCTTCTGGCCGGCGACCGGGAGTGCACGGTGAACTTCGTCGACCTGTTCGGGGGTGATCCCTTCGCGCTCGAAGCGGACAGTTTCTCGTTCTCGGCCTTGAGCGCACTCGACGGCTGGTACATCAGCGAGATCGTCTGGGAGATCGGCTTGGCCCGCGCAGTACCCGAACCGGCGACGCTCGCCCTGTTCGGTGCCGGTCTCGCCGGCTTGGGCCTGGCGCGGCGTCGCCGTGCCTGAAAATGTAGTCTTGGGTTGTGAGAACAGCGGCCGTCGAGCCGCTGTTTTCATTTCTGCTCAGCAGCATATCGCTCACCGGGAGCCCTCTATCCAGTCTGCATGGCAAAGAGGCGATGATTTTTTTCTTTGTTTATGTTGAAGAAAGACCGGGAAAGCGATATCATTAAAGTACTGTTTTTGCTCTGTTCGAGATGCTCTCCTGTTTATTGCAGATATGATTTGAAGTTTAATTTGATCTGAACTGGCAGGATGTGGGCCAAGGATGGCGCCGCAACGGCTCCAAACTGGCCGGAATTGGCTCATATTGGCCGCTTTTGGTCGGCCTCCGCGCGTGGAGTCGACTGGATACATGTTATAAATCAATGCATTAATTGAATGTGGTGCGGAACAAGGGCGCCGGGATCGCCTGCCGCGTCCAGCCGGGGGCTGGCTCTCACCGAGGGCGGAAACGGCCATTTCTGGCCGAGGGCGAGAGCGAGCGGCCAGATTTGTCCGCCCCCGCGATGGACCGATGGGCGCGTTGGACAGGGGCCGGCGCCTTTGCTACCCGGACCGCCGGAAGAGCTTGGAGGGCAGGAATCATGAAAGAGGCCACCCCCGTCCGCGCGCAAGGTTCGGATGCGGTCGCCCCCGACACCCGGGGCTGGAACTTCTACACGGCGGACAAGAGCCTCCAGGACCTCCTCGGCCTGTACTTGGCGCCGGGTCTGCACGAGCATCTGCGCCCGCACCTCGAACGCCTCGGGCATCTCGCCGCCAACGAACTCGACGACTGCGCCCACCTGGCCGACCGGCATCCGCCCGTCCTCCACCACCGTGACAAGTTCGGCCGCGACGTTCAGCGGATCGAATTCCACCCCGCTTATCGCGAGATGGAGCGCATCGCCTATTCGGTCTTCGGCATGCACGCCATGTCGCACCGCGACGGCGTGCTCGGCTGGCACGAACCGCTGCCGACGGTGGCGAAACACGCCTTCACCTATCTCTTCAACCAGGCCGAATTCGGCCTCGGCTGCCCAATCAACGTCACCGACTCGTCCATCCTCTTGCTTCGTCGCTACGGCGACGAGGCGCTCAAGGCCCGCTACCTGCCGCGTATGCTGACCACGGACCTGGATCAGCTCTGGCAGGGTGCCCAGTTCATGACCGAGAAGGAGGGCGGCTCCGATGTCGGGTCCGCCACCACGCGTGCCGTCCGCGACGGCGACGACTGGCGCCTGTATGGCGAGAAGTGGTTCTGCTCCAACGCCGACGCGAAGCTCGCCATGATGCTGGCCCGGCCCGAAGGGGCGGGATCCGGCACCCGCGGCCTCGGCCTCTTCCTCCTGCCGCGCTTCCTCGAGGACGGCTCCGCCAACCGCTACCGGATCGTCCGGTTGAAGGACAAGCTCGGCACCCGGTCCATGGCCTCCGGCGAGATCCGGCTGGAAGGCGCCGTCGCCTATCCGGTCGGCAACCTCGACCGGGGCTTCGTGCAGATGGCCGACATGGTCAACTGGTCGCGGCTGTCGAACGGGGTGAAGTCGACGGCGCTGATGCGCCGGGCCGGGCATGACGCGACGTGCGTGGCCCGGGGCCGCATCGCTTTCGGCCGCCGCATCATCGACTTCCCGCTGGCGCGCCGGCAGATGCTGAAGATCCTGTTGCCGATGGAGCAGGCGCTGTCGGTCGCCATGCTGACGGCCGTGACTCTCGACCTCGCCGACGACACGGCAGCCAGCCGCCGCGACGGTTCGCAGGCGGCCCAGGCCCTGCTACGCCTGCTCACCCCGGTGCTGAAATTCCGCGCTACCCGCGATGCGCGGAAAGTGGCTGGCGACGCGATGGAGATGCGCGGCGGCACCGGCTACGTGGAGGAGTTCGCGACCGCCCGGGTGCTGCGCGACGCCCATCTCGGCTCCATCTGGGAAGGGGCCGGCAACATCGTCGCCATCGATGCCATCGGCCGGGCGATCGGCCGGCACCGTTCGCTCGACGTCTGGCGTGCCGCCATGGCCGAGAAGATCGCCGAGGCCGACGCGGCGACGCCGGCCTATCGCGCGCGCCTGAGCGGGGTGGCCGACCGGGCGGCCGCGCTGGCCGATCGGGTCGCCAACGCCGGCGAGGCGGAGGAGGCGCTGTCGCGCCAGGCGACCAGCGCGCTCTATCACGTCACCTCGGCCGTCATGCTGGCCTGGGAAGCCTCGCGCCTGAACGAGAAGCGCGGCGATGCCGGCCGGCTCCTGTGGTCAAGGCTAGTGCTGGATCATCGCCTGGATAAGAATGACCCGCTCGACCCCCGCGGGCCGGGTTTCGAGGATGCGGCGGCACCGATCCTGCTGCTGGGCGAAGCCGCCTCGCTCGCGCATATCCGCGATCTCGTCGACGGCTGACCCGCATGGCGACCATCTTCCTGCTGATCGCCTCCAACGTGCTGATGACCTTCGCCTGGTACGGCCACCTGAAGCAGCCGTCCCAGGCGCTGTGGCAGGCGATCCTGATCAGCTGGGGCATCGCCTTCTTCGAATACTGTCTGGCCGTGCCGGCCAACCGGCTCGGCTACGGCACCTTCAGCCTCGCCCAGCTCAAGATCATGCAGGAGGTGATCACGCTCGGCGTCTTCGCCGGCTTTGCCGTACTCTTCATGGGCGAGGCGCTGAAATGGAACTATTTCGCCGCCTTCGCCTGCCTGATCGGAGCGGTGGTCTTCATCTTCCTGGAGTGAGGATCACGGCTTGGTGGTCGGGAAACGCTTTCTTATTTTGGCGAAGAGCTCGTCGCGGACCGAGCGGTAGGAATCGAGCATCTGCTGGCGTGACCCCTGGATGATCGACGGGTCGAAGGTGTTCCAGAACTCCACATCGACGGCGGCGTTGCGGGTCATCTCGAGCGCCCGGTGGTGAGCCTCGGGGGACAGCGAGATGACGAGGTCGAAGGATTCGGTCTCCTCTTCGTACTCGTCTTCCAGGGCATCGAAGGTCTTGGGCTTGTGGCGGGCGACATCGATACCGATCTCGTCCATCACTTCGGTGACGAAGGGGTCCTGCTCGCCCTGACGGATGCCGACCGACTGTACGTAGATCTTGTTGCCATGCAGGTGCTTCAGGATCGCTTCCGCCATGGGCGAACGGATGGCGTTGGAAGTGCAGGCGAAGAGCACGGCGCCGGGCAGGCTCGCCATCGCCGTCTCTCAGCTCATACCTTGATGTGGAGGACGCAGACGAGCGTGAACAGTCGCCTTGCCGTTGCATGGTCGACGTCGATCTTGCCGTCGAGCCGTTCCTTGAGGACCTGGGACCCTTCGTCGTGGACACCTCGGCGCCCCATGTCGATCGCCTCGATGCGCGAGGGTGAAGCCGTGCGGATAGCCTCGTGGTAGCTCTCCACGATGTGGAAGTAGTCGCGCAGGATGCGCCGGAACGGCGTCATCGACAGGCCGAAGGCGTGCCGCGGCGCCCCGCCCACGTCGCGCACGTCGAAGAACAGGCGTCCCTCCTGGATCGAGAGATGGAGCTCGTAGGGCCCGCCCTCGGGATCGTTGACGAGGGAAAAGCGGTTCTCTTCGAGGAGATCGAAGATCGCCACCTTGCGCTCGTGATCGACGTCGGCCCCGCGCCAGCCGATCGTTTCCTCGTCCAGATGGATCTTGGCGATGCGCGGATCTGCCACGGCCGTTCCTCAGGCACCGAGCCGGATGGAAACAGATCGCGCATGCGCCGGCAGACCCTCGGCCTCGGCCAGCGCAACCGCCGCCGGGCCGATCCGCTTCAGGGCATCCGCATCGCAGCCGACGATTGTGGTGCGCTTCATGAAGTCGAGCAGATTGAGGCCGGACGCGAAGCGCGCGGCGCCGGCCGTGGGAAGGACATGGTTCGGTCCGGCCACATAGTCGCCGATCGCTTCCGGTGTATGACGGCCGAGGAAGATGGCGCCGGCGTGCCTCACCCTGTCCGCCATGCTCTGCGGATCTTCGATCGCGAGCTCCAGATGTTCCGGTGCCAGCCGGTCGATCAGCGGCGGGGCATCGGCCAGGGACTTCACCGTGATCAGCGCGCCGAACCGCTCCCAGCTCGCCGCGGCGATGTTGCCGCGTGGCATGGCGGCGAGCTGCCGCTTCACCGCCCTTCCCACCGCTGCGGCGAAGCCGGCGTCGTCGGTGATCAGAACGGACTGGGCAACCTCGTCATGCTCGGCCTGCGACAGCAGGTCGGCGGCGATCCAGTCGGGGCTGTTCCTGTTGTCGGCGACCACCAGGATTTCGGATGGGCCCGCAGGGTTGTCGATGCCGACCTGGCCGAAGACCTGGCGCTTGGCGGTTGCCACATAGTCGCGTCCCGGCCCGGTGATCTTGTCGACTGCCGGAATGCTTTCGGTGCCGTAGGCCATGGCGGCCACCGCCTGCGCCCCGCCGGTGCGATAGACTTCCTCGAGGCCGAGAAGGCGGAACGCCGCCATGACCAGCGGATTCAGGTGGCCGTCCGGAGTGGGAACGCAGACGGCGATGCGCCGTACGCCGGCCGTCTGGGCCGGGATGGCGTTCATGAGGACGGAGGAGGGATAGGCCGCCTTGCCGCCCGGCACATAGAGCCCGACGGCATCGAGGGCCGTCCAGCGGTGTCCGAGAATCACGCCGGCCTCGTCGGTGTAGAGCCCGTCCCGCGGCATCTGGCGGAGGTGGAAGTCGCGGATGCGGGCGGCGGCGGTTTCGAGCGCCGCCAGCGTGCGCGCATCCACTTCTCCCGCCGCCTTCTCCATCTCGGCTTGGGTGATGCGCAGGCCGAGCCGCGCGGAATCGACGCGGTCGAACTTCAGGTTCAGCTCGTGCAGCACCGCGTCGCCGCGGGCGCGCACGTCGGCGATGATCTGCGCCACGACGGCGCCGACATCGGCTTCCGCATCTCGCTTGGCCTTGACCAGGGCGTCGAAACGGGCGGAGAAATCGCCGTCCTGGGTGTTCAGTTCAAGCGGCAAGGAGGGCCTCCCGGAACCGGTCGACGACGCCGCCGACCTCGGCGGGGCGGGTCTTCAGCGCCGCTCGGTTGACGATGAGGCGCGAGGTGACCTCGGCGATCGTCTCCACTTCGGCCAGGCCGTTCGCCTTCAAGGTGGAGCCGGTCGAGACCAGGTCGACGATGCGCCGGCAAAGACCCAGGATCGGTGCCAGTTCCATCGCGCCGTTCAGCTTTATGCATTCCGCCTGCACCCCGCGGGCCGCGAAATGCGCCTCGGTGATGCGGGGATACTTGGTGGCGACACGGACATGGCTCCAGCGGGCCGGGTTGTCGTTCTTGCGGAGTTCGACCGGTTCGGCGACCGAGAGGCGGCAGCGGCCTATACCGAGGTCGAGCGGGGCATAGATCTCCGGATAGCCGAACTCCATGAGCACGTCGTTTCCCGCGATCCCGATTTGGGCGGCGCCGAAGGCGACGAAGGTGGCGACGTCGAACGAGCGCACCCGGATGACGGAGACATTCGGATGGTTGGTCGCGAAGGACAGCTTGCGGGAGTTCTCGTCGCCGAACTCCGGCTCGGGGACGATGCCAACGCGATGCAACAGCGGCATCGCTTCCTTCAGGATCCGCCCCTTGGGCAGGGCCAGCGTCAGCTTGTCGTTCGCCCTGTTCATCAGGGAGCCTCCGGTAGCGGCATCTCGGCGAGATAGGCCTCGATGCATTCCACGTCCAGTTTCACCGACCCGCCGCCCGCGAAGGCCAGCACCACGGTCGCCTCGGCATCCGGCCCTGGTTCACAGCCGATGGCGCGAAGCTCCATCTCGCCTCCGGGGTTGCTGCGGTCGATGCCGCGGCTCGCAACCTTCAGCACACCTTCGAAATGCAGCCCCGCGGGCATGCCGCCGGTTCGCCGCAGCGCCATCGCGAACCGTCGCCGGCGTTGCTCGTAGCTCATGTCCGCAACCGTGAGCCGCGCCCCCTCGACGGCACCGCTCAGGACGGCGAGGTCGTCGAGATCGAGAGCGCGGAGCCGTAGGGGCGTCGGCGTCATCACGGCAATCGCTCGATCAGGGCACCGCAGGCCGACAGCTTTTCTTCCACCCGCTCGTACCCGCGATCCAGATGATAGACGCGGCTGACCACGGTTTCGCCTTCGGCGGCGAGGCCGGCCAGCACGAGCGAGACCGACGCGCGCAGGTCCGTCGCCATCACCGGCGCACCCTTCAGGGACGGTACGCCGCGCACCAGGGCGGAAGCATGGTGGATGGTGATGTTGGCGCCCATGCGGGCCAGTTCCGGCACGTGCATGAAGCGGTTTTCGAAGATGGTCTCGGTGACCAGCGCCGCTCCCTCAGCGATGGTCATCAGCGTCATGTACTGCGCCTGCAGGTCGGTCGGAAATCCCGGATAGGGTTCCGTCATCGCATCCACGCCGGCAATGCGGGCATTGCCGCGCCGGACATGGGTGCTGCCGCCGTTCGGCTCGATCTCGACGCCGGCCCGCCGGAGCGTGTCGCTCAGCGCGCCGAGGTGCTGGGCGGGAAAGTCCAGCAGCTCGATGTCGCCTCCGGCGATGGCGGCGGCGAGGGCGTAGGTCCCGCCTTCGATCCGGTCGGCGATGACCGCGTGCCGCGCGCCGTGCAGACGCTCCTTGCCCCGTACGACCAGCCGGTCGCTGCCGATGCCGTCGATATCCGCCCCCATGGCTGTCAGGCAGGATGCCAGATCGGCGATCTCCGGTTCGCGGGCGGCGTTCTCGATCACCGTCTCGCCGCGGGCGAGAGTGGCCGCCATCAGCAGGTTCTCGGTCGCGCCGACGGACGGGAAGGGAAAGCGGATGACCGCGCCGGTCAGTCCCCTAGGCGCCCTGGCGCGGATGTAGCCGCCGTCGATCTCGATCTCGGCACCCAGTTTCTCCAGTCCTTCGATATGGAGGTTGACGGGTCGAGTGCCGATGGCACAACCGCCCGGCAACGACACGTCGGCGGTGCCGAATCGTGCCAGCAGCGGCCCCAGCACCAGGACGGAGGCGCGCATCTTGCGCACGATGTCATAGGGCGCAGTCGTGCTGGTGATGTCCCTCGCCTGCAGCGTCAGGCGCTGGCCTTCGATGGCGACCCCTTCGGCGATGTGGATATCCACCCCGTGCTGATCGAGCAGCGTTTGCAGGGTGCGGATATCGGCGAGTCGCGGCACCCGGTCCAGGACCAGAGGTTCCTCGGTCAGGAGTGCAGCACACATCAGCGGCAGCGCCGCGTTCTTGGCGCCGCCGATTCTGATGCTTCCATGCAGCGGCCGGCCGCCCTGGATGCGGATTTTGTCCACGGATGGTCCTCGAGGAAAGGGAGGAAGGTTGTATCCGAAGGGTTCTGCCCCCGCAACGCGGCCGCTTTATGGCCGGGCGGATTTGACCTTTGGTGACCGATACCTAAAATGTGACAGACGCGTTGCATCGCGCCGGCTGTCTCGGCAGAGACCTGTGTCATGGAGACGACATGCAACCGTCACCTTGGCGACACGGACCGAAACCAAGATGGGGCCACAATGGATAGCGTCATGGCCCAGCCCCGGCTACAAGAGTCGATCCCTCCCGGATCGGTATGGCGTATGATGGCGGCGGGCATGAACCTGGAAGTGCGACTCACACGTGATCCGGATGATGTCGCCGAGGCTCAGGCGCTTCGTTATCATGTATTTTACGAGGAAATGAGCGCGCAGCCGACCCCGGCGATGGCGGCGGCCAAGCGCGACTTCGACGATTTCGACGCCGACTGTGATCATCTCCTGGTGCTGGATCATACCCAGCCGCCGGGCCGTACCGTGGTCGGCACCTACCGGTTGCTGCCCCAGCGGGTGGCCGAGCGCCGCGGCGGTTTCTATTCCTCCAGCGAATACGATCTCGGGCCGATCGTCTCGATGTTCGCCCATGGCGGCGGGCTGCTCGAGCTCGGCCGTTCCTGCGTGCGGGCGGAATACCGGACTACTGCCACGATCCAGTTGCTGTGGCGCGCGATCACGCAATATCTGGCGGATCGCAACATCACCCACATGTTCGGCTGCGCCTCGCTGCCGGGGACCGATCCCCAGAAGCTGGCCCTGCCCTTGTCCTACCTTCACCATCACCATCTCGCGCCTGCGGAGTTCCGGGTGCGCGCGCTTCCCGGGCGCTACGTCAGTATGAACATGCTGCCCCCCGAGCAGATCTCCCTCCGCCGGGCGCTGGTGCAGCTGCCTCCGCTGGTGAAGGGATATCTTCGGCTGGGCTGTTATGTCGGCGACGGGGCGGTGGTTGATCACCAGTTCGGGACCACCGATGTCTTCATCCTGTTGCCCGTCGGGCGGATCGCCGGGCGCTACCTGAACCATTTCGAGCGTGAAGACGCCATGGTGGCGCTGGCATGACAAAGGGCTACGTCTTCGGCCATATGAAGGTCACGGATCCGGCCGTCTACGAGACCTACCGGGCGGGCGTCCTCGACACGATCAAGGCGCATGGAGGCCGGTTTCTCGTGCGTGGCGCCCCGCCCGAACCGCGCGAGGGAAGCACGGCCTGGAACCGGGTGGTGATCCTGGAGTTCCCGTCGCTCGCCGCCGCCAGGGCCTGGTACGACAGCCCCGAGTACCAGAAGCTCGCCAAAATCCGCCAGAGCGCCTCCAGCGGCGACCTGATCCTTCTGGAAGGCGCGCCGCCGCTCTGAAATACTCCGGGCCAACGATACCAAGGTCCCGAGGAAACACCCGTGAGCGACGCCACCCCGCAACCCCTTCCTTCCAGTACGATTCTGCTGCTGCGCGACGGCGAGCGGGGTCTCGAAGTCTTCATGGTGAAGCGTCATCACCAGATCGATTTCGCCTCCGGCGCGCTGGTCTTTCCGGGCGGCAAGCTCACCCGAGGCGATGCCGATCCAGCGCTGCGCGGCATGGTCAGCGGTGCGCAGGGGATCGACGATTCGGCGCTGCACTATCGGATCGGCGGCATCCGCGAAGCCTTCGAGGAATGCGGCGTGCTGCTCGCGCGGGAGGCCGGGTCGGACGACTTCCTGAGCGGCGAGCGGGCGGACGCCATATCCAGGACGCATTGCGAAGCGCTGCTCAAGGGCACGACCTCGATGGCCGATCTCGCCCGGAGCGAGAACCTGACCTTTGCGGTCGACTGTCTCGTGCCTTTTGCCCATTGGATCACGCCGGTCGGCATCCCGAAGCGTTTCGACACGCATTTCTTCCTGGCCCCGGTTCCGCCGGCTCAGGCGGCGACGCATGACGGTAGCGAATCCGTCGATTCCGTCTGGGTGACCCCGGCAGAGGCCATTGCCGAAGCCGATGCAGGACGCATGACGCTGGTTTTCGCCACCCGGATGAATGTGCTGAAGCTCGGCCGCGCGGGGACGGTGGCCGAGGCCGTCGCCAATGCCCGGGCCGAGAAGGTGGTGACGGTGCAGCCCGAGATCGCCAAGGGTCCCAAGGGACGGGTGTTGCGAATCCCGGAGGAGGCCGGCTATGGCGGTTCCGAGTTCGCGGCCGAAGGGATTCCCAAGCCGTGACGACACCCACCGGGCGTTGACCCGCCGTTAACCATTATTGCCGCATTCTCGGGGGCGATGTCTTATCCACCGAGGAACCCGGGCATGAGCCTGCCTCCGAATGCGGCACGTCCAGATGCGGCGAAAGTCATGGCCGGAGGCTATGCCATAGAGCCGAGGGTGCTGTCCGGCATCCAGCGGGCGAGCGCCGCCACGGGCATGGATTTCGGATTCCTGATGGCCCAGGCGGCCCAGGAAAGCGGTTTCCGCAGCGACGCCCGGGCCACGACCTCGTCGGCCACGGGCCTCTATCAGTTCATCGAGTCGACCTGGCTCGGCATGGTTCGCGATCATGGCGCCAAGCACGGCGCAGGCGCCCTAGCCGCCCAGATCGGGACGGGCGCATCCGGGGAACCGGTGGTGAAGGACCCCGCCGCACGCGCGCGCATCCTGGCGCTCCGCGACGATCCTCGCCTCAATGCCGCTCTCGGGGCCGAATACGCCCGTGACAACAAGGTCGCGATCGAGGCGGCGCTCGGTCGTGAGGCAGGTCCGGCCGATCTCTATCTCGCGCATTTCCTGGGCGCCGGTGGCGCCACCCAGCTCCTGCAGGCCATTCAGAAGAACGGGAGCCGGCCGGCCGCCGACCTGCTGCCCGCCGCTGCGGCGGCCAATCCGTCGATCTTCTACGACCCGGAAGGCAACCCCCGGTCGGTGCGCGAGATGCACCGTCTGCTGGCGGACAAGATCGAACGGCGGACGGCCAGTTTCGCCGCTTTGGACTCCGCGACCTTCAGCGCGCTCGGCAATCTGCCGGACGGCCCTGCGGCGGCGACCCCCGCGGGCGCCGCGCGATTGTCGGTTCTGTCGGTGCTGGCGATGTCCGCCTACGAACTTCTCGCCGAGACGGGCAAGGCCCCGCGGCGCGAAGGCCTCGACGCCTGATCGGCGGACCGGGCGAGAGCGGGCGGAATCGGCGCGATGTCTTCACATACCGTCGTTACGGAACGGCCGAAGCCGCCGGCCCGTTCGGCCCAGATGAAGGCGCAGTTCCGCCCGGCCACGTTCCGTGATCGTGGCGTTGCGGTTCCCTTCACGACGCCACGGCTGGCACAGGCTCGCGTCCGGCTGGACAGCCGGGACAAGCTCGAGGCGCTGGTGCCGGGTTTCGCCGAGGGTCGGGGCACCTATGTCATCGCGTGGTCCGGCCTGCCCAATGTCGTGACCATGACCACCCACGACATGATGCTTCACGAGATCGTCGAGGACGAGGGCAAGGTGGGGCCGCTCGACGTCCGCCTAGCCACGCTGAAGGCGCAGGAGACGGGCCTCGCCGGCCCCGAGGCGGCGGATGCGGCCAAGCGTGAGATCGACATCGCCGAATATGAGAAGCTCGTCGCCAGTTTCGGCCTGATCGGCGAGGCGGCGCATCGCTTCGCCGGGATATCCGACCTCCGCTGGAACGACTTCGTCAGCGGCGAATCCAAGGGGCGGATCCGCGAGATCCTGCAGAAGGTGGCCGAGCCGCTCGGCAAGTCGGCCACCGAGATCTACGATTCGCTGGCCGCATGGGGAGAAATCATCGCCGCCATAGGCCTCGCCGGACAACAGCATCGCGCCCGCGGGCGCCGTCTGGTCGACGGTCTGGGTTCTCTCAGCGAGGGCTTGCGCAACTGGGCCCATGGCGACCGCGACGAGGCCGCGCCGCTCGCCCGTATTGTGGCGGAATCGGCCGATCTGACCCGATCGATCGCGGAAGACCAGATCGCCGCCATCGACCGCTTTCCGGAGAAGATGAAGCCGATCCTGATGAACTGGGATCAGGTCCGGGGCGAAATCTCCAACAAGGTCGAGCAGGTCCACTGGATGCTCGACGGGTGGGAGTTCCTTCAGGCGACGTGGCGCCGTGCGATCAAGGCCAGGATCGAGGAGCAGCGCGCCGCGATCGCGGAGATGTACAGAGTACTTCCCCTGGTTCCGGTGGAGGCGGAACCGGATGTCCCCGACTCGCTGTTCAACCTGCCGACAGATCTCAGCAGTTCGCGCTTCGTCAGGCTGCTGCAGGACTGGCGGACCGGGATGCTTGACGTCGAGTTGATCGAGCGGCTGGAACGATTGAAGGTGCCTGACTGATGGGCAGCGTCGACGAAACCCTCGCCGAGGTCGAGGACAAGCTGTTTCGGCTGTCGCAGGGCCGGGTCCAGAAGCTGACCCAGCTCCTGGAAGCGGCCATGCACAGCGCGGAGACGCGCGACATGGCCGTGCAGAGCCTGGAAGCCTTGCGGCCTCGACTGAAACTCGACCGGCCTCCGCGTCGCCCCACGCTCACGCGCGTCATGACGCAGCCCTTCCAGGGCATGCTGATCTCCGACACGCACGCCGACCGTCGTCGCGGCAAGGTCCGCCGTGCCGTGCTCAACCCGGTCTGGTCGGTGGTCGAGATGCAGATGGACAAGGATCTGCGCATACGCCTGTCCGGCGAACTGGCCGGACTGCAAATCGAGCAGATGACGCTGGAGCAGCTCGACAGGGAGATCGACCGGATCGGCAAGGAACTCTGGCCGACCGCCGCCCAGGCGCTGAAGCGCCTCGCCCAGACGGCGGAAGCCAACAGTGACTTCCGCCGCCAGCTGGCCGACGCCCTGGAGGCCGACGATCGGGTCGACGACCTCATCACCATCGCCAACTATCTGGACGTCGCCGACAGCCTGCATCGACTCGATCTGGCCCTGCGGCCCATTCCGATCGACGAACCCGGGGAGGAGCAGATCCTCGCCATCCGCGCCGAGGTGCGGAAGGTCGCGAAGAGCGGCCGCAAGGCGGCCTACCTCGTCTATTTCGTCATGGCCCGGTTTCGCGAACCGACGGTTCTCCTCCCCCTGCTGGAGGAGATGGCGCAGTTCGACTCCGGCCTCCCCGGCATGAGCCTCGCCGATGTCGCCCGCAGCGCGGTGCTGGCCGACTTCGAGGACTATCTGAAGGATGTGCGCAGCCGCGGCCGGACGGCCGTGTCGGACACGGAAGTGGCGCAGATGTCGCTCGACCTCCTCGAGCGCGCCCAGCGCGTGGCCATCGACGCGGGCCTCGGCAACGACGCCGGGTTCAAGGAGTCCTTCAAGGAGACGAAGCAGTACCTGCGCAGCCTGGTCACGCAGAACGTGATCAACGGGGCGTCGGAAGCCATCCTGGACGGCACCCTGCCGGCCAGCGGCACGCCGGACAAGGAGGCGCTGGTCAGGGCGGAAGCCCGTGCCCGCGCCCTGGTCCGCTGCGCCAAGGCGGGGGTCGACCTCGGCATCGACGGCGAGCTCGCGCTGCAGATCAAGGGCGTCTCGGATTCGCTCGAACAGCGGGCAGGCGGGCTCATCCAGCAGCTCTCGGCCAAGAGCATCACCGAGGAGGAGAAGCAGGAGGCTCGCAGTACCTTCAACTCCGCCATCCGTATCCTCGAGATCGTGGCCGGGTCGGCCAAGGCGGGGGCGCTGTTCCGGCAGGCGCGCACGGCCGACCGCAAGTGATAGTCTCCTCCCCGGTTGAGAAACGAACCGGGAGGAAACAATGCGACTTCAAGGCAGGAAAGCCATCGTCACCGGCGCGGCGTCCGGTATCGGGCGCGCCTGCGCCACACTCTTCGCCGAGAACGGAGCCGCGGTGCTCGCCGTCGATCGTCCGGGCACCGATCTGGCCGGCACGGCCAGGGCCAATGCCGCGATCCGGACGCTGGAAGCCGATATTGCCGCGGCCGGTAGCCCGTCCGGCATCGTCGCCCATGCGGTGAAGGAACTCGGCGGCCTCGACATCCTGATGAACAACGCCGGCGTGTCTCTCCGCGCCTTCGTCGAGGAGATGACGGAAGAGGATTGGGACCGCGTCTTCGCCGTCAATGTGCGAGCGCAGTTCCTGCTCTGCCGCGAGGCCATCCCGCATCTGAAGAAGTGCGGCGCGGGGCGGATCATCAACGTGGCCTCGGTGATGGCGGAGGCGACGGATTTCGGTCTCGGCGCCTATTGCGGTTCCAAGGCGGGCGTGGCCGGGCTGACCCGCACGCTGGCGCTTGAACTCGGCAAGTTCGGCATCACGGCGAACTACATCGAGCCGGGCGCGATCCAGACCGGCATGACGGCGAAGGGCTTCGCCGATCCGCACATCGCCGGCGTCTGGGCGAAGAAGTCGCCCCTGAAGCGGCTCGGCCAGCCGATCGACATCGCTCGCGGGGCGCTCTTCCTCGCTTCCGAGGATGGCGGCTTCGTCACCGGGCACGGCCTGCGCGTCGATGGCGGCCTGATGCTGAGGACCTGACGATGAGCAAGGGCAGGGCCCTGCGCGACCGCATGGCCGAGACGGGCCTTGCCCATGTCATGGCGGCGCATAGCCCGCTGTCGGCGCGCATCGCCGCCGAGGCGGGGTTCGACGGGCTCTGGGCTTCGGGTTTCGAATTGTCGGCACTCTATGGGCTGCCCGACGTCAGCCTGATCTCCATGACCCAGCACCTCGACATGCTGCGGGCCATGGCTGAGCGCGTCGACCTGCCGATCGTCGCCGATATCGACACCGGCTTCGGCAATGCGGTGAACGTCATCCACGCGATCGAGTGCTACGAACGCGCCGGTGCGGCCGCCGTGGTGATCGAGGACAAGTCGTTTCCGAAGGTCACGAGCCTGATCGCCGGCGGGCGGCAGGACCTGCTTCGGACCGAGGAGTTCCAGGGCAAGATCGCGGCGGCCTGCGCCAGCCGCCGTGATCCCGGCTTCATTGTCATCGCCCGGTGCGAAGCACTCATCGCCGGCCTCGGAGAGGCGGAGGCTTTGAGGCGATCGGCCGCCTATGAGGAGGCCGGCGCAGACATGATCCTGATCCATTCCAGGCAGAAGACCCCGGACGAGGTCGAGAGTTTCGTGCGCGCCTGGAAGGGGAAGGTGCCGATCGTCATCGTTCCCACCGCCTATCCCGAGATGACCGCGGCGCGCATCCGCAGCCTCGGCAAGATCAGGATGGTGATCTACGGCAACCACGCCATCCGCGCCGCCGTGACCGCGATGCAGAGGACGTTCGCCGCCATCCTGGAGGACGGCGGCATCCACAACGTGCACGAGCGGATCGTCTCGGTGGAGGAGATTTTCCGCCTGCAGGACATGGACGGCGTCAAGGAGGCGGAGAAGCGCTTCCTGCGCTGATCCGCGCCGCCCCCCGGCGCTCAGCGCCCCTCGAAGGCGGCCTTGCGCTTGCCGAGGAAGGCTTCCACGCCCTCGGCGAAGTCGTTGGAATTGAAGGCCAGCGCCTGGGCATCCGCCTCGCCCTCGAGGAAGCTTTCGAGCGTGTCGTCATAAGCGCGGCGCATCAGCGTCTTGGTGAGGCCGAGCGACCAGGGGCCGGCGGCGAGCTGGTGTGCCAGCGTCATCACCTCCTCCATCAGCTTCGCCCCCGGCACCACGCGGTTGACCAGGCCGATGCGCTCCGCCTCCTCGGGGCCCACCTGCCGGTTGGTGAGCAGCAGTTCCTTCGCCTTGAGGAAGCCCACGGCGCGCGGCAGCGTGTAGGCGAGGCCGAGGTCGGGCACCGCTCCGAGTGCCGGGAACCCGGCGCGGAAGATCGCCGTGTCGGAGGCGATCACCATGTCGGCCATCAGCATCAGCGACAAACCGGCGCCGGCTGCGGCGCCATTCACCGCCGAGATCACCGGCTTCTCGTGTTCCAGCAGCATGCGGGTCCAGACGTGACCCTGACGCACGCGCTCGCGCACCGACAGCGCCTCGCGCGAGCGCATCGTGCGGATATCGCCCCCGGCGCAGAAAGCCTTGCCCTCCCCGGTGATGACGAGGCAGCGGATGCCGGGATCCTTGAGCAGGCCCGGGACATGCTCGTCGAGGCCCGCCTTGATGGTGGCCGAGAGCGCGTTCATCGATTTCGGCTCGCACAGCCGGATGATGCCGACCCTTCCGTCCCGGGTGGCGACGACCGATGCGGATTCCATGTGCCTTCCTCCTGGCGCTTTCCGGGAGAGGCGCATGGCTCTCCCGCGGTTCTTGATGATTGACCGCTAACCAACCGTCCCTACAGTAGCGCGCAATCCAGCGTCAACGAACGGACTTTTGCGCCATGCCGCTTCCGCCACCCGCGAAGCGACGCCATCTGCATACGCGTCGGGTCGAATGTTTCGGATATCTGCGCGAAGACGGGATGTTCGATATCGAAGGCCATATCGTCGATACCAAGACCTACGACTGCCACGATTTCGGCGGCGAGGTAACGCCGGCGGGCAAAGCCATCCACGACATGTGGGTGCGTCTCACGCTCGACCGGAAATACCTCATCCATGATGTCGAGTCCGAGATGGACTCCCGGCCCTACACCACCTGCCCGCAGGTGATCCCCGACATGAAGACGCTGATCGGCTTGCGCATCGGCCCCGGCTTCACCCGGGCGGTGAAGGAACGGATCGGCGGCACCAAGGGCTGCACCCATCTGATGGAACTGCTCGGGCCGCTCGGTACGGTCGCCTTCCAGACCATCGGATCCGGCGAGGTGGACGCCGAGATGGCTTCGCCCAAGCCCGGTCAGCGGCCGCACTTCCTCGGCGGCTGCCATTCCTGGCGCACCGACGGGCCGGTGGTGAAGGAACGGTTCCCGGAATTTTATACCGGCAAGGACGCCGCGCTGCCCTGATCAGGATCGCGCGGGCCGCGTCAGCAGGATCGATGCGGCACCGATCGAGAGCAGGCAGGCACAGAGGATGCCGAGCGGCACCGCGGTATCGGTCAGGATCAGGCCGATGACGAAGGTGGTGGCCGAGGCCGACAGCATCTGCACCATGCCGAGCAGTCCCGCCGCCGCGCCGGCGAGGCGCGGATTCGTCGCGACCGCGCCGGCCGTCGCATTGGCCTGGCAGAGTCCGTTGCCGAGGGCGATCCCGGCCATCGGCAGGAACAGCGTCAGGGGATGCAGGAAGCCGGCGAGCGCCAGCCCGAGCATGATGAAGCCCGAGGGCAGGCCCGAGCATAGGATGCCGAGCCGGATCATGCGGTCCAGGCCGACGCGCTGCGACAGCCGTCCGGTGAGCAGCGTCCCGGTTAGGAAGGCGATGGTCATCGCGCCGAACCAGACGCCGTATTCGGCGGGGGAGCGTCCCAGTACCGTCACCATCAGATGCGGCACGCCGCCGACGAAGGCGAAAAAGGCGCCCGAGGTGAAGGTTACCACGAAGGTGTAGCCGACGAAGCGGCGATTGCGGCAGAGGCTGGCATAGGTCGACAGGATGGCCAGCGGCGCGATCGAGGCGGTCGGCGTCAGGTTGGTCTCCCCGACCGAAAACAGCGACCAGCCGAGCATGACCGCGAAGAGGGCCAGCATCATGAGGAACACCGCCGGCCAGCCGAACTGGGCATCGAGCAGTCCGCCGACGACCGGGGCGAACAGCGTCATCGCGGAGAGACCGGCCGTGAGATAGCCGAGAACGCTCGCGCCACGCTCACGGCCCCAGATGTCGCTGACCATCGCCCGGCCGATGACCACGCCCGTGCAGGCACCCAGGGCCTGGACCAGCCGTGCGGCCACGAGGATCTCGATCGTCGGCGCGAGCAGGCAGGCGACGGAGGCGATCAGCCCCGCGGTGAGGCCGGCGAGCAGCACGGGCCGGCGGCCGAAGCGGTCCGACAGCGGTCCCACGATCGGCTGGCCCAGCGCCACGCCGAACAGGAACAGGGTCAGGACGAGCTGGGCCATCGCCGGACTGGTGTCGAAGGCACGCGTCAGGCCGGGAATCGAGGGCACGAAGGCGTTCATGCAGAACGACACCCCGGCGGCCATCCCGACCAGGAGCGGCACGGGTGGCGACTTCGGGACCGGGGCGGCGGGAGGCGGGGGGGCGTTCATCGGCGCGGTCATCGGGGGCGCGGATAAGACCATGACGGCGCCCGATCTCCTACTGTGCTAGAACATGCCTGACATGAATGCCCAACTGCCCAGAACCACGCGCGCCGAGGAACTGCGGGCGGCGCTCGCCGATGAGATCGTCTCCGGGCGGCTGACCCCGGGCTACAAGCTGGAAGAACGGGAACTGGCCGAACGCTTCGGGGTGTCGCGCACCCCCGTTCGCGAGGCGCTGCGCCAGCTCGCCGCCGCGGGGCTGGCCGAGACCCGGCCCCACAAGGGCGTCGTGGTGGCCCCGGTGACCGAGAAGCGCCTGCACGACATGTTCGAGGTGATGGCCGAGCTTGAGGGCGTATGCGCCCGGCTCGCCGCCATCCGCATGACGGCGATCGAACGGCGCGACCTCGAGGGCAAGCACGAGGCTTGCGCGCGCCACATGCGCTCGGGGGCGGCCGAGGAGTACCACATCGCCAACGAGACCTTTCACGGCGCCATCTACACCGGCAGCCACAACGGCTTCCTCGCCGACAGCGCCTTCGCCACGCGTTCGCGCCTTGCGCCCTTCCGGCGTGCCCAGTTCCGGGTGATGGGCAGGCTCGCCAAGTCGGTCGCCGAGCACGACGCCGTGGTGCAGGCGATCCTGCGCGGCGACGGCGAAGGCGCGTCGCGGCTGATGCGTCATCACGTGTCGCTGGTGGGCGATGCTTCAGCCGACTACCTGGCCGCGCACCGCGGCGAAAGTCAGGACGAAGCGCGCCGGTAGGCGCGCCAGCCGCCGAAATGCGTGATGTCGCGGGCGCCCTCGAGCCCGGCGCTCTCGCACAGGAATCCCTGCGGCATGCCGCCGTCCTCGAGCTTCACGCGGCCGATGCTGAGCGGCGCCGGGATCCCGGCGATGAAGCCGCCCAGTTCCGCCGCAGGCACGTCCCAGACCTCGATTTCGATCGACGCGCCGCCCTGTTCGACACGGATCAGTCCGGGCCGGTCCGGCGGGCCGCCAGGCAGCGCATAGAGGCGATAGCAGGGAGCGGTCCTGCCGGCGCGCAGCAACCGCGCGCCGCGATCCAGGAGCTGATGGTTGAGCGGTTCTCCCGACAGATGCGCACCCACGACGGCGATCTCGATCCCCTGTGCCCTGGCAACCGGCGGTGCGTGAAGGGGCAGCGCGGCTCCGGTCGCGCCGAGCGGCAGGCCGCGGGCCCGCTGCCAGGCGTCGCCGAGGCTGGCGAGGAAGTGGTCGTGGAAGGCCGGTGCGATGAGAGTGATGCCGAAAGGCCGCCTGCCGTTCTCAAGCAGGGATGCCGGCACGGCGAGCGCGCAGAGGTCCAGGAGGTTCACGAAATTGGTGTAGCGGCCCAGGTTGCTGTTGAGCGCGATCGGATCGGCCTCGACTTCCGCCACCGTATAGTGCCGGCCCGCGGTCGGCACCGCCATGACGTCGATCGACTTCCAGACGGGCGCCGTGGCACGGCGGAAGGCTTCCAGCCTGTAGTGGCCCCGGAAGGCGTCGGCGGCGCTGCGGTCGCGCCCGCCTTCGACGATCGTCCGCGTCACCGGATGCACGTCACCGGGCCGGGCGGCGACGAAGTCGCCCACGGCGGCCCAGCGTTCGGCGACCCAAGGGCCGTCGTAGAGAAGCCGAGCCGTGTCCAGGAAGGGGTCCAGGTCGATCTCTACCGCCGTGCCACCGAGGGCCGCGAGGTCCTCCAGGGACTGTTCGAAAGCGGCGGCATAGCTCGCGTCACCGAAGAACTCCCGTTGCGCGGGCTTGGGCACGCCGAAACGGAAATGCGGCACGGGCATCGGGGGGGCGAGCGCGGGGCCGACGCGGCTGTAGGGGTCGCCGGCGTCGGCGCCCGCCGCCTGGGCGAGAATGAAGGCGGCATCGCCTGCGGTGAGGGCGAAGATGGAGATGCAGTCCAGCGAACGACAAGCCGGAACTACGCCGCTGGTGCCGATGATCCCCCGGGTCGGCTTCAGGCCGACGATGTTGTTGAAGCCGGCCGGTACACGTCCGGACCCTGCGGTGTCGGTGCCGAGGGCGAAGGAAACGAGACCGGCGGCGACCGCGACGGCCGAACCCGATGAGGATCCGCCCGGCAACAGGGCGGGGTCGAAAGGGTTCCGTGCAACCCCATAGGGCGTGCGCACGCCGACCAGGCCGGTGGCGAACTGGTCGAGATTGGTCTTGCCGATCGCGATCGCGCCGGCCGCTTCCAGGCGGGCGACCGCCGATGCGGAGCGCGACGGCGTGAACGCGAAGCCGGGGCAGGCGGCCGTGGTCGGACAACCGGCGAGGTCGATGTTGTCCTTCACCGCGAAGGGGATGCCAAAGAGCGGCAGGCCGGCGGGGCCGCGACGGGCGAGGTCGGCGGCGCGAGCACGCAGCGCCTCCGCGGGGAGGAGAGAGATCCAGACCCCGTCATCCCCGCGCCGGGCGATCGCGGCGAGAACCGCCTCGACAACCCGCAGGGGGTCGAGGCGGCCTTCGGCATAGGCGGCCGACAGGCGGAGGAGATCGAGGGGCGGGAGAGTGTTCAAGACGGTGTCTCCACATGCGTCTGGGCTCGGTATGCCATTTTGTATGCCAACTCCGTGCCACCGGACCTTTGGAAAAGGAACATGAGATACAAAGGGATAGAATGAGAAGATGCCATCGGGTAGGACGGCCGCAAAGAAGCAATTGAACAAATAATAGACATTAAGCGCGCGGGCTCCGGGGTGGAGCGGTACTGGGGCATGTCCCGATTCCCTCGCGTCGCCAGATGGTTACATCGTATCCGCCGGGGCGGACGCTCGGTGGCATGGCGGTTGCTTTGTGGGGTGCATCGTCACTCCAGGGGGCAATCAGCAATGAATCGACGCGACTTCCTAAAGACCACGGCCATCGCGGCAGGAGCCGCAAGCCCCGTGGCGGCTCCCTTCGTTCGGTCGGCGGAGGCACAGTCGCGCGCCGAGACGCTGCTGGTGGTAACCGAGAGCGGTCCCAACAACGTCGACATCCACGGCGTAGGCACCAACCGGCCGGGCTACGAAGTGGCCTGGAACTGCTACGACCGGCTCTTCACCCACGGCAAGAAGACGCTTCCCGACGGCACCGAATCCTACGACCGCGACAAGTACGAGCCCGAACTGGCCGAGAGCTGGGACATCGGCCCCAATTCGGCCACCTTCAAGCTTCGCAAGGACGCCAGGTTCCACGACGGCACGCCGATCACGGCAAGGGACGTGAAATGGTCCTTCGACCGGGCCGTCAGCGTCGGCGGCTTCCCGACTTTCCAGATGAAGGCCGGAAGCCTCGAGAAGCCCGAGCAGTTCGTCGCCGTCGACGACCACACCTTCCGCGTCGACTTCATCCGCAAGGACGCGCTTACCATTCCCGATCTCGGCGTGATCGTCCCCTGCGTGATGAATTCAGAACTGGTCAAGAAGAACGCCACCGCAGCCGATCCCTGGGGCCTCGACTATACCAAGCAGAACACCGCCGGCGGCGGGGCCTACAGGATGACCAAGTGGACGCCGGGCACGGAAGTCGTCTACGAGCGCTACGACGACTGGAAGTCGGGCAGCCTGCCGAAGATGAAGCGGGTGATCTGGCGCATGGTGCCTTCAGCCGGCAACCGCAGGGCACTGCTGGAGCGCGGCGACTGCGATATCTCCTTCGACCTGCCCAACAAGGATTTCGCCGAGCTCAGGTCCGGCAGCAAGATCAAGGTGGCTGCGACCCCGGTCGGCAACGGCATCGGCTATATCGGCATGAACGTGACCAAGCCGCCCTTCGACAATGTGAAGGTCCGTCAGGCCGTCGCCTATGCGATCCCCTACCAGAAGATCATGGACGCGGTGCTCTTCGGCATGGGCACCCCGCTCTATGGCGCCTCTTCCAACAATGCGGCGGAAGTGGCCTGGCCGCAGAAGCACGCCTATACCACCGACCTCGCCAAGGCGAAGCAGCTGCTCGCCGAAGCCGGCTATGCGAACGGCTTCGAGACGACGCTGTCCTTCGACCTGGGCTTCGCGGTGGTGAACGAGCCGCTCTGCATCCTGGTGCAGGAAAGCCTCGGCCAGATCGGCATCAAGACCACGATCAACAAGGTCCCGGGTTCGAACTGGCGGGCCGAACTCCTGAAGAAGGAGATGCCGCTCATCTCCAACTTCTTCTCCGGCTGGCTCGACTATCCGGAGTACTTCTTCTTCTGGTGCTATCACGGCCAGAACGCCGTCTTCAATACCATGTCCTACCAGTCCAAGGAGATGGATGCGCTCATCGACTCGGCGCGGGCGGCCGCCGCCGAGGGCAACAAGGCTGCCTATGAGAAGGACGTGAAGGCTTTTGTGACCAAGGCCTTCGAGGAAGTGCCGCGCATTCCGGTCTTCCAGCCTTATCTCTGCGTCGCGATGCAGCCGAACGTTTCCGGCTATCGCTACTGGTTCCACCGCCAGCTCGACTACCGAACACTCTCGAAGGCGTAAGTCGTGCTCCGGCAGATCGGCAAGCGTCTCCTCACCGCCATCCCGAGCATCATCGGGGTGGTGGTGGTGACCTTCCTCCTGACCCGCGTGCTGCCGGGTGACACGGCGGCCTACTTCGCCGGCCCGGCGGCGACCCCGCAGGCGATCGCCGAGATCCGCTCCAAGCTCGGGCTCGACCGGCCGCTGCCGGAGCAGTTCGTGGCCTATGTGAAGGATCTGGCCGTCGGCAATCTCGGCAACTCCCTGTCGACGGGGCGTCCCGTTGTCACCGAGATCAAGGCGCGCCTGCCGGCTTCCGCGGAACTCACCTTTCTCGGCCTCTTCCTCGCCATCGCCATCGCCGTACCGCTCGGCATCGTCGCGGCGGTGAAGCAGGGATCGGTCATCGATCATGCCTGCCGCATGATCGCGACGGCCGGCGTTTCGCTGCCGGTGTTCTTCACCGGCCTTCTGCTTGTCTATGTCTTCTATTTCCTGCTGGGCTGGGCGCCGGCGCCGCTCGGCCGGCTCGACGCCTTCTCCTCCGCGCCGCCCGACGTGACCGGCTTCTACCTGATCGACTCCCTGCTGGCGCGCGATCTGGAAACCTTCCGCGCCTCGCTCGCCCAGCTCGCCGTGCCGGCCGCCACCATGGCGGTCTTCTCGCTGGCGCCGATCGCCCGCATGACCCGCGCCTCGATGCTCGCGGCGCTGGCATCCGAATTCGTCCGTACCGCGAAGGCGAGCGGTCTCACCCCCACGACCGTCGTCATCAGGTATGCCTTCCGGAACGCCCTTCTTCCCGTGGTCACCACCCTCGGCATGGTGTTCTCCTTCCTGCTCGGCGCCAATGTCCTGGTGGAGAAGGTCTTCGCCTGGCCCGGGATCGGTTCCTATGCGATCGAGGCGCTGATTGCTTCCGACTTCGCCCCGGTGCAGGGCTTCGTCCTGACCATGGCGATCATGTACGTGGCGCTGAACCTGATGATCGACCTGCTGTACGGCGTGATCGATCCGCGCGTGAGGATGGAAGGATGAGCGCGGCCGCTCCGCCCGCAGCGGCGCAGACTTCGCCCGTGCTCGCCACGCTGAAGCATGCCCGCTACATCATCGGGGAGAATCCGGTCACCGGCATCGCCTTCGGCATCTTCACGCTGCTGGCACTAGCCGCGCTGATCGGGCCTTTCGTCGTTCCCTTCGATCCGCTGGCGAGCGACACCTCGGCCGCATTGCACCCGCCCTCGGCCAAGCACTGGTTCGGGACCGACCAGCTGGGGCGCGACATCTTCAGCCGCGTGGTCGTGGCGACACGCCTCGACCTCGGCATCGCCGTCTTTTCGGTGGCGCTGGTCTTCGCCCTCGGCGGCCTGTCCGGAATCGCCGCCGGCTATTTCGGCGGCTGGACCGATCGTCTTGTCGGCCGCCTCGCCGACACCATCATGGCCTTCCCGCTCTTCGTGTTGGCCATGGGCATCGTCGCCGCCCTCGGCAACACGGTGACCAACATCGTCATCGCCACCGCGATCATCAACTTTCCGCTCTACGCCCGCGTCGCCCGGGCGGAAGCGAACATCCGTCGCGATGCCGGCTTCGTGCAGGCGGCGCGCCTGTGCGGCAACTCGGAAGCCCGCATTCTGCTGACCCAGATCCTGCCCAACATCATGCCGATCATGATGGTGCAGATGTCGCTCACCATGGGCTATGCCATCCTGAACGCTGCCGGCCTTTCCTTCATCGGCCTCGGCGTCCGGCCGCCGACGCCCGAATGGGGGATCATGGTGGCGGAAGGCGCGGCCTTCATCGTCTCGGGCGAGTGGTGGATCGCCTTCTTCCCCGGCATCACGCTCATGCTGGCCGTCTTCTGCTTCAACCTCCTCGGCGACGGGTTGCGCGACATCGTCGACCCGCAGCGGCGGACGTGATGCCATGACCGCGCCGTTGCCCCTCCTGGACATCCGCAACCTCACGGTGGAGTTCGCGACACGCCGAGGTACCGTCACCGCCGTCGAGCAGGTGTCGATCACCGTCGGGAAGGGCGAGACTGTCGGGATCGTCGGCGAGTCGGGCTCGGGCAAGTCGGTCACGTCCTACGCCGTCATGCGCATCCTCGACCGGGCGGGAAGGATCGCCGACGGCAGCGTCACCTTCTCCGGCATCGATCTCCGCGGCATGCGGGAGGACGAGGTCAGGGACATGCGGGGCCGCGAGATCTCGATGATCTTCCAGAACCCGCGCGCGGCCCTGAATCCGATCCGGAAGGTGGGCAGGCAGATCGAGGACGTGCTGATCCGTCACGTCCAGGCGGCACCTTCGGATGCGAAGGAGAAGGCGATCGACATCCTGCGCCAGGTGCGCATCGCCCGGCCCGAGGAACGCTATCACGCCTATCCCTTCGAATTGTCGGGTGGCATGTGCCAGCGCATCGTCATCGCCCTGGCTCTGTCCTGCCGGCCGCAGCTCCTGATCGCCGACGAGCCGACCACCGGCCTGGACGTCACCACCCAGAAGGCGGTGATGGATCTGGTCGTGGAACTGACCCGGGATCGGCACATGTCCACCATCCTGATCACCCACGATCTCGGTCTCGCGGCCACCTATTGCGACCGCGTGGTGGTTATGGAGAAGGGCAAGGTGGTGGAGACGGCGCAAGCGGCCGTCATCTTCAGGTCGCCCTTGCATCCCTATACGCAGAAGCTGATGCGGGCGACTCCGCGCCCGAACGCCACGCTCCGCGGCCTGCTGCCGGAGGGCGACATGCCGCCCGATCCGGTGCCCGTGCCGCCGGCGAACGACGATGCGGCACCCCTGCTGGAGGTCGAAGGCCTGGTGAAGGAGTACCCGCGTCAGGGCGCCGGCGGCACCGTCTTCAACCTGTTGAAGCCGAAGACTCCGGCGGCGGATGCCGTGTTCCGCGCGGTGGACGGCATCAGTTTCCAGGTCCGCCGCGGCGAGAGCGTCGGCCTCGTGGGTGAGTCCGGCTGCGGCAAGTCGACCACCTCGATGATGGTGATGCGGCTCCTCGACCCGACATCGGGGCGCATCCTGTTCAACGGGGAGGATATCGGCTCCACGCCCGCCAGGGCCTTCGCCGGCTCGGCCCAGCGCCCGCGCATCCAGATGGTGTTCCAGGATCCGACCGACAGCCTGAACCCCCGCTTCACCGCGGCCCGCGCCATCGCCGATCCGCTGTTGCGGATGGGCGGCCTGAAGGGGCGCGACGCCATCCGCGCCCGCTGCGAGGACCTGGCCCGCCGGGTCGGCCTGCCGATCGAACTCCTCGATCGTTTCCCGCACCAGCTCTCCGGCGGGCAGAAGGCCCGCGTGGGCATCGCACGCGCCATCGCGCTCGATCCCGAACTCGTCATCCTCGACGAACCCACCGCGGCCCTCGACGTCTCGGTGCAGGCGGTGGTGCTGAACCTGCTGCAGGACCTGAAGGTCTCCCTCGGGATGAGCTATCTCTTCGTCAGCCACGACCTCTATGTCGTCCGCATGCTCTGCGACCGCGTCATCGTGATGAAGAGCGGCAGGATCGTGGAGGAGGGGCCGACGGAACAGGTGCTGGCGAACCCGAAGGCCGAGTACACTCGCGAGCTCCTGAGCGCCATTCCCCACCCGCCCATCTGAGGTCGACTGCCCCGATGCCGAACGAGCCGAATCAGCCCGACTGGGCCGCCCATGTCGATGTCGTCTCGGCCAGCATCGGCCTGCCCATAGATGCCGCCTCGCGGCAGGGCGTCATCGACAACCTGTCGCGCATCGGCATGGTGGCTCAGGCCTTCATGACCTTTCCTCTCGACGACCATGCCGAGCCGGCGCCGGAGTTCGAGCCGTGAGCGCGGTGCAGACGGGCTCCGAGATCGCGGCCGCCGTCGCCTCGGGAAAGCAGAGCGCGGTCGAGGTGGCGGAAGCCGCCCTGGCCCGCATCGAAGCGGGCGACGGCCGCATCAATGCCTTCACGGCCGTCTTCCGCGACCGCGCGCTGGCCAGCGCGAAGGCGATCGACCGGCGCCGCGCGGCGGGCCAGCCGCTCGGGCCGCTGGCGGGCGTGCCTTATGCGGTTAAGAACCTGTTCGACGTGAAGGGCGTCGTCACCGTCGCCGGGTCGAAGATCCGGCGAACCGAGCCGCTGGCGGAGGCCGATGCGACGGCGGTGGAGAAGCTGGACGCGGCCGGCGCCGTTCTGGTCGGTGCGCTGAACATGGGCGAATACGCCTACGACTTCACCGGCGAGAATGCCCATGACGGCAATTGCCGCAACCCGCGCGACACCACGCGCATGTCCGGCGGCTCCTCCAGCGGATCGGGTGCCGCGGTGGCGGCGGGCTTCGTGCCTTTCGCGCTGGGCACCGATACCAACGGCTCGATCCGGGTGCCGTCCTCGCTCTGCGGTACCTTCGGACTGAAGCCGACCTACGGCCGGCTGTCGCGCGCCGGCTCCTACCCGTTCGTCTCCTCGCTCGACCATATCGGCCCGCTGGCGCGCTCGGTGGCGGACCTGGCGCTCTCCTATGACGCCCTGCAGGGCCCCGACCCGCGCGACCCGATGCAGGTCGCGCGGCCGCTCGAACCGGCCGTGCCCGTCCTGGATGAGGGCATCGCCGGTCTCAGGCTCGCCGTCGCGGGCGGCTATTTCGAACAGGGCGGCACCGGCGAAGCTCATGCCGCCGTCGCCACGGTCGCCGAAGCGCTGAAGATCGCGAGGAAGGTCGAACTGCCGGAGGCCGGACGTGGCCGGGCCGCCGCCTTCGTCATCTCCAGCGTCGAGGGTGCCACGCTGCACCTGGAACGCCTGAAGACCCGCCAGGCCGATTTCGATCCCGACACCCGCGACCGCTTCCTTGCCGGTGCCCTGGTGCCGGGCGCCTGGTATGTGCAGGCGCAGAAGTTCCGCCGCTGGTATCGCGATCAGACCGCTCGGGTGTTCCAGGAAGTCGATATCCTCATCGCGCCCGCCACGCCCTGTGTCGCCCCGCCGGGCGGCAATCCGATGATGACGATCAACGGACAGGAGATGCTGGTCAGGCCCAATCTGGGCATCTTCACCCAGCCGATCTCCTTCATCGGCCTGCCCGTGGTGGCGGCGCCGCTGCTGAAGCCGGGCCAACTGCCGATTGCCGTTCAGATCATCGCCGCGCCCTGGAACGAGGCGGCGGCGCTCCGGGTGGCGCGCGTGCTGGAACAGATGGGTACCTGCGCCGCGCCGGCGGCCTGAAGCATGTTCACGTCGCTCGCGGTCTTCACCGCCTTCCACGTGACCGTCAGCCTGTTCGGGCTTGCATTCGGCCTGCCGGCGGTGCTGCGGCTGTTCGGCGTGGCATTCTCGCCGGTCTGGACGGCACTCTTCCTCGTCTGCGCCGGCCTGACTACCATCACCGGCTTCATGTTCCCCTTCGCGGGCGCCACGCCGGCCTTCGTCACCGGCATCGTTGCCGGCCTGGTGCTGGTCATGGTGCTGGCGGCCCATTTCCTCGGCCGCTGGCGCGCGGTCCATGCCGGCGGGATAGTGGCGAGCCTCTACTTCCTGGTGTTCGTCACGGTGGCGCAGATCTTCGCCAAGACGGCGGTCGTCAACGATGCGGGGAAGGTCGCAGGTCTCGCCTTCGCTGCATCCGAACTGGCGGTACTGTTCGTCTTCGTCCTGATCGGCGTCAAGGCGGTGAAACGCGCTTAGCTCGCACGCTCCAGCGCCTCGGCTGCCTCCAGCCACTCGGCCTCGGCGGCGGCGAGCTTCTCGCCGACCGTCTTGTGGTCGCGGGTGAGGAAGACCAGCGAGGCGGGGTCCTTCGCATAGGTCCTCGAATCGGCGAGCTTGGCATCCAAGATCGCCATTTCGGCGGCCAGTTTCTCGACCAGCGCCTCGGCCGCCTTCGCCCGCTTCTTGAGCGGACCGAGCGCCACGCCGCCGCCGGATTTCTTCACCGGCTTCTCGGCTTCCGCCTTCTTGGCGCTGGAGGCCTTCCGCCGGCTCTCCAGCACCCGTTTGGTATAGGCCTCCACGTCGCCGTCGAAAGTCGCGACCGTGCCGTTCTCCACCAGCCACAGCCGGTCGGCCACCAGGTCGACCAGGCGGCGGTCATGGCTGACCAGGATGACCGCGCCCGGAAAATCGCCGATGGCGCGCACCAGCGCCTCGCGGGCGTCGATGTCGAGGTGGTTGGTCGGCTCGTCCAGGATCAGAAGCTGCGGCTTGTCCACCGTGATCAGCGCGAAGACGAGGCGTGCCTTCTCGCCGCCCGACAGTTTCTCGACCGGCACATCGGCCTTCTGCTGGCTGAAGCCGAAGCGCCCGAGCCGGGCCCGCACCTCGGTGTCGGTCGCCTTCGGCATGGCGAGCGCCATCTGCTGGCGCGCGGTCAGGCCCGGGATCAGTTCCTCGATCTGGTGCTGGGCGAAATAGCCGGCATTCAGCTTGTTCGACTTTCGCAGCTCGCCGCCCATCGGCGTGAGGCGGCCGGCGAGCAGCTTGGCGAAGGTGGACTTGCCGTTACCGTTGGCGCCGAGCAGCGCCACCCGGTCGTCGGGATCCAGGCGCAGGCCGAGCCGCTTGAGGATCGGCCTGCCCGCCTCATAGCCCACCGAAACGCCGTCCATGGTGATGAGCGGTGGAGCCAGTTCCTCCGGCTCCGGGAAGGAGAGATCGACCGAGGCCTCCTCGATCACCGTCGGCATCGGCTCCAGCTTGGCGATCCGCTTCATGCGGCTCTGCGCCTGGGTCGCCTTGCTGGCCTTGGCCTTGAACCGGTCGACGAAGGCCTGCAGCCGGGCACGCTCCGCCTCGCGCTTCAGGGCATGCGCGCGGTCATGCGCCAGCCGCTCGGCCCGGATGCGCTCGAACTGGGAATAGCCGCCGGGGTAGGCCACCAGCTTGCCGTTGTCCAGATGCACCGTCATGTCGACCACGCTGTCGAGCAGGTCGCGGTCGTGGCTGACGATGACGAGCGTGCGGGGATAGGTCGAGAGGAAGTTCTCCAGCCAGAGCGCCGCTTCGAGATCGAGATGGTTCGACGGTTCGTCGAGCAGCAGCAGGTCGGGTTCCGCGAACAGCGCGGCGGCGAGCGCCACGCGCATGCGCCAGCCGCCGGAGAAGCTGGAGAGCGGGCGCCCTTGCGCCTCGTTGTCGAAGCCGAGGCCATCCAGGATCGCCGCGGCGCGCGAGGGCGCCGAATGGGCGTCGATCTCGAGCAGACGCGCATGCACTTCGCCGATCCGGTTCGGATCGGTGGTCGTTTCCGCCTCGTGCATCAGCGCGGCGCGTTCCAGGTCGGCGGCCAGAACGGCTTCGAGCGGCGAGGTGTCGCCGGCCGGCGCCTCCTGCGCCACGGTGCCGACGCGGGCACCGTTGCGGATGGTGATGGTGCCGTCGTCCAGCCCGATCTCGCCCAGGATCGCCTTCAGCAGCGTCGACTTGCCGGTACCGTTGCGGCCGATCAGCCCGGCCCGCTTGCCCGAGGGTATGTCGACGCTGGCGCCCTGCAGCAGCGCCCGCCCCGCGATTCGGAGCGTGATGTCGGTGATATGCAGCATGGCTGCCCTATAGCACGAACCGGCGGCGATGCGAGGGGCCGGGCAGGCGGTTCGAAACGACGCGGCCGCCCCGCCCCGAGGCAGGCATGACCCGCTCTCGAGGGGCAGGGCGGCCGAAGGCGCCGACTACCGGGCCGATCCGGCCGGGTCGAGCGCCAGATAGGTCCAGGCGATGGTGGCGGCCGCCAGCGCCGTGATCTCGGCGACGTCATAGGCCGGAGCGACTTCGACCACGTCCATGCCGCGGAAGGCTACGCCCCGCAGGCGGTTCAGGATGGCGAGCGCCTGCCAGGTGAACAGGCCGCCGGCCTCCGGCGTACCTGTGCCGGGTGCATGCGAGGGGTCCAGTGCGTCGATGTCGAAGCTGAGATAGGCGGGACCGCTTCCGACCACCGCCCTGATCCGCTCCGCCACCGCCGCCGGCGTCGACATGTGCACGTCTTCCGCCGACAGCATCGTGACGCCCTTCGACAGGGTCCAGTCGATGACGGGGGCGTCCACGGCCGAGCGGATGCCGATCTGGATCATCCGCTTCGGGTCGACCAGGCCTTCCTCGATCGCGTGATGGAAGACCGAGCCATGCCCGTGTACGCAGCCGAAGCTGTCCGGCCAGGTGTCGCAATGCGCATCGAAATGGACGAGGGCCAGGGGCCCGGTCTTTTTCGCCAGCGCCCGCAGCAGCGCCAGCGTGAAGCCATGGTCGCCGCCGAGCGTGAGAAGGTGCGGCAGGTCGCGCACGGCCTCTTCCACCCGGGCGAGCGAGGCTTCCAGGTCGCCCAAAGCAAACGGCAGGTCGCCGATATCCGAGATCCGCAGGCTCTTCGGATCGGTCTTCAGCACCGGGTGCCCGCCGTCGACCAGCATGCGGCTGGCCCGGCGGATCGCTGCCGGCCCGTCGCGCGCGCCCGAGCGGTTGGTGGTGCCGAGGTCGAGCGGCAGGCCGGCGACGGCATAGGTCGGCTCCGGGTCGGCCTTGTGCAGGCCGAGGAATCCGGGCGGCGTGGCGAAGGTGGGGGCGTAGGTGCTCACCGCCGCGCCGCCTCGAACTGCGGATGGCCGGCCGTCTGCAAGAGCGGCGCATCTTCCACTTCGACGATCTGCGCGCGGTCGAAGCCGTTGAAAGCGGTTCTGAGCGAGGCGCCATAGGCACCGAGCTGGCCGATCTCGATGAAATCGCCTTCCCGGACGTCGGCGGGCAGCGGCCAGGGACCGGCCATCCGGTCGACGTTGTCGCAGGTCGGGCCGAACAGGACGAAGTCGCCCGTCTCTTCCTTCGCCTCACCGCCGGTGCGGATCAGGCGGGCAGGGAAGCGGAAGCCGGGCGCGCCGGCATCCGACAGGCTGCCGTAGACGCCGTCGTTGATGAACAGCTCGTTGCCCCGGCGGTGTTCCACCCGCACGACGACCGACGTCGAGGCCGCGACCAGCGCCCGGCCCGGCTCACACCAGATCTCGGGCGTGAGTTCGGCCGGTAGCGCCTCGACCGCCTGATCGATCGCGTCGAAATAGGCCTGCAGCCGCGGCGGTTCGCTGCCCGGATAGGCGACGGGGAAACCGCCGCCGACATCGAGCACGTCGAGGCCGACGCCGGCCGAGGTCGCAATGACACCGGCATAGGCGATGGCGCGGGCATAGGCGGCCGGCGCCAGGCACTGCGAACCGACATGGAAGGCGATGCCCACCTGGGCGCCCTTCCTGCGGATGGCGCGCAGCAGCGCAATGGCGTCTTCCAGGTTGGCGCCGAACTTGCCGGACAGGTCATAGGCGGCCTCGCCCTTCGGCAGGGCGAGGCGGACCAGCAGCACAAGATCCTTCGCCCGATCCGTCTCGATCCGGATCTTCTTCAGTTCATCGAGGGAATCGAGCGAGAAGGCGCGCACGCCATGCTCGGAATAGGCCTCGCGGATCGCCGGCCGGCTCTTCACCGGATGCATGAAGCGGAGCGTCGCCGTCGGGAAGAGCTGGCGCACCAGGCGCACTTCCTGGATCGAGGCGACGTCGAAGCCGCGCACGCCGCCGGACCATAGCGCGCGCAGGATGCGCGGCTCCGGATTGCACTTCACCGCATAGAGCACGTCGCCCTTGAAGGCGCGCACGAACTGGCGCGCCGTCGCCTTGGCGACGTGCGGGCGCAGGCAGTGCAGCGGCTCGGCCGGCTTCAGGCCGGCGACCAGCGCATCGACGCGCGGGTCCAGCGCGGGCTCGAAGCCGCGGCGGACCGGAGAAACGGCGGAACGAGTTCGGATGGACGCTAACGCTGCCATGCGTCGCTTCCCCTTCAGCTGCCGATCCACAAGACCGGCTCCCAAAAAGGACGCTTGGCGTCGCCGCTTCGTCGTTTACCTCTACGACGACCAGCACGTTCGTTATGCGTCGGCGGGGGTATTTAAGGCTTCTGTCCCCCGTTTCAAGTGAAATTTCTGATACCCTCGCGGCTGGAGTGTGACGAGGAACACGATGCGGATTTTCACGGCCACGCTGGGGACCGAGACGAACACCTTTTCGCCGATCCCCACCGGGATCGACCTCTTCAAGTCGACGCTGTGGTTCGACGCGGGCGAGCATCCCGACAAGCCGACCCTGTTCACCGGCCCGCTGTATGCCGCCCGGGAGAAGGCCCGGGAGCGGAACTGGACCGTCATCGAGGGCCTATGCACCTTCGCCACACCGGCCGGACCCACCGTGCGCAGGGTCTACGAGGAGCTGCGGGACAAGATCCTGGATCAGCTCCGCGAGGCCCTCCCCGTCGACATGGTCGTGCTCGGCATGCACGGGGCCATGGTGGCCGACGGCTATGACGACTGCGAGGGCGATCTGTTGGAGCGGGTGAGGGCCATCGTCGGTCCCGGGGTCGTCATCGGCGGGGAACTCGATCCCCACTGCCACATTACCGACCGCATGCTGTCGAATGCCGACGCGCTGGTCTGCTTCAAGGAGTATCCGCACACCGACTCGCTGGAGCGGGCGCGCGAGCTGGTCGACCTGTGCGCCGACGCGGCCTTGGGCAAGACCAGGCCGGTGATGGCCGCCTTCGACTGCCGCATGCTCGCCACCTTCCACACCTCGCGCGAACCCATGAAGAGCTTCGTGGCGAAGATGAAGTCACTGGAAGGCCGGGACGGCATCATTTCCGTTTCCGCCGGGCACGGCTTCCAATGGGCCGACGTCGCCGATGTCGGAACCAAGGTTCTGGTCGTAGCCGATGGCGACCATGCCAAGGCGGCGGCGCTGGCGGAGGCGCTGGGCCGGGAACTCTATGCCCTGCGCGGACGGGGCACCGATGCCTATCTGCCGATCGGCGAGGCGCTGGACGCGGCTCTTGCCGTCGACGGCGGGCCGGTCGTTCTGGCCGATGGCGCCGACAATGCCGGCGGGGGGGCACCGAGCGATTCCACCTTCCTGCTCGCCGCCCTGCTCGAACGCGGCATCGGCCCGGCCGCTCTCGGACCGCTCTGGGACCCGGTCGCCGTCTCCTTCTGCCACGAAGCGGGCATCGGCGCGCGGTTGAGGCTGCGCATCGGCGGCAAGATCGGCCCCACCTCCGGCGCACCGCTCGACGTGGAAGCGGAAGTCGTCGGCCTGGGCCGCGACGTGAAGCAGACCTTCGCCGGCAATCCGGTCGGCCTGGGCGATGGCGCGGCGATCCGCGTCGGCGGTGTCGACATCGTACTGAACAGCCAGCGCACCCAGGGTTTCGGCCCCGATCTCTTCACCGGCCTCGGCGTAACGCTGTCCGACAAGAAGATCGTCGTGGTGAAGTCGAGCCAGCACTTCCAGGCCGGCTTCGCCCCCATCGCCAAGGCCATCCTCTACACGGCGGCCCCCGGAACGCTGGGGGAGGATCCGAGACAGTTCCTCTACACCAGGATGCAGCGACCCAAATGGCCGTTCGATCCCGATCCCCTCGGCGCCTGATCGCCGGCATCCTGCTCGCCGCGGCGCTCGCCTCGTCGGCGGCAACGGTGCCGGCCCTGGCGGCCGATTTCCTGCCCGGCGTGCAGGATCTGCCGTTGATGCCGGGCCTGACCGTCACGCCCGACGCGACCACGGTCTTCGACACCCCGGCGGGCCGGATCGTCGAGGCGGAGGCGAGGAGCAGCCGCGGCAGCGAGGCCGAGGTCCGCCGCTTCTACGGCGAGACGCTGCCGTCCCTGGGGTGGCGGGCCGTCGACGAGAAGACCTATGAACGCGAGGGCGAGAAGCTCTCGATCACGGTCGCGCGGCGGGGCGGGGGGGTGTCGGTCCGCTTCGACATCCGGCCGCGCTGAGACTATAAGCCCGCCCTCGAAGCGGCGGGCATGCCGTCCTGGAGGGGTGAATATGGCCTATCAGTGCATCATCGTCGAAACCCGCGGTCCGGTCGGCCTGGTGCGGTTGAACCGTCCCCAGGCGCTCAACGCGCTCAACGCGCAGCTCATGGACGAGCTCTCGGCCGCCGTCGATGTCTTCGAGGCCGAGGATGCCATCGGCTGCATCGTCATCACCGGCAGCGAGAAGGCCTTCGCCGCGGGCGCCGACATCAAGGAGATGCAGTCGAAGACGTACATGGACGTCTACAAGGAGGATTTCATCACCCGCAACTGGGAGCGCGTGGCGCGCTGCCGCAAGCCGGTGATCGCGGCCGTGGCGGGCTATGCCCTGGGCGGCGGCTGCGAGCTCGCCATGATGTGCGATTTCATCCTCGCGGCCGACAACGCGAAGTTCGGCCAGCCGGAAATCAATCTGGGAACGATCCCGGGCTCGGGCGGCACGCAGCGCCTCACCCGCTTCGTGGGCAAGTCCAAGGCGATGGAAATGTGCCTGACCGCCCGCATGATGGACGCGGAGGAGGCGGAACGGTCCGGCCTCGTCAGCCGCATCGTCCCCAAGGACCAGCTGCTGGACGAGGCGATCAAGGTCGCGGCCCGGATCTGCGAACTCTCCCGTCCCGCGGTGATGATCGCCAAGGAATCCGTTAACCGTGCCTACGAGACGACGCTCGCCGAGGGCGTGCGGTTCGAGCGGCGCATTTTTCACTCGACCTTCTCGATGGCCGATCAGAAGGAAGGCATGCAGGCCTTCATCGACAAGCGTAAGCCTCAGTTCCAGAACAAGTAGTCGAGCGGGCGCCACCATCGTTGACGATGGCGGCGCCCGCCGCTATAAGCGCCCCCCTGTCCGAAAAGACCTCGAAGAAATCTCGCCATGGCAAACCACAAGTCAGCGGAAAAGCGCGCGCGCCAGACCGTCACTCGCACCGAGCGCAATCGCGCCCGGCGTTCGCGCATGCGCACTTTCGTGAAGAAGCTGGAGCAGGCGATCGAGAGCGGTGACGCGACGGCGGCGGACGCGGCGCTGAAGGCGGCGCAACCGGAACTCGACCGTGGCGTCGCCAAGGGCGTGATCCACCGCAACACCGCCTCGCGCAAGCTCTCGCGCATGGCGGTGAAGGTCGCCGCGCTGAAGGCTCCGACGGCGGGCTGAGCGGCGCTCGTCGAATTGCGGATGTGAGATCGGGGCCGCGCTTCCGGGCGCGGCCCTCGCAGTTTTTGCGGCCTGTTTTCTGTGTCGAATCTGTGTCGTTTCCGACACGATTCGCAGGCTCGAAAAGAAACCCGCGGAATCCCTGGAGTCGCGACGCTTGCAGCGGTTTGGGCGCTTCGCTACCCTCTCTTCATCGACATCGTCGATGGGGTTTTTCCCACATCCAGTCAGCGTTCTGAGCATCACGAGCGGCCATCCGAGCGGATGGGCGGCAGGCGTTTTTTTGTCCGGAGTGGTGATGGCCAACAAGATGATGCGTATGCCGCGGGCCGCTTCGACCACCTGTGGGGAGACGGGTGTCGAAGCCGCAGTTGAGGCCGGGCGAGACGCGTGTGAGGGAGGTGCAGGCGTATGACCACGGCTTCCGGTTCCGGCTATGCGGGCGACGTCAGCGTCCAGCAGGCCTTCGACATCGTTTCCAACGAACCGGATGCCGTTCTCGTCGATGTCCGCTCTCAGCCGGAATGGACTTTCGTCGGGCTTCCCGATCTCTCGGCGGCCGGCAAGCGTACGGTCTGCATCGAGTGGCAGGTCTATCCGGGCATGATCGCCAATGCCGATTTCATGGCGCAGTTGTCGGCGGCCGTGCCCAACAAGGACGCGAAGATCCTGTTCCTGTGCCGCAGCGGGGCGCGTTCGCGTTCCGCCGCGACGGCGGCCACCGCGGCCGGCTATGGGAAGGCGTTCAACATCGCCGGGGGGTTCGAGGGCGATTTGGACGATTCCGGACGACGCGGCCGGCGTAACGGGTGGAAATCCGCCGGATTGCCCTGGCGGCAAAGCTGAAGCGGTTGGTCGAGGCTGGGGGACAGAAATCATGACGGACAAGATGTCCTATCCGTCGGCGCCGGCGCTCAGCGACGAATGGGATCGTGTGCGCGCCCGCCTGCGCGCGGAGGTCGGTGATGCCGCCTTCAACAGCTGGCTCAAACCCCTGGCGCTCGCTTCCGAGGATGTCGTGCAGGACGCGGTCGTCCTCTCCACCACGACGCCTTTCATGCGGGACTGGGTGACCAACAACTACGTCAACCGCATCCGCGACATCTGGCGCGGCGAGCGGCCGAACGTCCGCGGCGTGCGCATCGTGGTGCGCAGCGCCGCCGAACGGGTGGTGCAGATGCCTGCCCCCGCCCTCGCGGCCGCCGCCACTGCCGGCGGCTCGCGCGGCGGCAACGGCGGCGAGGAGATCGAACGCGCCCTGTCCGCCCCGCTCGACCCGCGCTTCACCTTCGAGAACTTCATCACCGGCAAGACCAACGAACTGGCCTATGCGGCCGCGCGCAAGATCGCGGAGGCCGATACCGTCGAGTTCAACCCGCTGTACCTCTATGGCGGCGTGGGGCTGGGCAAGACGCATCTGCTGCATGCCATCGCGCTGCATATCCGCGCGCGCGATCCCCAGCGCCGGGTCGTCTATCTGTCGGCCGAACGCTTCATGCACGAGTTCATCCGCGCGCTCCGCTTCAAGGACACGATGGCCTTCAAGGAGCAGCTTCGCTCGGTCGACGTGCTGATGGTGGACGACGTGCAGTTCATCGCCGGCAAGGAATCGACCCAGGAAGAGTTCTTCCACACCTTCAACGCGCTGATCGACCACAACCGCCAGATCGTGCTCTCGGGCGACCGCTCGCCGGCCGATCTGGAGGGGATCGAGGACCGGCTGAAATCCCGCCTGGGCTGGGGCCTGGTCGCCGACATTCATCCGACGGATTACGAGCTGCGCCTGGGCATCCTGCAGTCCAAGGCCGAGCGCGCCGCCTGTGCCATGCCGCCGCGCGTGCTCGAGTTCCTCGCCCACCGGATCACCTCGAACGTGCGCGAACTGGAGGGCGCGCTCAACCGGCTGCTCGCCTATCAGAGCCTGGTGGGCCGGCCGATCACGCTCGAGACGGCCCAGGACGTGCTGCAGGACCTGCTGCGCGCCAACGACCGGCGGATCACCATCGAGGAGATCCAGAAGAAGGTCGCGGCCCATTTCAACATCAAGCTGATCGAGATGACCTCCCAGCGCCGGGCGCGCGAAGTCGCCCGGCCGCGGCAGATCGCCATGTATCTCGCCAAGCAGCTCACCTCGCGCAGCCTGCCCGAGATCGGGCGGAAGTTCGGCGGACGCGACCACACCACCGTTCTGCACGCGGTGCGAAAAGTGGAGGAGCTGCGGTCGCTCGATTCCGCCTTCGCCGACGACATAGACCTGCTGCGCCGACTGCTCGAATCCTGATCCGGCCTTGCGTTTTTTCCGCTTCTCGGCGCGCGTTCTGCTATAGTTTCCCACCGTCTCCGGGTCGTGGGTCGAGTCCCGGTTTGGAGGCGGGAAATTCCCGCCTTTCCAACCGCCGACCGAGGCCATGAAGCTCAGCATCGAACGGGCCGCTCTCCTCACCGCTCTCGCCCATGTGCAGAGCGTGGTCGAACGCCGGAACACCATCCCGATCCTGTCCAACGTCCATATCGAAGCGGCTGACGGCGCCCTGGCCCTGACCGCGACCGATCTCGACATCGCGGTGGTCGAGAAGGTGCCGGGAAACGTGTCGCGTCCCGGTGCGACGACGGTTCCCGCACATACCTTCTATGACATCGTGCGCAAGCTGCCGGACGGGGCCGAAGTCGAACTGACCCAGAAGACGGGCGAGGCCCGGCTGCAGCTGCGCGCCGGCCGGTCGGAATTCACGCTGGCCTGTCTGCCCCGGGAGGATTTCCCGGTCATGGCCGCGGGCGAGCTGCCGGCCCAGTTCCAGGTCGCCGCGCCGGAGCTTCGCCGCCTGATCGACAAGACGCGCTTCGCCATCTCGACCGAGGAGACGCGCTATTACCTGAACGGCATATACCTGCACGCCGCGCAGTCGGCCGGGGTCGCCGTGCTGCGCGCGGTCGCGACCGACGGCCATCGCCTGGCGCGGGTGGAAACCCCGCTGCCGGAGGGCGCCGCCGGCATGCCCGGCGTGATCGTCCCCCGCAAGACGGTGAACGAGCTTCGCAAGCTGATCGATGCGCTGGATGGGGACGTCGATGTCGCCCTCTCCGATACCAAGGTCCGCTTCACCGTGGGACAGGCCTCGCTCACCTCCAAGCTGATCGACGGCCAGTTCCCGGACTACGAGCGGGTGATTCCCGCCGACAACACCCGTCACCTGTCGGTCGAGGCCGCGTCCCTGGCCCAGGCCGTCGACCGCGTCTCCACCATCTCGAGCGAGCGCAGCCGCGCGGTGAAGATGGCCCTCGACGCCAACCGGATGACCGTCTCGGCGACCAGTCCGGAGAACGGCACCGCGATGGAGGAGGTGACCGCCGTCTATGGCGAGGGGCCGCTCGAGATCGGCTTCAATTCCCGCTATCTGCTCGACATCATGGACCAGGTCGACAAGGGCGGCGAGGCGCGCTTCTCCTTCAAGGATTCCGGCTCGCCCACGCTCGTGCGGGACGCGAGCGACGAGGGGGCGCTGTTCGTCATCATGCCGATGCGGGTCTGATCGGCGCGACAGGCTCGATGATCCAGGTCTCCCAGGCGGTCTCTTCTGCGGTGCCCGCGCCTTCGGCGCGGCACTGGCTGTCGCGCCTGATGCTGACCGATTACCGCTGCTATGCAGGGCTGACGCTCGAGGTCGACGCCGCGCCGGTCGTGCTCACCGGTCCGAACGGCGCCGGCAAGACCAACCTGCTGGAGGCCATCTCCTTCCTCGCTCCGGGCCGGGGTTTCCGGCGGGCGAAGCTCGGCGAGGTGGCGCGGAGCGGGACCCGCTCCTGGTCGGTCTTCGCCGCGCTGGCCACGCCCTCCGGCGGGGTCGAGATCGGTACCGGATTGCAGGCCGGCGAGGAGGGGGCGGGCGAACGCCGCATCGTCCGCATCGACGGGCAGGAGGCGGGGGCGGGGGCGGCGCTCGCCGGCGTCGCTTCGATCGACTGGCTGACGCCGCAGATGGACCGGCTGTTCCTGGAAGGCCCCGGCGGCCGCCGCCGCTTCCTCGACCGGCTGGTCTATGGCCTGGAACCGGAACATGCCCGCCGCGCGGCGGGTTTCGAGAAGGCGATGCGCGAGCGCCAGCAGCTGCTCCGCGCCGGCGGTGCCGATCCGGCCTGGCTTTCGGCGCTGGAGACCGGCATGGCCGAGGCCGGGATCGCCATGGCGGCCGCCCGCCGCGCCGCGCTGGCGCAGCTCGGCGCGGCGCTGGAAGCGGCCGAGGGCCCGTTTCCACGCGCCCGCGTGGCCGTGCTGGGCTGGATCGAGGACGCGCTCGCCGATGCGCCGGCGCTCGAGGTGGAGGACCGCTACCGCCAGGCGCTGGCCGGCGCCCGCGGCCGGGATGCCGAGGCGGGGGTGACCACGCTCGGTCCCCATCGTTCCGACTTCGCCGCCTGGCACGCCGGGAAGGACGTCGCCGCGGCGCAGTGCTCGACCGGCGAACAGAAGGCGATCCTGATCGCCATCGCGCTCGCCAACGCCCGGCTGCAGGCGGCCCGCCGGGGCGTGCCGCCGATCCTGCTGCTGGACGAGGTCGCCGCCCATCTCGACGTCACCCGCCGCGAGGCGCTGGCCGGCGCCATCACCGATCTCGGGGTCCAGGCCTGGATGAGCGGGACCGATGCCGCTTCCTTCGACGCCCTGCGCGGGCATGCACGATTTCTGACCGTCCGCGACGGTCGGCTGGTAGGATGAAGACATGAGTGATCCGGTTCGCCGCCGCATCGATGGCGCCGAGGAGTACGGCGCCGAATCCATCACCGTGCTGAAGGGCCTGGACGCCGTCCGCAAGCGGCCGGGCATGTATATCGGCGATACGGAAGACGGGTCCGGCCTGCACCACATGGTCTACGAGGTGGTGGACAACGCCATCGACGAGGCGCTGGCCGGCTATTGCGACACCGTCACCGTGGTGCTGAACGCGGAAGGCTCGGTCACCGTGCGCGACAACGGGCGCGGCATCCCGACCGACCGGCACGAGGAAGAGGGGGTCTCCGCCGCCCAGGTCATCATGACCCAGCTGCATGCCGGCGGTAAGTTCAACCAGAACAGCTACAAGATCTCCGGCGGCCTGCACGGCGTCGGCGTGTCGGTGGTGAACGCGCTGTCCAGCGTGCTCGACCTGCGGGTCTGGCGCGGCGGCAAGGAATATTTCATGCGCTTCCGCGACGGCGTGCCGGAAGCCGATATCGCCGTCGTCGGCGAATGCGACCCTTCGCAGACCGGGACCGAGGTGACCTTCACCCCCTCGACCGTGACCTTCAAGCAGACCGAGTTCGACTACGCCACGCTCGAGCATCGCCTGCGCGAACTCGCCTTCCTCAATTCGGGGGTCACCATCCGCTTCGCCGACCATCGCGGCGTGGAGAGCCGCGAGATCGAGATGCATTACGAGGGCGGGATCGAGGCCTTCGTCACCTATCTCGACCGCAACAAGAACCCGCTGCACAAGCCGCCGATCACCATGCGGGGCGAGCGGGACGGGATCGTCGTGGAAGCCTCGCTCCAGTGGAACGACAGCTATCACGAGACGATGCTGTGCTTCACCAACAACATTCCCCAGAAGGACGGCGGCACCCATCTCGCCGGCTTCCGCGCCGCGCTGACCCGCCAGATCAATGCCTATGCGCAGGAAAGCGGCATCGCCAAGCGCGAGAAGGTGACGATCACCGGCGACGATGCGCGCGAGGGGCTGTCCTGCGTGCTGTCTGTCAAGGTGCCCGACCCGAAATTCTCATCCCAGACCAAGGAGAAGCTCGTCTCCTCCGAAGTCCGCCCCGTGGTCGAGGCCGTGCTGGGCGAGGGGCTCGCGGTCTGGTTCGAGGAGCGCCCGGCCGATGCCAAGTCGGTCATCGGCAAGGTGGTCGAGGCGGCCACGGCGCGCGAGGCGGCGCGCAAGGCGCGCGAACTGACGCGGCGCAAGGGCGCCTTCGATCTAGCCGGCCTGCCCGGCAAGCTCGCCGAATGCCAGGAGCGCGACGCCTCCAAGACCGAACTCTTCCTGGTCGAGGGTGATTCGGCCGGCGGCTCGGCGAAGCAGGCGAGGAATCGCGTCTTCCAGGCGGTGCTGCCCTTGCGCGGCAAGATCCTGAACGTCGAGCGCGCCCGCTTCGACAAGATGCTGTCCTCGGGCGAGATCGCGACGCTCATCACCGCGCTCGGCACCGGCATCGGCTCGGAGGATTTCGACGTCGCCAAGACGCGCTATCACAAGATCATCATCATGACGGACGCCGATGTGGACGGCGCCCATATCCGCACGCTGCTCCTCACCTTCTTCTATCGCCAGATGCGGCCGCTGATCGACGCGGGCTACCTCTATATCGCCCAGCCGCCGCTCTACAAGGTGAAGCGCGGCCAGTCCGAGACCTATTGCAAGGACGAACGCGAGCTCGAGGAATACCTGATCAACTCGGGCCTGGAAGGGACCGTGCTCGAACTGAGCTCGGGCGAGCAGCGCTCGGGCATCGACCTGCGCGCCCTGATCGACGATGCGCGCAATGCCCGCGCCCTGGTGCAGACGCTCGGCCGCCGCTACGACCGGCGCATCGTCGAGCAGGCCGCCATCGCCGGCGCGCTCGACCTCGGCATCCTGTCCGATCCGGAACGGGCGGAAGCGGCGGCGCAGGACGTCGCCCGCCGCCTCGACCTCCTCGCCGAGGAGACCGAGAAGGGCTGGATCGGCTCGGCACTGCCCGAGGGCGGCCTGCGCTTCGCCCGCACGCTGCGCGGCGTGCTCGAGACGCATTCGATCGACGCGCATCTCTACCGTGCCGGCGAGGCCCGCCGCCTCGACCGCCTCGCGGCGGATCTCCGTGCCATCTACGGTTCGGCGGCGAAGCTGCGGCGCAAGGACGGCGAGATCGCGGTGCTTTCGCCGACCGACCTGGTGGACGCGATCCTCGGCTTCGGCCGCAAGGGCATCAGCCTGCAGCGCTACAAGGGTCTGGGCGAGATGAACCCTGACCAGCTCTGGGAGACCACGCTCGATCCGGAAGTCCGCTCGCTGCTCCAGGTGAAGGTGCGCGAGGCCGACGAGGCCGACAGCATCTTCGCCACCCTGATGGGCGACGTGGTCGAACCCCGCCGTGACTTCATCCAGTCGAACGCGCTGGAAGTGACCAACCTCGACGTGTGAGGGATCGGCCATGCCGCTGCTGGGCAAGGGCGCGCTGGCGATGTTCTGGGATCTGGATCCCGCGATCCGGGCCGAGTTCGAGGACTGGCACAGCCACGAGCATTTCCGCGAGCGCCTGGGTCTGCCCGGCTTCCGCCGCGCCACCCGCTGGGCCGATGCGCAAGGCGGTGAGGCGATGTTCCAGCTCTACGAGCTCGAGGGCTACGACACGCTCTCCTCGGCCGCCTATGCCGCGCGGCTGAACGCGCCGACACCCTGGTCGGCGAAGATGATGCCGCATCACCGCAACATGGTGCGCTGCCAGTGTCATGTGCTCGAGAGTGGCGGCGGCGCGGTGGCGCGGCATGCGCTCGCCATCCGCCTGTCGCCGGCCCGCGAGGCCGAGCTCCGCGCCCATCTGAAAACGCTGATCGCGGCTCTGGTCGACCGGCCGGGTTTCGCCGGTGCGCATCTTTTGCGCCACGAGACCCCGGTGATGGCGGCAACCACGGAACAGAAGATCCGCGGCAACGACCAGGCGGCCGACTGGATTTTCCTCGTCGTCGCCTATGACCTGGACGGACTGCAGGCGCTCGCCGCCGACGACCTCTGCGCACCCGCGCTCGCGAAGGCCGGCGCGGCGCCGAACCCCATCACCGGCCTCTACACCCTTCGCTACTCCGCCATCCCCGCCGAGATGGACTGACGTTCACCGCCCCTCCAGCAGGAAATAGGCGTAGTCGAGATCGGGCGGCGCCACCGAGGTCTGCGACAGGAGCCCGTGCGCCTGCCCGCGGTGATGGGCGTGGTGGTTGAACACGTGGGTGAGGATGTCGGCGAGCGGGAGCGTGACGCTGCGCCCCGCCGACACGCTCTCATAGGTGAAGTCCCTGGCGAGCCGCGTCTCCTCCAGCCCTTCGAGGAAGCGGATCAGGTGCGCATCCTCCGCCTCCCGCGCGACCTTGAGGCCGATCAGGTCGCCGTAGAGCACGTGATTGAGCGCCACCGCCGGCACCGGGCGTCCTTCGAAGCGGGCGAGCCACATCCGGTCGGTGACCAGGAGGTGGTTCAGCGTGCCGTGCAGGCTGCCGAAGAAGGCGGGCCTCGGCTTCAGGTAGTCGTGTTCATGCAGCTTCGCGCAGGCGGCGAACAGCCGCGCATTGGCCCAGGCGTTGTAGCGCGCCAGTTTCAGGAAATGCGCCTTGCCGGCCATGCGCTGTCCTCCGTGGGCCGCCAGCATAGCAGAGCGCCCGGCGCTCAGCGCATGACCTCGAACACGTCGAGCAGCCAGAAGCCGAAGGGGATCAGGCTGGTCGCGATCAGGATCCAGCCGAACTCCACCTTGGAGGCGAAGAGCCGCGCCTTCTGCGGCAGGTCGCGGTCGTACCAGACGGAGACGTAGGCGCCGGGCTCGCGCGGCAGTTCGCCTTCGTTCTCGTAGGTCTGCCCCGCCACCTCGAACCGGAAGCGGGTCTTCCAGACCACGTGCCGGCGCGTCTTGAACCGCCCGTCGCTGCCCTGGCCGAGGTTCACCTCCGTCTCCTCGCGCACCGCCGACAGCACCTTCGCGCGTGTCCAGCGGCGCTTGCGCCGGAACACGCGGTCGTCGAGGACGATCCACAGACCGGGCAGGAACAGCACGCCGGCGAAGATCAGCATGTCATGCACGGCCCTCTCCCCGCCCCGCCGGGGCGCCAGGATACCCGTCGCCTTCAGTAGCAGACGGGAGGGCCGGCGGGCGAGGGCAGGGTGACCGCGAAGCGCTGTCCCCCGGCGGTGAGCGTTCCCCAGGGCATGGGGGCGGTCCGGCCGTTGCCCTCGCGCAGGGCGGCGATCGCGGGACCGCAGGACACCAGGCCGTCGATGTATCCGGCGACGATCCAGCGCTCCTCGCTGCGGGCGAAGAGCACGCTGCCGTGGCTGTTGCGGTCGGCCAGGATGAGTTCCTCCCTGCCGTCGCCGTCCATGTCGATCAGGAAGACGTCGCAGGCGCCCGGGACGGTGTCGAGACAGGCGAGGCGGTCGATCTCCCGCCCCCAGCCGGTGAGCGGGAAGTCCCCCGGCAGCGCCCGGCCGGGCGGATGCGCCGTGAGGTTCCCGCGGATCGCCTCGGCATCCGGTGGCTTGGGCTTGGCCGGTCCCGCGCCGGCGAGATCGAAGCGGGTCTTCGCGGCCAGCGCGGTCTCGATGTCGCGGGCCACCGCGGGGTCGCGGGCTTCCGCCTTCAGGCGTTCCAGCGCCGCGAGGCCGTAGCGCCCGGCATCGAAGCGCAGATGCCTCAGGTCGAACTCGGCCCAGGCCACCGCGCCCGACTGGAGCCGCGCGACCTGGCTCGCCACCGCCAGCCGCGCGGGATCGGCGATCGGGGTGAACAGGGCCACAATCAGGGCGAGGGCGGCGAATGCGGCGGCGAGGTTGGTCGTTTCCAGTTCCCGCATGGCCAGCCTCGAGCGCACCAGCGCCCAGGCATAGCCCAGTGCATAGATGCCGGCGAGGGTGACGCCCGCCGCCGCGAAGACGCGGCTCGCGGTCCAGCCGTGCTGGAGCACGCGCAGGCCGAGGCCATAGGCCGTGATCGCGAGCAGCGGCAACAGGCTCGCGGCCGCCGCCGCCATCGCCGCCCGGGGCAGGCCGCGGGCCCGGCCCTCGCCGCCGTCCTGGTAGGCGGCGTTCACGAGGAGGACGAGGCCGGCGATCACGCCGAGCAGGATCGGCGTCGCCATCCGGGTTTCCCACAGCGGTGCCAGGCCGGTGAAGGGCAGGCTCGCCAGGAAGACGACGACGATGCCGGTCAGCAGGGGCAGCAGCCAGGACAGCAGGGTCAGCTTCAACGTGCGGATGCCGCGCACGATCGCCGGCTGCACGTCGGTGAGATGCAGCCCCCCGGCGACGGCCAGCGTCGTCGCCGGCACCCAGAACCAGGCCTCGCCGATCACCGTCCCGAAGCCCTTCAGCCCGATCAGCGCGAAGAGGGAGGCGCCGATGGTGAGGATGACCCAGAAGGTGCCGGTGAAGGCGACCGTCAGCACAACCTGCACGGCAAGCTTCCAGGCGGCGTCGAAACAGGCGGAATAGCTCGCCACATAGCGCTCCTCCAGGCCGCCGGCGGTGATCAGCGCCTGGGCGATGAAGAGCCCTGCAGCGGCGACGAAGAGGAGGGCGATCGCCCTGTCGCTGATCGCGGGCGCATCGCCCTGCCAGGTGACATCGTGCAGCGCGACGGCGGTCAGCACGGCCGTGGCCGCCGCCATCCAGGCCAGAAGCGTGCCCGGGCGCAGTGCGGGCCGGCCCGCCAGGGCGATCAGCGGCACGAACAGCGCGACCAGGACCGCCGGCGCGAAGACCAGCGGTTCGCTTGCCGGCCATGCTTTCGCCTCCTCGGCCCGCATCAGCGCATAGAGGGCCGCCCCCTGGCCGAGGCCGATGGCGAGCCTGAGGGCGAGGTCGCGCCCGCCCGCTTCAACCGTTCGTCTTCGCACCGCCGCCACCGCCCCGATCGATCTCGCGCCAAGCCTATGGCGGCGATGGTTAACGAAAGAAGCGCCCCGTCAGGCGTTCTCCCCCCGGATGGCCGCGATCACCGCCGCCGTCACCTCCGCCGTGCGGGCGCTCCCGCCCAGGTCCGGCGTGTGGAAGCGCCGGTCGGCGGTCACCCGCTCCACTGCCTGCATCAGCCGCGCGGCGGCGCCGCCTTCGCCCAGGTGCTCCAGCAGCATCACCACCGACCAGAAGGTGCCGACCGGGTTGGCAATGCCCTTGCCCATGATGTCGAAGGCCGACCCGTGGATCGGCTCGAACATCGAAGGGAAGGTGCGTTCCGGGTTGATGTTGCCGGTCGGCGCAATGCCGAGCGAGCCGGCCAGTGCCGCCGCCAGGTCGGACAGGATGTCGGCATGCAGGTTGGTGGCGACGATCGTGTCCAGCGTCCGCGGGCGCAGCACCATCCGCATCGTCATCGCGTCGACCAGCATCTTGTCCCAGGTCACGTCCTTGAACTCGGTCGCGATCTCGGCGGCGATCTCGTCCCACATCACCATGCCGTGCCGCTGCGCGTTCGACTTGGTGACCACGGTCAGGAACTTCCGCGGCCGCGATCGGGCCAGGCGGAAGGCGAAGCGCATGATGCGCTCCACGCCTGCGCGGGTGAACATGGCGACATCGGTCGCCGCCTCCAGCGGCAGGCCCTGGTGCACGCGCCCGCCCACGCCCGCGTATTCGCCCTCCGAATTCTCCCGCACGATCACCCAGTCGATCTCGTCGCGGTCGACGGCGCGCAGCGGCGAGGTGATGCCGGGCAGGATGCGCGTCGGTCGCACGTTGGCGTACTGGTCGAAGGGCTGGCAGATGGCGAGCCGCAGGCCCCACAGGCTGATGTGGTCGGGAATCTCCGGATGCCCGGCCGATCCGAACAGGATGGCGTCGTGGTGACGGATCTGCTCGCGCCCGTCAGACGGCATCATCCGGCCGTGTTTCTTGTAGTATTCCCCGCCCCAGTCGAACCGATCGACCTTGAAGGCGATGCCGCCCTCGCGCCGGGCCACCGCCTCCAGCACCTCGACCCCGGCCGCGATCACCTCGGTTCCGATGCCGTCCCCCGGAATGGCGGCGATCGAATAGGTCTTCATGGCCTGCGCGCTCCCTGCTTTGTTCCGCGGCCCCTTCTATCACGGAGGCCGCCGGGCGGCAGGCGGGAACCCTCGGGCCGGGGCCGGCTCAGCCCTTGGTCCTTGCCGACTCCTGCCGGAAGGCCTTCTCGCCGGCGTCCGAAATCTCGACCCACCGTTTGTCGGGCGCGGCGCCCGCCTCGTAGCTGTCGTGCCAGTTCCACCACTTGTAGGTCGGCGTCTGCGGATAGCCCGCGGGCGAATCCTCCCAGACCTCCTGGCGGCCGAGCGGCGTGATGTCGAGATAGTTCCAGGTGCCGCCCATCTGCTCGTCGCCGCGGTTGTTCAGGAAGTAGGTGCGGAAGACGGACCCGCCGTCCCGGAAGAACACATTGGTGCCGTGCCATTCGTGGACGCCGAAATCGGCATCGAAACCGTCGGTGAGGGTGAACCAGGGAATATGGCCCCAGCCCATCCGCGCCTTCAGCCGCGCGATATCGGCCTGCGGCGCGCGCGACAGGAAGACCAGCGTCGTATCGCGGGCGTTCAGATGCGCCACATGCGCCACCTGGTCGGCCACCATGGAACAGCCGCGGCAGGCCTGCTCGGGCCAGCCGAAGACGCCCGGCTCATAGAAGGCGCGATAGACGATCAGCTGGCGCCGCCCCTCGAACAGGTCGGTGAGGCTCTTCTTCCCCGACGGCCCCTCGAAGGCATAGTCCTTCTCCACCGCCATCCAGGGCATGCGCCGGCGCAGGGCGGCCAGCGCGTCGCGGGCGCGGGTCTGTTCCTTCTCCTTCACCAGCAGCTCGGCCCGCGCCGCCTCCCAGGCCTCGGGTGTCACGATGGCGGGCTTCTGCATGGACGTGTTCATCCTCGAACCTCCTGATCTCGTGTGCGGGAGAGAGGGTGGCGCGGAGCAGCCGAGGGGTGGGAGTAACAAGCGTGGCGGTATTTTCGCAGAACGATGTGATGCGGTGTCGCTCGCACCAATATGCGTTGCCTATTGCTTGAAGCAGTTCTCGCGATGCCATTGAAGGAAATGCGGATGAGGACGATCCGCTTCCCGCGCAGGCCGGATTGCGAATCCTGACTTGTTTAGGATCTTATAGATGCCGTCCGGGTCATTGGCTTGCCGTGACACCAGGATTCTCAGATCGTCGTCGAAGCTGATCAGGCCACGGTCGAACATCCAATGTGCAGTGCCTGACAGCGCAACACCGTTGGTGACGATATCCGGGCCACTTGATTCCACCGGCCTGATATGGGCTGCCTCAACTTCCGCGCGGCCTCCGCCGTTGATCAATCGTAGGCCGGTGACGGCACATCGTTCCTCATAGGCGTGCAGCACAACGCGGCGAAATATCCGGTCCCTCACCAGTCTTGAAGTCAGCGCGGTCACCCGTGTGCGTTCCTGTTCGAACACGAAGGGAGTTGGATCTTCCTCCAGGACGAGCGGCATCATGCTGCCTAGGCGTGGCATAACCTCAGCGTCATCGTTCAGGCCGAGTTCGATGATCCTATTGAAGTCCGTGGACGAGATCGGGCGGACAGCAGCTTGGGCTCGCCCGGATATCCGTCCTGATGCATTCAGGACGCCAAGTTCGATGACGCCTTCGTCGGTGCTGAAAGGGACCGGCCTAGCAAAGTCGAGATAGCTGCCGGGTTCGATGACCGCAATGTACATCCCCGCCCCGCCAGGGTCCGGAATGATCTGCTGAACTTTTGCGATTGCGTAGTACCCGCGAGTGCCCGCGACCTTCCGAGGCTCGTAATAGACTATCCAATCGCCGATGCAGGCCTGCGCGCGGGTCAGATACCCCCTGGGGAACTGATAGCGTTCGGCGGGACTGTCGTCGTAGATCGAATCCGATCGATGGATGAAGACGCCGAAGGCCATGAGCAATCAATAGACGAAAAACAACGAGTGCCCTAGCCGCTCCCCTTAAGCGGATTGATCAGCCCGATGTCCGCGAAGTCCCTGTCGTTGTCCGTCACCACGACGCGGTCGTTGGCGGCGGCGACGGCGGCGATGAAAAGGTCCTCGTCCTTATGCACCTCGAGCCAGGCGAGCAGCGCTGCCGAGGGCCTTCACCACATTGCTGATGATTTGGGGCGAGAAGTGCGGGAGCCTTGACTGGGTAGGATCGGACATAGGGTCATGGCTTGTTATGGACCAAGAAATGGTCTAAATTTTCAGGGGAATCGAATGGCGGTGTCAGATGCGCATCTCTGTGTCCGAAGCGAAAGCTCAACTCACCGAATTGGTTAGAAGAGCCGAAGCGGGCGACGAGGTCATCTTGACCCGGCATGGCCATCCGGCCGTTCGGCTCGTGCCTGTGGTCCAGACTCCTGATCGCGCATCCCGGCTTGCGCTGTTGGAGGCGGTCCGGGCGGAGGGGGCGGCGAAGGCGACCCCGGGGCCGGGTGCGGCGCGCAGCCAGGATTTTCTCTACGGCGATGACGGCCTGCCGGGATGATCGTCGTCGATACGTCCGCGCTGATGGCCATTGTTCTAAACGAGCCCGAAGCGGCGGCGTGTATCGCGAAGCTGGCGGGCGAGGACACCGTTCTGATCTCGGCGGGAACCGTGGCTGAAGCGCTCATCGTCTCAGGGCGGCGAAATTGCGGGAATGCCATGTCCCGCCTGCTCGAAAGCTTCGGCTTCCAGGTTGTTGACGTCACGGTCGCTTTCGCCCGCCAGGTCGCCCAGGCCTACGACCTGTGGGGCAAGGGCGTACACCCTGCCGGCCTCAACCTCGGCGACTGCTTTGCTTATGCGGCGGCGAAGGGGCACGGCTGCCCGCTGCTCTTCGTCGGGGATGATTTCGGCCGGACAGACGTGATCCCGGCTCTCTGATGCCCGGCAGAATTCGTGGCCGACGTGAGCGCTGGCTGAACGCTGGTGAAATCGTGGTGTTCACGGGCGCGTGGGCGGAATGCTGCTTCCGCCTGAACCATGCTGGTAAATTTTGCTCCATATGGTATAAGTCCGCTGAAGTCTCGTGCGTAGCGCATGTAATGAAATTGGTGCGACTAGACAGATTTGACACTCATCCGGAACGCGCCTTCCGCCTCCGGCGGAACAGGCGTTCCGCCAGCAGTGCTGTCCTATCGCCTGCAACCTGTTGTTCTGCAATACTGAACGGGCGCTCGGGCAGACCCTGCGGAATCCGGAAAAAATCGATGAGGCAACCTCGATGACCCATCGCCTGCTGCTGCTCCAGGGCCCGAACCTGCGCCATCTCGGCCGCCGCCAGCCGGAGCTCTACGGCCGTACCACCGCCGCCGAGCTCGACGCGGCTCTGCTGGCCCAGGCGAAGGAGCGCGGCGCCAGCCTCGACATCGTCTATTCCGACCATGAGGGCGAGGCGATCGGCCGGCTCTGGGCGGCGCAGGAGGCGGGAATCGACGGCCTGCTCTTCAATCCCGGCGCCTGGCTCTATGCCGGCTATCCGCTCCGCGACTGCCTGCGCGCCATGACCTTCCCGATGGTCGAGGTCCATATGACGAGCCTGGACCGGCGGGGGCAGAAATCGATCACCGCCGAGGCCGCCACCGGCGTGATCTCCGGTTTCGGCATTCACTCATACCTGCTTGGGCTCGATGCCCTGTTCCGGCTGCTGGCCGATCGGCCGGCGAACCGCTAGTCTCGGCATTCCTCCAATGGCCCTTTCCGGAACTTTGATGTCGAACCTCCTGCGGCCGGCCCTGGTTGCTGGTCTCCTCGCCTGTGCCGCGCTCGTCGTCCCGGCCCTGCCCGGCGGCTCCACCTTCGGCGCCGCCCTGTCCGGTGCCGCCCTGGCCCAGACGCCGGTGCTCAATCTCGACCCGGCCGCCTCCGATCCCGTGGTCGCGCGGGTGAACGGCGGTGAGATTCGCCGCTCCGAGGTCGTGCTGGTGATGCAGAACCTGCCCGAGCAGTACCGCAGCCTTCCCCCCGTCTACCTGTTCGATCTGGTGCTGAGCCAGATGGTCGATCGCAAGCTGATGGTGGCCGCCGCCGACAAGGCCAAGCTCGGCGATGATCCGATGGTGAAGAAGCGGGTGGAGGAGGCGCGCGAGCGCGCCATGCAGGAAGCCTACGTCACCCGCGAGGTCGAGAAGGGAATGACGGAGGAAAAGCTCCGCGAGCGCTACAAGAAGATGGTGGCGGAGAATGCCGGCGAGGAGGAGATCCGCGCCCGCCACATCCTCGTGCAGAGCGAGGACGAGGCGAAGGCGCTGATCGTCGAGCTCAAGGCAGGCAAGGACTTCGCCGAACTGGCGAAGTCGAAATCCACCGGCCCTTCCGCCAATTCGGGCGGCGACCTCGGTTTCTTCAAGAAGGAGGACATGGTCCCGGAATTCACCGAGGCCGCCTTCGCGCTGAAGCCGGGCGGCTATACCGAGGCGCCGGTGAAGAGCCAGTTCGGCTGGCACGTGATCAAGCTGGAGGAACGGCGCAAGGCGCCGCCGCCCGAATTCGAAGCCACCAAGGACGAACTGCGCCAGCAGGTGGCGCGTGATTCGATCAACGAAATCGTCGCCAGGCTGCGGGCCGACGCGAAGGTCGAACAGTTCGACATGGAAGGCAACCCGCGCCCCGAACAGCCCAAGAAGCCCTGAGAGCAACATGGCCAGCAAACCGCTCCCCGTCTCGCCGCTCGCACCCAAGGATCCGCCGCGCCTGCCGCCCATCCCGGGTGTCGACATCGCGGTCGGCAATTCCGGCACCCGCTACAAGGGGCGGGCCGACGTGCTCCTGATGCGCTTCGCCAAGGGCACCACGGTCGCGGGCCTGCTCACCCGGTCGAGCATGCCGGGCGCGCCGGTCGAATGGTGCCGCGGCATTCTGCCGAAAGGGAAGGCGCGGGCGCTGGTGGTCAATGCCGGCAACGCCAATGTCTTCACCGGCAAGGCCGGCAAGGCGGCGGTCGAGGCGGTGGCGAAGTCGGCCGCCGCGGCCACCGGGGCGACGGCGAAGGAGATCATGCTGGCCTCCACCGGCGTGATCGGCCAGATCCTCGATCACGAAAAGATCGCCGCCACGGTCAAGACCATCTCGGGCCAGCTCGCCCCCGACGCCTGGCGCTATGCCGCCGAGGCCATCCGCACCACCGACACCTTCGCCAAGGTGGCGACGGTTGCGACCACGATCGACGGCGTCTCGGTGCGCATCAACGGCATCGCCAAGGGCTCGGGCATGATCGCCCCCGACATGGCGACCATGCTGTCCTTCATCGCGACCGACGCGAGGCTGCCGGCCGAGGTGCTGCAGGCGCTGATCGCCAAGGGCGCCGAACAGTCCTTCAACTGCCTCACCGTCGACGGCGACACCTCCACCTCCGACACGCTCCTGTGCTTTGCCACCGGCACCGCCGCGCACAAGCCGGTGAGCAGCCCGGCCGACAAGCGGCTGCAGCACTTCGCCCAGGCGCTGTTCTCCCTGATGGCCAATCTCGCCGAGCAGATCGCCCGCGACGGCGAAGGGGCGAGGAAGCTGATCACGGTCACCGTCACCGGCGCGGCGAATGCCAAGGCGGCGAAGAAGATCGCGCTCTCGATCGCCAATTCGCCGCTGGTGAAGACGGCCATCGCGGGCGAGGACGCCAACTGGGGCCGCATCGTCATGGCGGTGGGCAAGTCGGGCGAGAAGGCCGATCGCGACAAGATCGTGGTCTCCATCGGCAACCAGGCGGTGACCGCCGACGGCATGATCCGCCCCGACTACGACGAGGGAAAGGCGACCCAGCACTTGCGCCAGTCCGAAGTGTCGATCGGCATCGACGTCGGCATCGGCAAGGGCTCGGCCAAGATCTGGACCTGCGACCTGACCCACGGCTACATCGACATCAACGCCGACTATCGCTCGTGAGCCTGCCCGTCGTCCTGGTCGCCGCCGTCGCCCTCGTCGATGTCGACGGCCGGGTGCTCCTGGCCCGGCGGCCGGAGGGGAAACCGATGGCGGGCCTGTGGGAATTTCCCGGCGGCAAGATCGAGGCGGGCGAGACCCCGGAAGCGGCCCTCATCCGCGAGATGAAGGAAGAGCTCGGCATCGACATCCAGTCGGCCTGCCTCGCCCCCTTCACCTTCGCCTCGCATTCTTACGAGAAGTTCCACCTGCTGATGCCGCTCTACCTCTGCCGCCGCTGGCAGGGCACGCCCCGCTCGCTCGAAGGCCAGGCGCTGAAATGGGTGCGCCCGCGCGACATGGCCGACTATCCCGTGCCGCCCGCCGATGTGCCGCTGATCGCGATGCTGCGCGACTATCTCTGAGGGATCGGCCGCTCCGTGGTCCCCAGCGCCTCGGCCAGCCGGCTTTTGGCGCTCCCCGGCCGGAGCGGTTTCTGCTGGCTCGCATGCGGCGCCCAGCCGGTCAGGGTGACGAGTTCGAAGGTCGCTCTGACCCGCCCGTCAGCCTCGCTGAACCGCTCGCGGTAGATTTCCGTCGCCCGCATCAGCGTTTCGCGACGCAAGGATCGGCCGCGCTCGCGCATCGCGTTGGTCTCGCCCGCCGCGCGCAGGTCCTTCAAGAGCGCGAAGGGCGTCTCGTAGGTGACGGTCAGCGTCTCCGTATCGGCGACGGGAAGCGAGAAGCCCGCACGCTGCAGGAGCGCCGCGCCGTCGCGCACATCGACGAAGGGGGCGATCCGCTGCGTGGCGCTGCCCTCCAGCTCCGCCTCCGCCCGCAGCAGGCTCTCGCGCAGTTCCCGCAAGGTGGCGCCGCCCGGCAGGGCGCCGAGGAACAGCCCGTCCGGCTTCAGCGCGCGGCCGATCTGGATCAGCGTCCCGGGCAGGTCGTCGATCCAGTGCAGCCCCAGTACGCTCACGATCAGGTCGAACCGTGCCGGTGCGAAGGGCAGCCAGGCCGGATCGATGACGACGCGCGGACCCTCCCCCACTCGCAGGAGGGGCGAGATCGTGGCCTGCACCAGCGTCTCGACACCGCCGACCCCGCCGGCCAGTGCATCGGCAAACGCCGTGGTGCCGCCGCCGATCTCGGCCGCCAGCTGAAACGTCCGCTTAACGTCGGCCAGCCGGTCGGCCAGACGCTCGGCCACCTCCCGATGCAGAAAGCCCGCCGCGGGAAGGCTCGCCGCGGCGCGCTCCTTGCGGCGGCGCAGCAGGCCGGCGTCGAAGATGCTCTTCATGACGGCGAGAATAGGCGCCCGGCCTCAGCCGCGCGAGGGCTCCGCCCGGCCCGGGGGCATGTCGGCCGCCTGCTCCACGGCCGTCTTCAGCCGGGTGCGGGCCAGTTCGCCGGTCGCTTCCAGGATCGGGTAGGCGACCGAGGTGAGGTGGCTGTTGATGCGCTTCAGGTCGCGGATGACGTCGAGATGTATCGAGCTGGTGTCCAGCGATTCCGTGCGGCCCTCCTTCAGGCGGCCGAAATGGCTCTGCGCGGCGGCGAGTTCGGCGTCCCTGATCTCGGTCTTCTCGGCCAGGAGGCGGCGGGCCAGCGCCGGATCTCTGGTCATGAACACGTTGAGCGCGAGCTGCATCGTCTCCGTGACCCGGCCGTGCAGGGCCGCGAGCTCCTTCCGACCCTCGGTCGAGAAGGCATAGCCGTTCTTGATCTTCTTCGCCGCCAGTTCCATGAGGTTCTTGTCGATGATGTCGCCGACATGCTCCAGATTGGTGACGAAGGTCAGGATCTCGACGAAGCGGCCGCTCTCCTCGAGCGTCATCTCGCCGCGCGACACCTGGATCAGGTAGAGCTTGATCGCCTCGTGCAGCTTGTCGACGGCATCGTCGGCGTCCTCCACCGCCTTCGCCATCTTTCCGTCGTCCCGTTCGAAGACGCGCATCGACCGCGCCAGCATGTCGGAGACGAGGTCGCCCAGATGCAGTGTCTCGCGCGCGGCCGCGGCCAGCGCCTCGGTGGGATTGTCCAGCGCGCCGGGGTCCAGATAGCGCGGCGTCGCCGGATCCTCGGTCCTCGGCGCGCCGGGGATCACGCGCTTCACCGCCCTGGCGGTCAGTCCGACCAGGGGGAGGCCGACGGCGGCCACGATGATGTTGTAGGCGGTGTGATAGTGGATCACCGCCCGCGCCGGATCGGCGTCCAAGCCGCCGATCAGAGCGATCGACTTGCCGATGATCGGCAGTGCGGCGATCGCGACCAGCACGCGGATCAGCAGGTTGCCGGCGGCGACGCGCCGCGTCTCGGCGACCGCGCCCCACTGGTCGATCATCGGTGTCAGGGCGGTCCCGATATTGGCGCCGAGAAGCAGCGCGAAGGCGAGCGGCATCGACACCGTCCCGACCGCCACCAACGACATGATGAAGAGCACCATGGCGAGGCTGGCATGGGCGGCCCAGGTCAGCGCGGCGGCGACCAGCACCGCGAGCCAGGGCTCTCCCTCCAGCGCGTGCAGCACGACCGAGAAGCCTGCCGATTCCTTCAGTGGTGCCGCCGCCGTCTGGATCAGGTTCAGCGACAGCAGCATCAGGCCGATCCCGATCGCGATTCGTCCGCCGTGGCGGACCCGGTCGACGGCGGAACTCATGAAGGCGACCACGCCGATCACGATCACTGCGGGCGAGAGCGAGGAGAGGTCGAAGGCGAGCACCTGCGCGGCGACGGTCGATCCGATGCCGGCTCCGAGCATCATGGCGAGCGCCACCGGGAGGGCGATGAGGCGCCGCCCGGCGAAAGAGCCCACGATGAGTGCCGTCGCGGTGCTGCTCTGCAGGAGGGCGGTGACGCCGAGGCCGGCGGCGAAGGCGCCGAGCCGGCTCTTACCGCCGCTGGCCAGGGTCCGCCGCAGCAGTCCGCCGAAGGCGCGGGTCATGCCGGTGCGCACCATGCGCACGGCCCAGAGCAGCAGCGCCACGCCGCCGGCCAGGTGGATGAGGACCTCGGTCCCGTTCATTCCCTCGGATATGCTCCTGAATCGGATGGCCGCGATGGTGAGCCCGCCGTGCCGCCGGAGCAACCCGAATTATTGCAAATTCGTGACAGAATGCCGGACTGCAGCGGTCGGGTCAGTCGAGATCGCCGATCAGCGACCGGCGAACATTCTCCGGAACCGCGGCCATGTGCCCATAGTTCCGGTGGCTGAAGCCGAGGACGGCCGGCACCTTCATGTCCTTGAAGGCGGTCGCCTGGGCTTCCGTCAGCGGGAACTTGAAGAAATGCACCGAGGACGTCTTGCCGTCTTCCTTGGTGCGCTCGACCTCGCTCTCGGATACGGCGGCGATCGGCTCGCCGCCGATCGTCAGAGTGCAGGTTTCCTCGACCCCGCCGAGCCGGGACAGCTCGCGCGCCCTGCGCACGGGGTCCTCGATCTCGAACATGACGGTCGCCACGATCTCGCGACCCTGCGGGATCAGCGGATTGTAGGCGCGCAGCTCATCGGCCACCTGCTCCTCGCCGCCCTTCTCGATGTAGAGCATCTCCTGGATCTGATGCCACATCGTCTCGTAGTTCTCGAAGTAGAAGGTGCAGAAGGGACCGACTTCCACCCGCCGGTCGCGCTTCATGGCGACGATCGCCTGCCGGCGGTGTTTGCGCTCGGCCGCGTATTGGGCGAGCGGAATGAGGTCCGCGGGGGTGATGACGCGTTTCATTTGGCTCATGTGAGGATCCCATAGGCCTTTGCCAGCAGTTCGATCGGGTGCCATGAACGCTCCGGCACCTTCCCTTTCGCTTCATCCCCCAGCTTCTCGATTCCCTGCACGATATGGTCCGCCGCGAGCGGACATTCGCTCGCCACATGCGCCTTGGCGTTCTTGACGGCCTGGCGGGCGACGGGCTTGCCCACCTTGATCGCGGTCTGGAAATTCTCCTTCATCACGCCCCACTTGCCGCCATGGCCCGAGCAGCGCTCGATGACGGCCACCGTCGTCTGGGGGATAAGACGCAGCATTTCCGCGCCCTTCGGCCCCATGTTCTGCGCGCGCGCGTGGCAGGCCAGGTGCATGCTGACACCGCCCTCCAGCGGCTGGAGCCCTGGGGCAAGGCCGCCGGCCTGCTTCGCCACGTCGACCACGTATTCGGAAAGGTCGAAAGTAGCCTCGGCCAGCCGTTTGATGTCGGCATCCCCGGGCAGGATGAGGGGCCATTCGAATTTCAGCATCAGCGCGCAGGAAGGGACCAGTGCGACGACGTCGTAGCCCTGGTCGACCAGCGGCAGCAGTTCCGCCGCCACCGTCTTCGCCCGCTTCGCGACATCGGCGATGTCGCCCTGTTCCAGCTTCGGCATGCCGCAGCAGGTCGGGTGCACGACCTTCGTCTCCACCCCTTGTTTCCCCAGCACGCCGATCGCCGCCTCGCCGATGGTGGGGTTGTTGTAGTTCACGAAGCAGGTGGCATAGAGCACCGCCTTCCTTCCTCGCGCGGGGCCGTCCGCCGCGGCGGGCGGAGCGGCCTTCGCGCGGGTCACGAAGGTCCTGCCATGGAATTTGGGCAGTTCCGCCTCGCGGTCGATCCCCGCCATCTTCTCGAGCAGCGGCCGGGTCGTGCCGTTGTGGCGATCGGTGGCCCAGTTGGCGATCGGGGCGACCATGCCGGCGAGCTTGCCGTTGCGATCGGTTTCCGACAGCTGTTCCTCGACGAAACCGGTCTGCCCCTTGCGATGCTCGACGGCGCGGTAACGCAGCATCAGGTGCGGAAAATCCAGATTGAATTCGTGCGGGGGCACATAGGGGCATTTCGTCATGAAGCACAGGTCGCAGAGCGTGCAGGCGTCGACGACCGGCTTGAAATCGGCCGACTTGACCTCGTCCAGTTCCCCGGTGGGAGACGCGTCGATCAGGTCGAAGAGGCGCGGGAAGCTGTCGCACAGGTTGAAGCAGCGCCGGCAGCCGTGGCAGATGTCGAACACCCGACGCAGTTCCGCATCCAGTTTCCCTTCGTCGTAGAAGTCCGGATCGGTCCAGGCGAGGGGGTGACGGGTGGGTGCCTCGAGGCTGCCTTCGCGCATTGCTATCCCCGGGAGCGCGGCGGCCGTTGCTTCGGCGCGTCCGCATGGTGCGAAAGGAAAGGGAGCCCGCCTTGACCGGCGGGCTCCGCTATCGATGGGTGCTGTTGAACGCCGCCCGGTCAGCCGAGCGTGTCGAGCGCCTTCTGGAACCGGCCGGCATGGCTCTTCTCGGCCTTCGCCAGAGTCTCGAACCAGTCGGCGATCTCGTCGAAGCCCTCGGCGCGCGCGGTCTTCGCCATGCCGGGATACATGTCGGTGTATTCGTGGGTCTCGCCCGCGATGGCGGCCTTCAGGTTCAGCGAGGTATCGCCGATCGGCTCGCCGGTGGCCGGGTCACCGACCTCTTCCATGAACTCGAGATGGCCATGGGCATGGCCCGTCTCGCCTTCCGCGGTCGAGCGGAATACGGCGGCCACGTCATTGTAGCCCTCGACGTCGGCCTTCTGCGCGAAATAGAGGTAGCGGCGATTTGCCTGGCTCTCGCCGGCAAAGGCTTCCTTCAGATGCTCGAACGTCTTTGTTCCCTTGAGTGACGGCATTCTTCCCTCCTACTGGCTGCCTAATGATCCCGACGGAGGAGCAGATGCTCGCGACCCCGACACCTCCTCCGTATCCGCCGGATTTAGGCGCAAGCCCAAAAGCCTGTCAATAGTTTGGAATGATTTTAAATTAGTGCGAGCGGTTCTCAGGCGAAAGGAGCTTGCCGCACCCGGATGATGACCTCGACGCCGCTGACCGCATGGCCCGCGGGCGCCTCCGGCAGGCGCTTCAGTTCCACGGCCGCCGCCGGGATGTCGATGAGGTCACCGGTTCCTTCCACCAGGAAATGGTGGTGTTCGGATGTGTTTGTGTCGAAGTAACTCCGCCCCGACTCGATGACCACCTCGCGCAGCAGTCCAGCCGCCGTGAACTGGTGCAGCGTGTTGTAAACGGTGGCGAGCGACAGACGAATGCCACGCGCCTTGCTCTCGGCATGGAGCAGTTCCGCCGATACGTGCCGGTCGGTCCCCTCGAACAGAAGCGAGGCGAGCGCCAGCCTCTGGCGCGTCGGCCGCAGGCCGGCGGCGCGGATGCGGTCGCGAGCATTGGAGAGGGGCACGGTCATGGGATTGTTATATAAGGGGGCCGCCACGTCCGCCTAGCCCCCAAAGGGCGCGGCGTTCGCAATGGCGTGAAAAGTATGATGTTGTATTGTGTGTGAATGACGGAAGCACGGGAGTGGTGCGTGAGTGAACCCGCCGACGATAGAGAGGCGCTGAAATCGCGTCTGGCCGGCACGACGATCAACCCGGACACCTTTCTGGCTACGGATTACCTCAACCATTTCAACGAAGTGCTGATGCTCGTCGAAATGCTCCCTGACGTGCCGGATTGCCTGCCCGACGTCCTGGGCTGGACTCCCAAGGATTACGAGTCGCATTTCCGAGACAGTGTCTTTCGGGAGCGCGACCTCGCGATCGAAGCCTACCGGCTGGCCCCGGCCGAGGTGCGCGAGCCTTTCGATTCCATCGTGGGCATGCTGCATGCGCTCATTTCCGGCACCCTGCCGGAGTTCCAGAGCGCGGTTGAAAGCGGCGACACCGAGCGCCTGACCGTCGATGTGACAGTGCTTCTGACGGATGCGCGGCACCTTTTGGATCAGGCGAGTGCATTGATCCATGGCCGTCCGGTGACGCTCGATCAGGCCGCCGTGGATGCGGCCTTCGACGATTGATGCTGCGGTGCAGCAACGGCGGTGCACAACGACATTGCTGATTGACCGATAAATTTCTGAAAAGATTGACGATTTCCGACCGCCATTGGACCAAAGTCTTAGGCGGCACGAGCTTGACATCTATTGCGTCGCAGCATAATTTGGACAGTGACGCTTCGGCGTCAGTGCCCTTCTTGGGCGTTTCCTCCCTAGACTTGGGCCGCCGGTTCGTCCGGCGGCCTTTTTTCTTCCTCGCGGTTCGGCGCTAGACTGTGCGCCAAGAAACAGAAAGCCGCGAGGAACGACCCATGACCTTCGACATCAGAATCAGCGGTGGCACCATTGTCGACGGAACCGGAAGCCCCCGTTTCCGTGGCGATGTCGGGATCAAGGACGGCAGGATCGTCGCGTTGGGCGAGGCGCCGGGGGAGGCGCGCGAGACGATCGACGCGTCGGGCCAGATCGTCGCGCCGGGCTTCGTCGACGTGCACACTCATTACGACGCCCAGGTCCTGTGGGACCGCATGCTGTCGATCTCGCCCTGGCACGGCGTCACGACGGTGGTCATCGGCAATTGCGGCTTCGGGTTGGCGCCGACCCGGCCGGCACACCGCAACCTGATCTTGCGCACGCTGGAGAAGGTCGAGGGCATGAGCGTGGAGTCGATTCGCGCGGGCGTGGGCGACGACTGGGGTTTCGAGACATTTCCCGAATACCTCGACGTCCTGGAAAAGCGGGGATCGGCGATCAATCTGGGGGTGCTTTTCGGGCATACGCCGCTTCGCACCTTCGTGATGGGCGAGGATGCGGTGCGCCGCGGAGCCGACCCCGCCGAGGTGAGCGCGATGGCCCGCCTGGTGCGCGAGGCGATGGCCGCCGGCGCGCTCGGCTTCGCCACGTCGCACGCGGCGACGCATAACGGCTATGACGGCAATCCCGTCCCCAGCCGCATGGCCGATTTCGCCGAGATCGATGCCCTGGTCGGGGCCATGGCGGCGGAGCGTTCCGGCATCGTTCAGGCCACCATCGGCAAGACGCTCCTGTGGAACGAGTTCGAGAGCCTGGCCGAGAAGTACGGCGTGCCGGTGAGCTGGACCGCGCTTCTGACCGGACTGGCCGGCCCGGGCTCGCATCGCAAGCACCAGGAGCGGGCTGCGAAGAACGTTCGGGCGGGGAATCGCATCGTGCCGCAGGTCGCCTGCCGTCCGCTCAATTTCGATTTCGACTTCAACGAGCCGTTTCCCTTCGAGATGCGCCCGTTGTTCGGCCAGACCATGAAGACCGACCGTGCCGGTCGCCGTGCCCTCTATGCCGACCCTGCCTTCCGCAAGGCGTTCCTGCAGGATTCGTCGGCCGAAAGCCGGACGCCACTATCCGGCTGGTACGATCGGACGGTGATCTCGCTCGCTCCCGGGCAACCGGAACTCGACGAACGTCCGCTGGTGGAGGTCGCGGCCGAGCGCGGGCGGCACCCGCTCGACCTGGCCCTCGACATGAGCATCGAGACCGATTTCAAGGCTCGTTTCCGCTTCGCCATATTCAACAACGACGAAGCCGAGGTCGGCGAGCTCCTCAACGACCCCAACATGGTCATCGCACTCTCGGACGCGGGCGCGCATGCGAGCCAGCTCTGTGACGCCTGCTATGCGACGCACCTGCTCGGCCATTGGGTGCGCGAGAAGAAGCAGCTCACCCTCGAGGATGCCGTACACAAGCTGACCCAGCGCCCGGCGGAGGTTTTCGGCATCCGTGACCGCGGTGTCCTGGCCGAAGGCCGGCCGGCCGATGTGGTGGTCTTCGACCCGGCGACGGTCGGCGCCTCCGGCCTCACCCGCGTCTATGACCAGCCCGGCGGAGCCGACCGCCTGCGGGCCGACGCCCATGGCATCGGGGCGGTGATCGTGAACGGCCGCACCGTTCGCAGGGACGGCGCGGACGTTCTGGCCGCCGATGCCGCATTGCCGGGCCGGGTGCTGCGCCACGGCCGGGGCTGACCGCTCGGGCGATCGCGGTGTCTGGTCTAGTAGGGCACCGCGATCGAGACCGACCCGTACTGATGCAGTCTTTCGCGCTCCTCGAATTCGGGCGAGCGGACGAAATGCGTATAGGTCACCCGAAAGCTCGGGAAGATCAGCGCGAAGCCGAACTGTCCTTCCAGGACGAGGGGCTTCTTGTCCACGTTGTGGCTGTCGCGGTAGAGGTTGCCGTCCAGGAAGGCGTTGCGGGCGAAGGCCTGCACGCCGAGGCCCCCGAACAGGTACCAGCCGACATCCCCCTTGGAGGTGAAGGCTTCCGAGCCGGGCAGGGCCGGCCGCCCGCGCGGCGGTCCGAAATCGTCGCCGATGTCATTGCCCAGCCGCAGGATGCCGCCGAAATTGGCGAAGGTCGCCACATTGCCCAGCGCGGCCCCGGCATAGGGGATGATATCCGCCTCGAGACCCCATTCCGGCACGACGTCGACGATGCCGGTGCGCCAGCGCCGTTCCACCGTGAGATTGACGGTGGGCTCGTTCCTGAGCTGGTTGTCCCAGCCGAAGGTCTTGTCCACACCGATCAGCCCGTGCCAGTCGTTCTGCACCGTCTCGCCCTTGGCCGCCGGACCGAGGATGCCGACATCGAGCTGCAGCGTGTCGAGCCAGCGCGACACGCCGTTGACGGTGTAGGCGTATTGCAGCGAGCCGCCGATATAGAGCCAGGCGGCATAGGGCCGGTCGTCGGGGACGAGCGCCGCGGTCGAGGTGTTTTCGGGCGTGTAGATGTTGTGGCCGAGCGAGAGGCCCCAACGGCGGATCACCCCCGTCGCCCGCGGCTCCTCGAAGAGGGTCGGCAGCGTCGTCGCCCGCAGCAGCCAGTCGGGCATGTCCTCCACCGGGGGAGAGAGCCAGCCCAGGCGCAGGCCACTTGTATAGTCGCGGTCGGTATCGGTGGCCCAGCGCGACAGCACGTCGTTCTCGACCTGGAAGGTCAGGATCGCGCCCGGCCGTTGTTCCAGGGGCGCGATCGGCGCGGGCGGGGGCGGATCGCCCGGCGCCGGTTCCGCGGACGCGGCCGGGCGCGACTCCTGGGCCAGGGCGAAGGACGGGCCGATGCTCAGGACGGCGAGAACGGAAAGGGAGACGACACGCACGGATTTCTGGGACCGGATTGGCAGGCGGGCGAGGGGGAAACGCTTATAGCCCCATTCCGGTTCCTCTTTGCGGCGATCCTGTGGCGATGCGTGCCGGCGATGCCCCTCACCACCGGTAGGTGGCGTTCGCGCCCAGGCTCCGCCCGGGTTGGGAATAGAGATCCCGCAGCGCGCTGTTGGCGGCGAGCCCGACCACGTCCTGGGTCAGGAAGTAGCGCTCGTCGGTGAGGTTGAAGATGCCGACATTGACGGTGAAGTCGGGCCGCACCTCGTAATGCGCCGTGACGTCCACGACGGTGTAGGCGGGGGCGCGGAAAAAGGCGGCCGAGCTGACCCGCGCGTGCCGCCAGGCATGGGTGACGGTCACTTCGCCTCCCCACCGTCCGCCGGTATCGGCGTAGCGCAGGCCGCCAACCACCCGGAACGGGTCGATGCTGTCGATCGGCAGCCGGGTGTCTTCGTCCTCGCCATGCGCATAGGCGGCACTGCCCCTGATCGACCAGTTCGGTGTGATCCGCCACTCCCCGCTCGCCTCGGCTCCGTAGATGGTGACCTTGGACAGGTTGGTGTACTGGAACTGGGTCAGTCCGCCGCCGGTCGTGCCGACCACGACGGTATCGATGAAGTCGTCGTAGCGATTGTAGAAGCCGGCGACGGAGAAGCTCGACCCGTCCTGGAAGCGGCCGCGCAGTCCGGCTTCGAATCCGTTGCTGGTTTCCGGCTTCAGATTGGCGGAAGGCAGGATCTGGTAGCCGAAGACGGCGTTCGAGAAGCCGAAATTGACGTTGTCGTAGGGCGGGGCGCGGAATCCGTGGGCATATTGGCCGAAGCCCGTCAGGATGTCGGTTAAGGCGTAGGTCAGGCCGAGTTTCGGCGACAGCGCGGTCGCGGTCTCTTCGGTCGGCGCGACGCCGGTCGTGTTGGAATTTGCGAAGGCGGCGTCGGGCTTCGGCTTCAGGTGGTAGTAGTCGAAACGCAGCGCCGGCACGACCGTGAGCGGGCCGAAGCTCATCCTGTCCTGCACGAAGGCGCCGGCCTGGACCGTCCTGCTGTCCGGAAAGTTCTTGTTCGGAAAGGTCTCGCCGGTGATGGTGCCGGTCGACGTGCCGGTGACCAGGTTGAACTCCAGCCGTCCTCGCGGCCGGGTGGTGGCCGTGTGGTCGGCGGTGACGCCGAAGGTCAGAAGGTTCGGCGCGCCGAACAGTTCGAAGCCGCTCGCGAAGACCGCTTCGCCGCCCCAGATGTCCTGCTCGTAGCCGAGGGTCGTATAGCGTCTGCGGTTCGGGACGACGCCGCCGCTGGCCCGCAACTGGTCGGTCAGTTCGGTCCGGTCGACATTGGTATAGAAGGCGATGACGCGCGTGGTGTCGACGAAGCCGAATGGCGCATCGTGCATCCAGTCGAGGCTCAGCCTGGTGCGCCGCGTGCGATCTTCGCCGCGCGAGTCGAAGACGGTGGCGGCGAGGTCGGTGAGGATGTTGGTCTCTATCGTCTTGGCCTGGTACTCGCCGACCAGCGTCAGCCGGTCGTCGTCGCCCGCCTGCAGGATCAGCTTGCCCAGAAAGAGATTGGTGTCGGTGTCCTGCGGGTTGGGCTTCCGACCGCCGTTGGTGTCGGTTTCCTCGCCGTCGCGCCGTGTATATAGGGCCAGGGCTTCGAGTTTCTCCGCCCGTCCCGCCCAGGTGAGCGTTTCCGACAGGCTGTTGTCGATGCCGCTATAGGCACCCTTAACGCTCGCATACCAGTCCTTGCCGACCGCTCCCAGATAGTCGCCCGGATCCTTGGTCACATAGGCGATCACGCCGCCCAGTGCGTCGCTGCCGTAGAGGGCCGATGCGGGGCCCCGCACGATCTCGATCCGCTTCAGCGCTTCCAGGTCGACGAAGTCCCGGCTGTAGGTGCCGGCGCCCAGATTGGATTGCGGGAAGTCCGGCACCTTCACCCCGTCGATCTGAAGGCGCACGCGGTTCCCGCCGATACCGCGGATGGTGTAGTTCGTGGCGCCGGTGCGGGTCGGCTGGTTGCCGATCGAAACGCCCGGCTCGTAGCGGATGGCGTCGCGCGGGGTCTGGGCATTGCGCCGCTCCAGGTCCTGCGCCTCGATCACCGAGACGGTGCCGGGAATCTCGACCAGCGTCTCGGGCGACCGGGTCGCGCTGACGGAGATCGCGTCCAGCACCGTGGCGGAAGAGGGGGGCGAGGCGGGCGCGTTTTCCTCGTTCTGGGCCAGGGTGGGCAAGGCGATGCAGGAAAGGGTCAGGCAGAGAAGGGCAGGCGTCGCCTGCGGCCGCGTGCGGCTCATGCGGATGGCTCCAGGTGGATGGCGGCGATCCCTGGCTTGCTGGCCGCGCTCGCGGGTGGCTGGCTTCAGATGGACGCGAGGTTCGCTCTCGTGCGGGACCGGTGCTGTGGTCCTTCCCCGGTCCCGCGATCCGAATTTAATGTAAACGATAATGACTCGCAATATTGATTATGGGTCGTGGCGGCGAAGAGCCGATGGCGCTGGCCGGGCGGCGGAGGGCGGTGTATCTCCCGCCGTCATGCCCGCCCTTCTCCTGCCCGCCGAGGATCCCCGCGCCGTCGCCGAGGCAGCCGCCGCCATCCGCCGCGGCGCGCTGATCGCCTTTCCGACCGAAACCGTCTATGGCCTGGGCGCCGATGCCGGCGACGACGAGGCGGTGGCGGCGATCTTCGCCGCCAAGGGGCGCCCGGCGCACAATCCCCTGATCGTCCACCTGCCGGAAGCCGACGAGGTGGAGCGCTTCGGCCGCATGGACGAACGCGCGCGCAGGTTGGCGGAGGCTTTCTGGCCCGGCCCGCTGACACTGGTCCTGCCCCGGGCCGTGGGTGCGCCGGTTTCCCGGCTGGTGACGGCGGGGCTGGCGACCATCGCCATCCGCGTGCCCGCCCACGCCGTCGCCCGGTCGCTGCTGCGCGCCGCCCGTCGCCCGCTCGCCGCGCCCAGCGCCAATGTGTCGGGACGGATCTCCCCCACGGCGGCGGCACCCGTACAGGAGACCCTGGGGAACAGGCTCGCCATCATCCTCGACGGCGGCCCCTGCGCGGTGGGTGTCGAAAGCACGATCGTCGGCCTTGCCGGTGACCGGCCGGTGCTGCTGCGGCCGGGCGGCGTTCCGGCGGAGGCGATCGAGGCGCAGATCGGCCCGCTCGACCTCCCGCGGGCGGGCTTGGTCGAAGCGCCCGGGATGCTGGCGAGCCACTATGCGCCCGCGGCGCGGGTCCGCCTCGGCGCGGCGTCGGCGTCGGCGGGAGAGGCGCTGCTCGCCTTCGGGCCGGATGTGCCGAATGGCGGCGTGGCCACGCTCAACCTCAGCCGCACCGGCGATCTGGAGGAAGCGGCGGCAAACCTATATGCGCATCTGCGCGCGCTCGACCGGCCCGGCATCGCCGGCATCGCCGTGATGCCGGTGCCCGAACGCGGTCTCGGCCGCGCCATCAACGACCGGCTGCGCCGCGCCGCGGCCCCGCGCTGAGCGCTATTTCAGGAGAACGTTGGTCACTTCGCGCATCTGCGCCCGGGCGCGGAGCACGTAGAATCCCTGGGCGGCGAGATGGTTGGGAAAGATCGTGCCGTCCGGCGATCCGTTCAGCACGACGGCCGGGTTCATCGCCGCCGCCTGATCGAGCGACTTGATCATATTGGCCCAGAGCGCCTCGATGCCGCGCTCGCGCAGCAGCCCCTGGAAATCCCGGCCGAGCTCGCGCAGGACCATCGCATAGGCGTATGACTGCCCCTTCACCGAATAGAAGATGTCGTCGGCGCGGGTATCGAAGACGCTGCCCCCGAAGTCCTCGATCCGCTGTTCCAGCACCGCGGAGGAGGAGCCGAGGTCGAGGGCGAGCCGGTCGACGGTCGCCATCAGGTTGTCGCCGCGACGCTCGTAGATCGCCTGCCCGTCGCCCAGGCGCTTGTTGTAGTTCAGGAGCTTCGCGCGCCCCCGGCGGTACTGTTCCTCGCTGGTCGCCTGCGGCCAGGGCGAGGTGGCCAGGTCGATGATCCACTTGTCGCCCGGGAATTGCAGCAGGCCGGCCGCCTCGCGCAGGTCGGGATCGGTCTGGCTGGTCCCGCGTGCCCGGCCGACCTGGTCGGCAAGTTCGATCGAGAAGCGGGCGATCGCGGCCATCATGCCCATCTGGAAGTTTGGCATGTTGTCGATCCAGTGACCGGGCATGAACCACGGATCGTTCGCGACCCATCCGTTCACCTCCACCTCGCGATGGATCAGCGCGGCGGCCATGGCGACGGCACGGCTGCCGCCGGCCGGAACCTCGCCTTCCGCCAGCTGGAAGGCGGGATCGTCGGCGATCTCGTGTTTCAGCAGCATGCCCGCGGGCATGCCCAGCACGATGAGCGCGATCAGGACGATCACGATCCAGCGCCAGGGCAGGCGGCGACGGGCGGGCTGCGGATCGAGCAGGGGGTCGGGTTTCGGTGTCATGGAGCGAAGTCTACAGGAAGTGGGCGCGAGGTCTTGCTAGGATCCCGGCGCGGCGGGATTGTGGCAGAATGGCGAGCTGTAACGCGGGGGAGATCATGCCGGTTGCCAGAAAGCGAAACGTCACCCTGGCCGATGCCGTGGGCGAGGCGGAAGCCGCCTATGTCGCGGCCAACCCGAAGAGCCGGGCGAGGTTCGAGACGGTGAGGGCGAGCATGCCCGGCGGCAACACCCGTACGACCCTTCACTACGATCCATTCCCGCTTGTGATCGGACAGGCCGCGGGCGCGCATCTGCGCGACATCGACGGCCACGACTATGCCGACTTCCTCGGCGAGTATACCGCCGGTCTTTACGGCCATTCCCATCCGGTCCTGACCGCGGCGCTGCACGCGGCGATCGACGGGGGCCTGAGCTTCGGCGCGCCGAATCCCCATGAGGGCGAGCTCGCCGCGCTGATGGTCGCGCGCTTTCCCAGTATCGAGCGTGTGCGCTTCTGCAATTCCGGGACCGAGGCCAACATGATGGCGGTCTCGCTCGCCCGTGCCGTTACCGGCCGATCCAAGGTGATGGTCTTCGGCGGCGGCTATCACGGGGCGCTGCTCTATTTCGTGAGCGGCCCGGCGGCGGTGAACGCGCCGTTCCCCTTCGTCATCGGCCGCTACAACGATCCGCAAGGCGCCGCCGATCTGATCGCCGCCGAGGCCGATGATCTCGCCTGCATCCTTGTCGAACCCATGCAGGGATCGGCCGGCTGCATTCCGGCGTCGAAGGACTTCCTGCAGAGCCTGCGCGATGCCGCGACCCGGGCGGGAGCGCTCCTGATCTTCGACGAGGTGATGACCTCGCGCCTCGCGCCCGGCGGCCTTCAGGGCGAACTCGGCATCCACGCCGACCTCACCAGCTTCGGGAAGTACCTGGGCGGCGGCGCCTCGTTCGGGGCCTTCGGCGGACGGGCCGATCTGATGGACCGTTTCGATCCGACGCGGCCGAACTTCCTGCCCCATGCCGGGACATTCAACAACAACGTGCTGTCGATGGCCGCCGGTTCGGCCGGCCTCGGCCGGGTCTTCACCCCGGACGCCTGCCGGACGCTGAACGCCGCCGGCGACGCGCTGCGCAACCGCCTGCACATGATCGCGGCGAAGCACGGCGCCCCGGTACAGGTGACCGGGCGCGGCTCGATGCTCTGCGTGCATTTCCAGCGGGCGCCGATCGCGCGCGTGGCGGATGCGGTGTCGCCGCCGGACCTGCGCAAGCTCTTCCATCTCGAAATGCTGGCGCGCGGCATCTATCTCGCGCGCCGCAACTTCATGAGTCTTTCGCTGCCCCTGGTTGCGGCGGACTACGATCGCTACGCAGATGCCTTCGACGACTTCCTCTCCGCCTATTCGGGGCTGCTGGCGGCGGTGTGACGTCACAAGCGTGCTTGGCCGTTTGCCGGGGACAGTGCTACAGGGAGGGGCGCCCGGAAGAGGCGCCGTGATTGGAGGAAACGCTGCATGCGGAAGCTGGCGGGGATCGACGTCCTGTCCGGAGTCATGTTTGCGGGGATGGGTATCCTGGCATTGGTCCTGGGCAAGGATCTCCGCATGGGGACGGCGGCCCGGATGGGGCCGGGCTACGTTCCCTGGCTCCTGTCCTGGGCGCTGATCGTCCTCGGTGCGGCGATGGCCGGCCGCGGGCTTTTGCGGGGTAGCGCCCCTTTCCGTTTCGGCAACTGGCGCCCGGTGGTCCTGGTCACGCTCGCGGCGCTCTGTTTCGCTTTCCTGCTCGAACGGGCCGGCTTCCTGCCCGCCCTCGTCGCGCTGGTCGTGGTCTCCGCGCTCGGCGGTGCCGAATCGCGCCGCTGGGAGACGGTGGCCCTGGCCTTCTTTCTCGCCGTCTTCGCAACGGCCGTCTTCAAATACGCGCTCGGGATGACCTTCCCGATCGTGGCCGGGGTGTGGTGACATGGATCTGCTCGGACATGTCGGCGACGGTCTGCTCGTCGCCCTGACCTTCCAGAACATCGCCTACTGCTTCGTGGGCGTGATGGTCGGAACCCTGATCGGCGTGCTGCCGGGCCTCGGGCCGGTGGCGACCATCGCCATGCTGCTGCCGATCACCTACCACCTGCCGCCGGTCGCGGCGCTCATCATGCTGGCCGGCATCTATTACGGCGCCCAGTACGGCGGCTCCACGACGGCGATTCTGGTGAACCTGCCGGGCGAGGCGTCATCCGTCGTGACCTGTCTCGACGGCTATCAGATGGCCCGCCAGGGCAAGGCGGGGACGGCGCTGTCGGTCGCCGCCGTCGGCTCGCTCTTCGCCGGCACGGTCGGGACCTTGCTGATCGTCCTTTTCGCGCCGGTTCTCACCCGAATAGCCCAGCAGTTCGGGCCGAAGGAATACTGCGCCCTCATGGCGCTCGGGCTCGTCGCCGCCGTCGTCATCGCCTCAGGCTCCATCCTGAAGGCGATCGCGATGATCCTGCTCGGTCTGCTGATCGGGCTCGTCGGTACCGATGTGAATTCCGGCGCGCAGCGCTACACCTTCGGCATCTTCGAACTGTCCGACGGAATCGACTTCGTGCCCATCGCCATGGGCCTGTTCGGCGTGGCGGAGATCATCCTCAACCTTGAGCGGCGCCTCACGCGGGACACGGGAACGGCGCGCATCACCTCGCTCTGGCCCTCGAAGGAGGACATCAGGCGAGCGGTGGCGCCCATCCTGCGGGGAACCGCGCTCGGCTCCTTCCTGGGCGTGTTGCCGGGCGGTGGGCCGACGCTCGCCGCCTTCGCCTCCTATACGCTGGAGAAGAAGCTTTCCAAGACGCCCGAGAAGTTCGGCACCGGCATGATCGAAGGCGTGGCCGCGCCGGAATCGGCCAACAACGCGGGGGCGCAGACGTCCTTCATTCCCATGCTGACGCTCGGCATTCCCTCCAACGCGGTGATGGCCCTCATGGTGGGGGCGATGATCATCCAGGGCATCCAGCCCGGCCCCGACGTGATGACCAAGCGGCCCGATCTCTTCTGGGGCATCGTCGCCTCGATGTGGATCGGCAACCTGATGCTCGTCATCATCAACCTGCCGATGATCGGGCTGTGGGTGAAGGTGCTGTCGGCGCCCTACCGGCTGCTCTATCCCACCATCCTGCTGTTCTGCTGCATCGGCGCCTATTCGGTGCAGAACAGCATGTTCCACGTCTACCTTCTCGCGATCTTCGGCCTGGTCGGCTACGTCTTCGCCAAGCTCGGCTGCGAGGGGGCGCCCTTCCTGCTCGGCATGGTGCTGGGGCCGCAGATGGAGGAGTTCTTCCGCCGGGCCATGCAGCTTTCGGGCGGTGATGCGACCGTGTTCGTCACCAGCCCGCTCAGTGCCTCGCTGCTGGCGCTCGCCGCGGTGCTGCTGATCGCCGCCGTGGTGCCGGCGGTGGCCAAGACCCGGAACGAGGCGCTGCAGGACGGCTGAGGTCGCTGGAGCAGCGTCCGCCGAGGTGGATCGCCGGCGGCGATCCGGTCTCGGCGGACAAGAGCTGCCCTACTCCGCAGAGATAGGGCAATTTCATCCATTGGGGTTGAACCCCGTCGGTTCAACCCCAATGGATATTGCTCCAGACCGGCGGCCCGGCCGCGGCCGGGTTAGTCGAGGGTGATGCCCAGCTCCCGCGCCAGCGCGATCCACTGCTGGCCGTCGACGCGGTAGAGCTTCTCCACTTCGGCCGGGCTCCAGGGCTTGCGGCTGACACCGAAGTTGCCGCGGATCTGCTGGTGCCGCTCGCTGTCGGCGTCGCCGCTGATGGCGTCCCACAGCTTGTCGACGATTTCCTTGGGCAGGCCCGCCGGGGCCAGCATGCCGATCCAGCCCTCGATGACGAAGACGGGTTCCTGGAAGCCCTGCTCGAAGAAGGTCGGCGTATCCGGCAGCTTCGGACAGCGCACCTTCGTCGGTACGCCGATCGGTTTGACGTTGCCCGCCTGGATATGGGGCGCCATGCCCTGGTAGCTGCCCATCCCGGCATGGATCGCGCCGGCGGCCAGGTCCTGGTACATCGGCGCCTCGCCGCGATAGTGCACGGCTTCGATCTGGGTCCCGTACAGCTTGTTCAGCTGCTGGGCCACCATGTGCGGATGGCTGCCCGGCGAGTAGGTGCCGAGCGTCACCCGGTTCTTCTTGGCGAATTCGACGAAGCCCTTCATGTCGGTCGCGGCGACCGACTTGTGCACGGCCATCGGAAGCTGGCCCGCGTCGAATCCGGCAATGAAGGTGAAGTCCTTGGCCGGATCATAGGGCAGCCGCCGGTACAGCACCGTATTCTGCTGGAACGCGGTCGAAATGGTCATCAGCAGCGTGTAGCCGTCGGGCGGCGATTTCGCGACCGCCTCGCAGGCGATGATGGAACCTGCTCCCGGCTTGTTCTCGACCACGACCGGCTGGCCGAGCTTCTTGGAGATCGATTCGCCATAGGCGCGCGCATAACCGTCGGTCAGGCCACCGGCCGGGAATCCCACGATCAGCTTGATCGGCTTGTTCGGCCAGGCACCCTGGCCGACGGCCGTGCCGCTGCCGGTGAGAGCCACCGCGGCCGAGCCGGCCGCGATCACATGACGACGGGTAAAACCACTCTGAACCACTTGTAAAACCTCCTGCGGGTCGATTGACGGCGCGGGAGTGTGGCGGGGGCGGTTGCGAGCTGCAACCGCCCTGCGTGCCGCCCTAGTCCAAGGTCACACCCAGTTCCCGTGCCAGCGCGATCCATTGCTGGCCGTCGACCCGGAACAGGCGTTCGAACTCCTCCGGGCTCCAGGGCTTGCGGGCCAGGCCGAAATTGGTCCGGATCGTCTGGTGGCGCTCGGTGTCGGCGCCCTCCTTGATCGCGGCCCAGACCTTGTCGACGATCTCGCGCGGCAGGCCGGCCGGTCCCAGCATTCCGATCCAGCCCTCGGTGACGAAGATCGATTCGGCATAGCCCTGCTCGAAGAAGGTCGGAGTGTCCGGCAGCTTCGGCGACCGCACCTTGGTCGGCACGCCGATCGGGCGGATGTTGCCGGCCTGGATGTGGGGGGCCTGCGCGGCAAAGCTGCCGATGCCGGCATGGATGGCGCCGGAGGCCACGTCCTGCCACATCGGCGCCTCGCCCCGGTAATGCACGGCCTCCAGCTTCGTCCCGTACAGCTTGTTCAGCTGCTGGGCCACCATGTGCGGATAACTGCCGGGCGAATAGGTGCCCATCGTCATCCGGTCCTTCTTCGCCAGTTCCACGAATTCCTTCATGTTCTGGGCGCCCACGCTCTTGTGCACGGCGAGCGGCAGCTGGCCGGCATCGAAGCCGGCGATGAAGGTGAAATCCTTGTTCGGATCGTAGGGCAGGCTCTTGTACAGAACCTGATTCTGCTGAAACGCGGTCGAGATGGTGAAGAGGAACGTGTAGCCGTCCGGCGGCGACTTCGCGACCGTCTCGCAGGCGATGATCGAACCGGCGCCCGGCTTGTTCTCGACCACCACGGGCTGTCCGTATTTCTGGCTGATGGTCTCGCCATAGGCCCGGGCATAGGCGTCGGTCAGTCCGCCCGCCGGAAAGCCGACGATGATCTTGATCGGCTTGTTCGGCCAGGCGCCCTGCCCGAAGGCGCTGCCGGTGGCGGCGAACGCCGCCGCCGCCGTGCCCGCCGCGATGACATGACGTCTGTTGAATCGCCCTGTGCTAGCCACCCTGATTCTCCCTGCTTGTTTGTTTCTCGCGGGCTTCGCCGCGGCAGGGAGTTTGGCGATGGCGGCTCTCTGGTGCAACCGGCCGCCGCCGGCTCAGGCGGCGCGGACCTCCTCCACGAACCGGGTCACGTCGGCCCGCAGCCGGTCGGCCTGACCGTTCAGTTCGCTCGCCGCCTCGAGAACGCGGCCGGCCGAGCGGCCGGTCTCCTCCGCCGCACCGCGCACCTCGACGATGGTGGCGGAGACCGTCCGGGTGCCGGTGGAAGCCTGCTCCACGTTGCGGGCGATCTCGCCGGTCGCCGCGCCCTGTTCCTCGACGGCGCCTGCGATCGACCCGGCAATGCTCGCCACCTGCCCGATCGTCCCGGTGATCTGGCCGATCGCCGTCACCACCTCGCGCGTCGCGGCCTGGATGGCATCGACCTGCCGGGCGATGTCCTCGGTCGCCTTGGCCGTCTGATTGGCCAGATTCTTGACCTCGCTCGCCACCACGGCGAAGCCCTTGCCGGCCTCGCCCGCGCGGGCGGCCTCGATGGTGGCGTTGAGCGCGAGAAGATTGGTCTGGCTGGCGATGGCGCTGATCAGGCGGACGATCTCGCCGATCCGCTCGGCGGCCTCGGCCAGGCCACCGACCTGTCCGTTGGTCCGGTCGGCCTGGGCCACCGCCTCGCTCACGATGCGGGTGGAATCGCTCACCTGGCGGCCGATCTCGGCGACGGAGGCGGCCATCTCCTCGGCCGCCGCCGCCACCGTCTGCACATTGGCCGATGACGTTTCGGAAGCGCCCGCCACCTCGGTCGCGCCCGCCTGTGTCGTATCCGCCGCCCGGCGCATGCCGGAAGCCAGCGTATGCATGGTGGCGGCCGACCGGGCCAGCGCGTCCACCACCTGGCCCACCTCGCTCTCGAAGCGGCCGGCCAGTTCGACCATGCGGCGCTTGCGCTCGGCCTCGGCTTCGGCGCGGATCCGTTCGCGTTCGGCTTCCGCCTCGGCGGCGCGGCGATGGCGCTCGGCTTCCGTCTCCAGGGCGGCGCGCGCCTCGGCTTCGGCCCGTTCGCGCGCCTGCTCCTGGTCGCGCCGGTCGCGCTCCCGTGCCTCCGTCTCGGCCGCTGCGCGTGCGGCTTCCGCGGCATGGCGCTCGGCTTCCGCGGTGCGGGCCTCGCCCAGCGCGGTCTCGGCCCGGGCCAGTGCCGTCTCGGCATGCCCCAGCGCCCGTTCCAGCCTCAGACAGACCCAGACGAGCGTCGCCGTCTCGATCACCACCACCGCGGCATGCAGCAGGACGCGGGCGAAGCTCGCCCCGTCGGGAAAGACCGCCAGCGGCAGGGCGAAGTTCAGCACCAGGTGATGCACCGCCGTCACCGCGGCGGCGACCAGGATGGTGCGCCAGTCGCAGTAGACCGCCAGCATGGCGAAGGCGGCGAAGTAGTACATGTGCAGGTCGATCTGCCAGGGTCCGGCGGCGCGCAGCACGAAGCAGGAGACGAGGCCGATCAGCGCCACGCCCACCATCGCTCTGGTGCCGGCGCCGATGGGCGAGGTCCACCAGGCGGCGGTCGCCGCGGCGCAGAGCGCGATGCCGAGCAGTTCGGCGCTCCATCCGAGCGTGCCGTTGATCCACCCGATCAGGAACAGCACCGGGATGTGCAGCCACAGGCCGAAAACCAGGAAACGGCTGGCGGCGGTGCGGATTCGGTCGAGTTCGGTCATCGCGGGGCTCACGTTCTGTCTGCGGTGGCGGGGCGGTCGAAGCAGCCGGGCAGGCGCTCGGGGTCGAAGACGAGGAGGGCGCCGGCCCGCCTGAGAGCCGGCGCCAGGCCGGGAGCGGAGGCCTGCACCAGCCACAGGCCGGGCAGCGATCCTTCGGCCAGCACGCGGCCGTCGAGGGGCGCGATCGCCGCCGCGACGCCCTCCAGGGAGAGGCCGGGCAGGAACGCGGCCATGGCCGCGCCGTCGCGCGGTGCCGCGGCCTCGGCGAGAAGCAGCGGCAGGGCGGCGATGCCGGCCAGGAGCGGCCATCCCCAGGCGCGGCCGCCCCCTGTCCTCGCGATCCGGCATTTGTGCTCGATTGTCGCCATCGCCTGGATGATTGGCCGTTGTGAGAGTTTGTAATCGCCCGGACTATGGCCTATGCCGTCTTAACGGGTCGTTTAGCCACCTTCGCGGGAAAGTGTCCGCCGGCGCCGCCCCTTGCAATTACCTGCATATGCGGCTAAATCATCCGCCATGTCCGCCGACCCCGTCCCGGCTCCGCGACCCACGGGCTGCACCGCGATGCGCCTCCGGAAAGCCGCGCGCCGGATCTCGCAGATCTACGACCAGCATCTGGAAAAGGCCGGCCTCACCATCACCCAGTACGGGCTTCTGACCCAGATCCGCGCCGCGGAGGGGATCAGCGTCGGCGCCCTGGCCGAGCGCATGGTGATGGACCCGACCACGCTGACGCGCAACCTCCGGCCGCTCGAACGCGACGGCTTCCTGACGCTCACGCCCGACCCGCGCGACAAGCGGGCCCGCTGCCTGCACCTGACGGGCAAGGGGCTCGCCGCGCATCGCGAAGGCAAGACCGCCTGGGCCGGCGCCCAGGCCTTCGTCGAAAACAGGCTCGGAGCCGCCGACGCGGTCGTGCTGCACGATGCGCTCGACCGCATGCTCGACCGGCTGGCGCGGTGAGGCGTCGATGCACGCTAAATGCATGTATATACAGATAAATCGACCGGGAGTCCCCGCATGAGCACCGCCACCGCCGCCCTCGGCGCTTCCAGCCCGCCGGCCGCGCCGCCGCCGAAGGCGAACCCGCTCCTGACCGCGCCGATCCTGCCGACGCTGATCCGCCTCAGCCTGCCCAACATGGCGGCGATGCTGGCGACCGCGCTCGTCGCCGTGGCCGAGACCATCTATGTCGGCCGGCTCGGCACCGCGTCGCTCGCCGGCATGGCGCTGGTCTTCCCCATGGTGATGCTGCAGCAGACGATGTCGGCCGGGGCCATGGGCGGCGGCGTCTCCTCCGCCGTCTCCCGTGCGCTCGGCGCAGGGGACGAGGCGCGGGCGCGCTCGCTCGCGCTGCACGCCGCCCTGATCGGCCTTCTCTTCGGCGGCTTCTTCCTGATCGTCTTCCTCGCCTTCGGTCCCGGCATCTACGCCCTGCTCGGCGGCCGGGACGAGGCGCTGCACGAGGCGCTGCTCTATTCCAACATCGTCTTCCTCGGGGCGCCGGCTATCTGGATGACCAACACGCTCGCCTCCATCATCCGCGGCTCCGGCAACATGAAGGTGCCCTCGGCCACGCTCTTCATCGTGGCCGCCGCGCAGGTGCTGATCGGCGGCGGGCTGGGTCTCGGCCTCGGTCCCTTGCCCCGGCTCGGCATGGTGGGCGTCGCCGCCGGCTCGGCGCTCTCCTTCACCGGCGGCGCGCTCTATCTGTTCTGGATCCTGCATTCGGGCCGGCTCCGCGTCTCGCTCACGCTGAAAGGCGCGCAGATCCGCTGGGACCTGTTCCGCGACATCCTGAAGGTGGGCGCCATCTCCTGCCTGTCGCCGGTGCAGACGGTGCTGGTGGTTCTGATCCTGACGCGCCTCGTCGCCGAGTTCGGCACGGAGGCGCTGGCCGGCTACGGCATCGGCTCGCGGCTCGAGTTCCTGCTGATCCCGATCACCTTCGCCATCGGGGTGGCGGGCGTGCCGCTGGTCGGCATGGCGATCGGCGCCGGCAACATCCCCCGCGCCCGGGCCGCCGCCTGGACGGCCGGCGGGCTGTCGGCGCTGATGGTCGGCACCGTCGGCGTCGTCGTGGCGCTGTTCCCCGATCTGTGGGCCGGCCTCTTCACCGACGATCCGGGCGTGCTGGCTTCCGCGCGCAGCTACCTCCGCCTCGCCGGTCCGGCCTATGCGCTGTTCGGCCTGGGCCTCTGCCTCTACTTCTGCTCGCAAGGGGCGGGGAGGGTGCTGGGCCCGGTGCTGGCGGGCACGCTCCGCCTCGTCATGGTCGCGCTCGGCGGCTGGTATCTCGCCGTGGCCCAGGCCGAGCAGTGGACGATGTTCGCGCTCATCGGCCTCGCCATGGCGGCCTTCGGCCTCGCCTCGGCGGCCTCGGTCTACTTCGTCTCCTGGGGGCCGAGGCGGGCCTGAAGCATGTTGGCGTAGAGCCGCCGCAATAGGCGCTTCAGCGTGGCGACATCGCGGGGCGACAGCCCGCGGGTCGCCGCCGCCTCATAGGACTCGGCGATCACCGTGACGCGGGCGGTCAGGGCGCGCCCCGAAGCGGTCAGGTGCAGCGTCACCACCCGCCCGTCGCCCTCGGCGCGCCGCCGTTCGACCAGCTTCTTGCGCTGCATCCCGTCCAGCACGCGGGAGAGCGTCGACACCTCGATGCTGGTGCGGGTGGCGAGGTCCCCCACCGTCTGCCCGTCGCGGTCCGACAGCGCCGCCAGCGCGCGCCACATCTGAAGCGTGATGCCGAAGGGGCGAAGCTCGGCCGAGAACGCGGTCGCGATGCGCGCGCCGGCACGGTTCAGGAGATAGGGGACATAGTCGTCGAGCGGCAGCACTAGCCGAGCTTCAGGTTCGTGTGCGAACCCTCGAAGGCCGGCGCCACCTCGGCCATGAAGCGCTGCATCTGCTCCTTCACCAGGCCATGCTGCTTGCCGCCGTAGTTGAAGTAGAGGATCACCTCGGCGATGCCGGCCGCCTCCACCGCCTTCAGATCCTCGATGATCTTCTGGGGCGAGCCGACCAGGATCGATTTCGAGGTCAGCTTTTCGGGGCGCATGTCGCGGAGCAGGTTCACGATCTCGGTGAAGTAGGCATAGGTGGGCGGTGGCTTCTCGCCCGAGGAGGACGGGAAGGCCGCGATCAGCGCCTCGTGGAAATAGCGGATCAGCGCCTCGCGGCCATAGGCCTCCTCGGCCGGCGTCGAGGCGATATGCACGAAGTAGCTGCACATGGCCCGCCGGGCCGGCCGCTTGTGCGCCTCCTCGCATTGCCGGCGATAGGCGCTCACCGCGTCCGCCAGCGAGCCATAGACCATGGCGGCGGCGAAGGGGGCATAGATGATGTTCCAGTCGTTCCTGGCCGCGAGTTCCATCGAGGGCCGCGAGAAGCAGGCCACATAGGGGCGGAGCGGGCTCTGCGCCGGCTTCGGGCGCACCTCGATGTCCTCGAACCGGTAGAAGCGCCCCTTGTGCGACCACTTGCCCGTCTCCGTCCACGCCCGCCAGACCACCTCCAGCCCTTCCGCGAAGAGCTCCGACGAACTGGCGAAGTCTGCGCCAAAGGGGGCGTATTCCAGCCGGTCGTAGCCGCGCCCGGCGGCGAAATCGACCCGGCCGCCGGACAGGAGATCGAGCGTCGCCCATTCCTCCGCCACGTGCAGCGGGTGATGCACGGGCAAGAGCGTGACCGCGGGGGCGAGGCGGATGCGCTTCGTGGCCCCGGCGATCTGCGCCAGGATGGCGAGCGGGCTCGCGTTGACGCCGAGCAGGTTGAAGTGGTGCTCGCCGATCCAGGCCGAGTTGAGGCCGACCTCTTCCGCCCACAGCGCCTCGGCATAGATGTCCTTCACGAAGCTCTCGGCCGTGCGCGGATTGTCCTTGTAGCGGTTGTCGCTCAGCGTGAAATAGCCGAAGTCGAGCGCCATCATCGCCTCCCCTGTTGTGGAGGGAGGATGCGCGCGGGCGGAGATATTTGCAAATGCAAATACCTCTTCACCTGCGCGACAGGCTCCTCCCTCGGCGTCAGCCGGGGGAGGCGGGGTGGGGGTGGTGAAGTCCTGTTCGAGCGTGACGATGCGTCACCGCCCCCACCCAACCCTCCCCCAGCAAAGCTGAGGGAGGGCTACGTATCCCACCCGATGCTGCGGCGGAGGAAGTTCAGTCCGAGCGCGGTGAAGGCCGCGCGTTCGGCATTGTCCTTGCCGTAGCCGTGCCCGCCCGCCGCCGGCTCGTAGTAATGCGCGTCGGCATAGCCCATGGCCTGCAGCTTCGCCGCCATCTTGCGGGCATGGCCCGGATGCACACGGTCGTCCTTCCGCGTCGTCGCGATGAGGATCGGCGGATAGTCCTTCCCCGCCTCCGCCAGGTGATAGGCCGAATAGAGGCCGAGATGCGCCCAGTCCTCAGCCTTGTCGGGATCGCCGTACTCCGCGATCCACGACGCCCCGGCGAGCAGCTTCGAATATCGCCGCATGTCGATCAGCGGGATGGTGCAGAACAAGGCCCCGAAGCGGTCGGGATAGCGCACCAGCATGTTGGAAATGAGGATGCCGCCGTTCGACCCGCCCTCGGCGGCGATGCGCGAAGGCAGGGTCACGCCGCGCCGCACCAGGTCGGCCGCCACGGCGGCGAAGTCGTCGTGGCTGAGCCGCTTCTTCGCTCCCCGTCCGGCATCGTGCCAGCGGCTGCCGAATTCGCCGCCGCCCCGGATATTGGCGATGACGGAGGTGCCGCCACGCTCCAGCCACAGCTTGCCGATGGCCGAGTTGTAATAGGGCTGGCTCGGGATGGCGAAGCCGCCATAGCCGGTCATATGCACCGGCGCATCGCCGCTCCCGCCCGCCGGCCCGATCTGCGTATAGGGAATGCGCTCGCCGTCGACGCTCACCGCCTGGTGCTGGCTCACCACCAGCCCCTTCGTCTCGAAGGTGGCGGCCGACTGTTTCAGGATGACCGGCGCCTTCCCCGGCTCGATCAGCGCCAGCGACGGCGGCGTCAGCGGGTCCTGCATATGGGCGAGCAGCGTGCCGTCGCTTTCCGTCTCCTCGCGGTCCAGCCGCTCGACGCCGACGACGCCGATCTCGGGCAGGCCCTTCAGCCGCTCGCGCCTCCAGCCCCCATCGCCCGGCGTCAGCAGGTCGAAGACCGGCTTCAGCTCGTCCAGGATCGACACCAGCAATGTCTCGTCCACCCAGTGGAATCCTTGCAGCGCGCGGCGCTCGCCCGGTTCGAACAGCACGGCGAAGTCGCGCGCACCGCCGAGGAAAGCGGAGAGGCGAGATCCCAGCAGCGTGTCGGCCGGATGGGTCACGCCGCCGATCGTCCAGGCGGTCCGCCGTTTCACCGCCATCCAGTCGCCCTGCACCATCAGCTCGCAGTCGTCGGGCAGGTCGATTGCCGTCTTCGGGCCGAGCCGATCGCCGAGCCAGTGCCGGGTGGTGAAGAAGTCGGGCTTCTCGCCGTACCAGATCCGTTCCGGCCCGCCGGTGTGGTCCACCCCGGCCCAGGCATTCATGTTGGTCGCCAGCGTCTCGAACAGCACCGGCGCCTTGGCCGGATCGGTGCTGCGTCGCCACAGGCGCACGGTCCGCGCATAGCCGGCGGTCGTGGCCTTGTCCTCACCGCCGAAAGCGGAGAGCAGCAGCAGCTTGTCGTGGTCGAGCCAGTCGATCGCGCCCTTGGCTTCCGGCAGCACGAAGCCGTCAGCGATGAAGCTCTTCGTGCCGAGGTCGAATTCGCGCAACACCACGGCGTCGCTGCCGCCGCGCGACAGGTACAGGATGGCGCGTTGGTGATCGGGCCCGAGCGTCCCGGCGCCGTGCCAGACCCAGTCCTCGCCCTCGGCGGCCGCCAGCGCATCGAGATCGAGCAGAACCTCCCAGTCGGGCTCCGGCTTCCGGAAGCTCTCCATCGTGCTCCGCCGCCACAGCCCCTTCGGGTTCGCGGCATCGATCCAGTAGTTGTAGAGCAGGCCGCCGCGCCGGGTGACGAAGGGCAGCTTGTCCGACCGGTCCATGATGGCGGCGAGCTGATCGCGATCTCCGGCAAAGCGCCCGTCGCCAAATCGGGCCATCGTGGCCGCGCTCGCTTCGGCCACCCACCGAAGCGCGCGCTCCCCTTCGATCTCCTCCAGCCACAGGAACGGATCGTCGTCGGGCGCGGCGAGCGTCGGCTTCACGGGCAATTCCTTCTTCCTACCGCACACAACATCGGTCCTGCGGCGCCGACGTCAAACCCGCTTCCAACCCTTTTCCTCCTCCCCCCAATAGAGCGGCGTACGCGGAAAAAGGGGCAGGAGGAGGCGCACCCCGCGCATCTTTCGCTCCGGCCCGCCAGGCGCTAGGTTCACATCATGACATTGCGCCGCCTCGTCAGCGTCCTGCTGTTGCTCCTTCTGCCCCTGGCGGCCGGAATGGCGCGCCCGGTCGATCCCTCGGCCAGCAAGCAGCCCTCTGCGGTACTGGACGATTGCGCCTGCTGCGATCCCGAGGGCTTGCCCGCGTCACAGCTTTGCGCCGCCGCCTGCCAACCCGCGTCGCTGCCCGATGCGGCGACGGTCATCCCCCGCACGCTGCCGGCTGCCTGGCCGGCCGCTGCGATGAACCGCTTGGACGATCGTCCGCAGGATCTCTCCACGCCGCCGCCCCGCCGCTCCTGAAATCTCCAGTCGCTAAAGAACTGACCAGATCATGGAGCCGATGATGAAAAAGTTGATGCTTGCGGTTTTCTTCTCCGTGTTCGCGAGCTTCGCGGCCGCGGCGCCCGCGGCGGCATGTTGCGACGAGCCCTGTTGCCCGTCCGACTGCTGCTGACCTGATCCCGGGCGCCCGTCTCTGCGGGCGGGCGCCCGCCTTCCGCAGGGCCGCGGCGCCGCCGCAAGCCGCTCCTCCGCAGCGTCATTGCGGCGCGCCCTCTCTCGCACACTGTTCTGGTGGAATCGCCCGGAGCGCATCAACGCCGCGGTGGAGTCCTGGGCGCCAGCGAACCGCTTGAAAGACAAGTTCTCGACTCCTCCCCCGCGCGGGAGCGTGGGGGAGGTCAGGGAGGAGGCTTGAGGACGATGTAAACGGCAACCCTCTCCCGGCGAGGCGATCTCGACCGAACTCCTCCCTCGGCGCGAGCCGGGGGAGGCGGGGTGGGGGTGGTGAAGTCAGGAACGATGACCAACGGTCAAGATGCTGGGAAGGGGCAACGCCTCATCAGACTCCCAGCCAACACAAGCCCCCGGGAAGATTGCTGGCTGCGAAGTCCACCTGCAGAACCCTTCGCCGTTTCGGTTCCTGCGCCGCCTCCGATGCATGCAGGATCGGGGTCGAATAGATCCAGACGTCGCCGGTATCGGCGAGGCAGGTGAGACGACCGCAGCGGTCGACGACCGTTGGAATATCCGCTTCGGCGATCCGCCCCAGCCGATGTGATCCGGGCGCGACCAGCAGCGGCGCGTTGGTGGCGGCGACCGGATCGAGATGGACGCGCAGCGTCAGCATGCTCTCGAGGATGGTGGCCGGCGGCATCACGTGCAGCAGGCCTGCCTTGATGGTCCAGGGGCCGAAACCCTCGACCTCGATTCGGTCCTTCACCACGATCACCCGGTCCTGATGCCAGCCGAGCGACCAGTTGGCGGCAGGAGACTTATCGAACAGGATGGCGCGGACAGGCCGTGATGCCGGGCCGAGGATGCCGGCGGCAAGCCGCCCGACCGGTCCGCGCCGATCGAGGATCGGCCCCAGCGCTGGAAAGCCTTGCAGGCGCATACCGGCTCGATCTTGCGCAAGTCCATCGATCGCAGCGACAACTGCTTGGGTTTCGGTCCGGTCCAGCGCGGCGTCGGCCCGTACCGCGCCGTCACGCTCCAGGCTCAAGGATGGCGGTGACCCGGCGTCGACGATTTCAGGACGGTGCTGCAAATTCGATCCTCACCGCATCGTCACCGCCCCCACCCAACCCTCCCCCATCTGACGACGGGGGAGGGCTAAGAAGGAGGCGCGGAGGAGGGCCGGCGTCGCCCTCTACTTCTCCTCTTCCCCCGTCTCCAGCACCACGTCCAGGCTCTTCGCCTCGGCCGAGGGCTGCGAGAGTTTGGTGGAGAAGGGGAGGCTGCCCTTTGCCGGTACCTCGCCGCCCGCCGGCTGGAAGGTGAATTCGAACACCTGCTCGCGCTTGTCGTCGAGGAAGACGAGGCGGAGCCTCGGCACCGGCCGGGGCCAGGTGCTGGCATTGGCGATGCTGCCCGACACTTCCAGCAGGTCCTTGTCGCCCTCGCGCAGGCGCTTGGTGCCGACATCCCTGACCGAGAGCTTCTCGGGCGGGCTCACCTGCAGGCCGATCTTCTGATAGAGCGGCGCCGCGGCCGGCAGCAGCGCGACGATGCGCTCGCGCGCGAGGAAGGCGGCGGCGATGACGATCAGCACCGAGGCGGCGAGGATCAGCCAGCCCACCCGGTCGGAGCGGCGCTCGCGCTCCTCCTTGAGGATGGGCAGGTTGGAGACGCGTTCGCGCGCCGCCGCCACCGGGTCGAGCGGCGGGTCCACCGTGGCGGTCGTCTGCGCCTCCAGCCGGCCCATCTCGGCGGCGAAGCTCGAAGCGGCGGGAGCGGCCGGCGGGGCGGCCGGCGGGGCGGCCGCGGCCGGGGCCGCGGGCTGCGCGGGCGGCGGCTCCTGGAACCAGGTCTGGCCGCATTTGCCGCATTTCACGCGCCGTCCGTCCGGCACCAGCGCCTGGTCGGGAACGAGGAACCGCGTTCCGCAGGCGGAGCAGGATAGGATCATTGCCGGACGGTGCCCTTTCATCCAAAGGTCCTGAGCGGTATAGGGGGTTGGGGGCGGGGGAGGCAAGCACCCCAGGGGAGAACGGTCTTTGGTCCGGTTCCAGAATGTCGGCATGCGGTATGGCCTGGGGCCCGAGGTGCTGCGCGACATTTCCTTCCGCCTCGAACCCGGCTCCTTCCACTTCCTGGTCGGCCCCTCCGGCGCCGGGAAATCGACGCTGCTGAAGCTGCTCTACCTGGCCGAACGCCCCACCCGCGGCATCATCACGCTGTTCGACGAGGACCTGTCCCTCGTCCCGCGCGACCGCCTGCCCGCGCTCCGCCGCCGCATCGGCGTGGTGTTTCAGGATTTCCGCCTGGTCCCGCATCTCTCCGCCCTCGAGAACGTCGCGCTGCCCTTGCGCGTCGCCGGGGCGAAGGAGGCGGATGTGCGCGAGCACGTGCGCGAACTGCTGTCCTGGGTCGGCCTCGCCGACCGGGTGGATGCCCGCCCCGCCACGCTCTCGGGCGGCGAACAGCAGCGCGTTGCCATCGCGCGCGCGGTCATCAACCGCCCCTCCCTGCTGCTCGCCGACGAACCCACCGGCAATGTCGATCCGGAAATGGGCGAACGGCTGATCCGCCTCTTCCTCGAACTGAACAAGCTCGGCACCACCGTGCTGCTCGCCACGCACGATCGCCATCTGATCGAGAGTTCGCGCCGCCCCGTGCTCCGCCTGTCGCGAGGGGAGCTGGTCGAAGAACGGGTGGCGGCGTGATCCGCCGCCCGGTCCTGGCACTCCGCCGCGGCGCGATGGGCCGGCTGTTGCCGGGCCTGGTGGCGGTGATGGTGTTCCTCGGCCTCTTCGCCGGAGCCGGCGCCCTCGCCCTCGACCAGGCGGTGCGCGGCTGGTCCTCGGGCGTGGATCTCGGCCTCACCGTCACGCTGCCCTATCGCGAGGCGGGCAAGGCCGGGGCGCTCGCGGCCGATCTGCGCGCCATCCCCGGCGTCGCCTCGGCCAAACCCCTGTCCAAGGCGGAGGTCTCGGCGCTGCTCGCCCCCTGGCTCGGCCCCGATGCCGCCTCGCTCGACCTGCCCTTCCCCGGCCTGATCGACCTGCGCCTGGATCCGGGCATCGCCGTCGACCGCAACGCGCTCGCCGCCCGCGTGGCCCAGGCCCTGCCCGGCGCCCGGCTCGATTCCCACCGTGAATGGGTCGACCGGCTGGTCCGCTTCGCCCGCGCCGCCCAGGCCCTCACCCTCTTCGCCGTCGCGCTGGTCGTGCTCGCCGTCATCGCCGTCGTCGTGCTCGCGGTGCGCGCCGGCCTCGCGGCCGAGCAGGAGACGATCGAGCTCCTGCACCTGATCGGCGCGCATGACGCGCAGATCGCGGCGGAGTTCGAGGGCCATGTCACCCGCCTCGCGGCGATCGGCGCGCTGCTCGGCCTCCTTTTCGCCGGCGGGGGACTGGTCACGCTGCGCCTGCTCGCCGATGCGGGGACGGTGCCGCTTCTCCCCGACCTCAGCCTGGGGTTCGGTGCGCTCGCCGTGCTGGCGGGTTTCGTGGTCGCGGCGGTGGTGCTGGCGCGCGTGGCGGCGCGGGGGACCGTGCTGCTGGCGCTGAGGAGGATGGTGTAGGCGATGCTGGTGCTGCTCGACCGCGACGGCGTCCTGAACGAGGATCGCGACGACTATGTGAAGTCGCCGGGGGAGGTCGTGATGATCCCGGGCTCGGCCGCCGCGGTGGCGCGGCTGAACGCGCTCGGCCACAAGGTCGTGGTCTGTACCAACCAGGCGGCGGTGGGGCGCGGCATCATCGCGGCCGAGATGCTGGAGCGCATCAACCAGGAGATCCGCGCCCGGCTCGCCCGCGACGGCGCCCGGCTCGACGGGCTCCTCGTCTGCACCGATCCGCCCTGGGCCGCCTCCGACCGGCGCAAGCCCGGCCCCGGCATGCTGCGCGAGGCGATGGCGATGTTCCGCAGCGGCCCCGAGGACGCGGTGATGATCGGCGACAACCTGCCCGACCTGCAGGCGGCGAAGGCGGCCGGCGTGCGCCGCCTGCTCGTGCGCACGGGCAAGGGGCGGCGCGTGCTCGCCGCGGGCGTGCCGCCCGACCTCCTCCCGGTCGGCGTGCACGACGACCTGGCCGCCGCCGTGACCGCGCTGTTCGGTGCCTGAATGGCGCGCCGTCCCCGCCGCCGCTCGCCGCTCCGGCGCCGGCTCGCCCTGTTCGCCATCGTGGTCATGGTGAGTGCTGGATCATGGCTGGCTGGGCTCGTGGTGTTCACGGAAGCGTTACCGCGCGCGGTCGACAGCCCTCTCAGGCCCACCGATGCGGTGGTCGTGCTCACCGGCGGCACCCAGCGGATCGAGGCGGGGCTCGCGGTACTGTCGGCCGGAAAGGCCCGCAAGCTCTTGATTTCCGGGGTCAATCCGGGCACGGGCAAGGTCCAGCTCGGGCTCGCCCACCCGGCCGCCGCGCCCTGGCTCGCCTGCTGCACCGATCTCGGCTTCGCCGCCGCCGACACGACCGGCAATGCCATCGAGATCGCCGACTGGGCTGCCGGGATGAATGTGAAGTCGATCCGCGTCGTCACCGCCGCCTTTCATATGCCGCGCAGTCTTTATGAAATCGGCGCGAGACTCCCTGGAGTCGAGTTGGTGCCGCATCCCGTATTTCCTCCGCTGGTGCGCCTGGACGACTGGTGGATGTCGCCGGGAACCGCCAGTCTGATCGCCAGCGAATACTCCAAATATATTCTCGTTGTGCTGCGAGACAGGCTCGGCAAGCTGCTCGGCCGCAGTCTCGACGCCTGGCTGCAGGAGGCCTGACCGTGCTCGTGATCCGCGCCGCCCTGTTCCAGGCCGCCTTCTATCTCTGGGCCGCCGGCCTCGCCGTCCTGATGATCCCGGGGTTGATTCTGCCAAGGAAAACAGTGGTTTGGGCGCAACGCGTGTATGCGCTCGGGACCATCCTGCTGATGCGGGCGATCGCCGGGATCCGGCTCGAGGTGCGCGGCTGCGAACACCTGCCGCCGGGGGCTGCGGTCATCGCCGCCAAGCACCAGTCCGCCTTCGACACGCTGGCCTATCACGCGCTCGTCCCCGATGTCGCGATGGTGATGAAGCGCGAGCTCCTCCTGATCCCGCTCTTCGGGCTCTATGCCTTGAAAACAAAGATGATTCCGGTCGACCGGTCAGCCGGTCCCAGCGCCCTTCGAGGCTTGGTGAAGCAGGCCCGCGCGGCTCTGGCGGCGGGGCGCCAGGTGGTCATTTTCCCGCAAGGCACCCGGGTCGCGCCGGGGGTTTCCGCGCCCTACCAGCCCGGCACGGCCGCGCTCTACACCCAGCTGCACCAGCCGGTGGTGCCGGTGGCGACCAATTCCGGCGAGCATTGGCCGCGCCGCAGCTTCGCCAAGTATCCCGGCACCATCGTGGTTGAATTCCTGCCCCCGATTCCCCCCGGCCTGCCGCGAAAAACCTTCGCGGCCGAACTCGAACGGGTAATCGAGGAGGGCAGCGAAAGGCTCAGGCGGACCTAGTCTCATAGTGATAGGCCTTGGCAATGACCTGCCAGCGCCCGTCGACCTTCACGAAGGTCAGGTAATCGGTGAAGTAGCGCGGCGGAACAGCGCAGTTCACCTTGACGAAAGCATGCGCCGGACCGTTGAAGTCTATCGACAGGATTTGGTCGGCGCGCGGATCGCCCTTCGATTTCGGTGACGGGCGCTTCTTCACCGCCTCGAACCAGTCGGGCGCGGCCACGTCGGCCACCTTGCCCTCGGTCGCGCTGTAGAGGTGCGAGGAGGGGTGGAAGACCTGGGCCAGTTTCTCGGCGTCGCCCTCGTACAGACCGTCGAGATAGGTGTGGATCGCCTTTTCCAGGGCCGGCAATTCTGACTGCATATCATCCTCCCAAGAGCGCTATATCTTAGACCATGACCACGCTCGCGCCCATCGCCGAACAGATCTGGGACATGAAGTACCGGCTGAAGACGCCGGAAGGCGCGCCCGTGGACGCGACGGTGGAGGCGACCTGGACGCGCATCGCGACCGCGCTGGCCGAGCCGGAAAAGGCCGCCGATCGCCCTCGACATGCCGCTCAATTCCTTGAAGCGCTTCAGGATTTCCGCTTTCTGCCGGCGGGGCGCATCATCGCCGGAGCGGGCACGGGGCGGGCGGTGACGCTGTTCAACTGCTTCGTCATGGGCACCGTCCCCGACGACATGGGCGGCATCTTCGCCGCCCTGCGCGAAGCCGCGCTGACCATGCAGCAGGGCGGCGGTATCGGCTATGACTTCTCCACCCTGAGGCCCCGCGGCGCGCCGGTGAAGGGGGTGGGGGCGGACGCCTCCGGCCCGCTCTCCTTCATGGACGTCTGGGACGCCATGTGCCGCACCATCATGTCGGCCGGCAGCCGGCGCGGCGCCATGATGGCGACGCTGCGCTGCGACCACCCCGACGTGGAGGCCTTCATCGAGGCCAAGGCCGACCCGGCACGCCTGCGCATGTTCAACCTCTCCGTGCTCGTCACCGACGCCTTCATGCGCGCGGTCGAGGAAGACACCGCCTGGGACCTGGTTTTCGCCGGCCGCACCTACAAGACGGTGCCGGCGAGGCAGCTCTGGGACCGGATCATGCGCGCGACCTATGCCCAGGCCGAACCCGGCGTGATCTTCATCGACCGCATCAACCGCCGGAACAACCTGCACTATTGCGAAACGATCGCCGCCACCAACCCCTGCGGCGAGCAGCCCTTGCCGCCCTATGGCGCCTGTCTGCTCGGCTCGGTGAATCTGGCCCGGCTGGTGGCGCGTCCCTTCGAGACGGACGCCGCGCTCGACACGCAAGCGCTGGAGCGGCTGGTGCCGGTCGCCGTCCGGATGATGGACAACACCATCGACGTCTCCCGATTTCCCCTGCCGCAGCAACAGGCCGAAGCACAGGCGAAGCGACGGATCGGCCTCGGCGTCACCGGCCTCGCCGACGCGCTCATCATGGTCGGCGCCCGCTACGGATCCGACCGGGCGCTGGCGCTGACGGAAGACTGGATGCGCCGCATCCGCGACGCCGCCTACCGCGCATCGGTGGACCTGGCGAAGGAAAAGGGAGCTTTTCCGCTGTTCGACCGCGACCGCTACCTGGAAGGCGAGACGATCGCCGACCTGCCGGGCGACATCCGGGCCGGCATCGCCGAGCATGGAATCCGCAACGCGCTCCTCACCTCGATCGCGCCCACGGGCACCATCTCGCTCCTCGCCGGCAACGTCTCCTCCGGTCTGGAACCCGTCTTCAGCTTCACCTACCGCCGTGCGGTGCTGATGCCCGACGGCAGCCGGCGCGAGGAGGAGGTGGCCGACTACGCCTATGCGCTGTGGCGCCGGCTGCGGGGGCCGGACGAGCCGCTGCCGGAAGCTTTCGTCACCGCCCAGACGCTTGCACCCTCGGACCACGTGCGCATGCAGGCCGCGGTTCAGCGTTACGTCGACAGCTCGATCTCCAAGACCATCAACGTGCCGGAGGACATCGGGTTCGAGGCGTTCCGAGACGTCTATGTCGAGGCGTATCGCTCGGGCTGCAAGGGCTGTACCACCTATCGGCCCAACCCGGTGACCGGTTCGGTCCTGTCGCTCTCGGAGACCAAGCCGACGGCCGAGGCCCCCCGGCCTCGGGAAGCCGGCGGCATCGTCTACATGACCCAGCCGCTCGATCGGCCGGAGGCGCTGCCGGGCCGCACCTACAAGGTGACCTGGCCCGAAAGCGCGCATGCCATCTACATCACCGTGAACGACATCCTGCAGGACGGTCGCCGCCGGCCCTTCGAGGTCTTCATCAATTCCAAGAACATGGAGCACTACGCCTGGACGGTGGCGCTGACGCGGATGATCTCCGCCGTCTTCCGCCGCGGCGGCGACGTCACCTTCGTGGTGGAGGAGCTGAAGGCCGTGTTCGACCCGCGCGGTGGCCAATGGGTGAAGGGCCGCTACGTGCCTTCGCTGCTGGCCGCCATCGGGGAGGTGATCGAACGCCACCTGATCGAAATCGGGTTCATCCAGCAGACGGATGGGGATACGACGGTCGAACCGGCACTCCAGCGCCTCGCGGTGGGTGGCGGCGCGGCGGAGGACGGTCCACCTCCGGGCGCCGCGTTCTGCCCGAAATGCGCCCAGCCGGCGCTGATGCAACAGGAAGGCTGCGCCACCTGCCTCGCCTGCGGCTATTCCAAGTGCGGGTAGTTCGTCCCGCGGATCCGCCGTTCATCCCAGACCCCTTGTTTTGAAGGCGCTTCTGGCGTTTCCCTCGGGCCGCTGACCGGAGGGACCGCATGCGCGTGCTGGTATCGATCCTGTGCCTTGTGCTCGCCGCGGGGGATGCCGCGGCCTGGGAAAGCTACGGTCGTGATCCCGGCGGAACCCGGCTCGCCCCCGACAGTCAGATCACGGCCGCCAATGTCGGGCTGCTGCAGCCCGCCTGGACCTTCCGCCACGGCGACCTCGGCGAGGGTTTCAGGGGCAGGGCCAAGGCCGCCTTCGAGGCGACGCCCGTCCTGCTCGACGGGCGGCTCTATTTCTCCACCCCGTTCAACCGCATCTTCGCGCTCGATGCACTGAGGGGCACGGAGATTTGGCGCTTCGATGCCGCCCCCAATCCGGACCTCCGCTATTCGGAGATCACCTCCCGCGGGGTTTCCGCCTGGCGCGACCCGCTCGCCGAGGGGCCCTGCGCGCTCCGCATCTTTGCCGGCACCATCGACGGCCGGCTGATAGCGCTGGACGGCGCCACCGGCCGGCCATGCCAGGATTTCGGCCGGGCCGGGCAGATCGATCTGACCGAGGGCGTTCGCATCCGCGCCGCAGGCGAGTATCAGACCACGTCGCCGCCGGCGATCTGGGGCGACCTTGTCATCGTCGGCTCTTCGATCGGCGACAATCGAGCCGTCGATCTCGAATTCGGCATCGTCCGGGCCTACGACGCGCGCTCGGGCGCCCTGAGATGGACGTTCGACCCGATCCCGCGGAAGGACCCCGAAGCTACCGCGCTCGGTTGGAGCGGGCCGGCGCGGGAGAAGACGGGTGCCGGCAACGTGTGGTCGATCATGGCGGTCGATCCCGAGCGCGGCATGGTCTTCCTGCCGACCTCATCCCCCAGTCCTGATTTCTATGGCGGCGAGCGGCCGGGCGACAACGCGCATGCCAATTCCGTTGTGGCGTTGGACGCGAGGACCGGTGCCGTCGTCTGGGCGCGCCAGCTCGTCCGTCACGATATCTGGGACTTCGACATGCCGGCCCAGCCGGTGCTGGCCGAGATTCTGCGCGGCGACCGCAGGGTGCCGGCGGTGATCCAGGCCACCAAGATGGGTCTCCTGTTCAGCTTCCATCGCGAAACCGGCGAGCCGTTCTTCGCCATCGAGGAGCGGACGGTGCCGGCGTCCGACGTGCCGGGGGAGGTGGCTTCACCGACGCAGCCCTTCCCGGTGGCGCCGCCGCCGCTGGTGAGCCATCGTCCCTTGAAGCCCGAAGACGCCTACGGTCTCACCTTCTGGGACAGGGGCAGGTGCCGCGAACGCATCGCCGCCGGCCGCTCGGAGGGCATCTACACGCCGCCCTCGCTCGAAGGCACCATCATGTGGCCGTCCTACGCCGGGGGATCCAATTGGGGCGGTATCGCCTTCGACGCCGGGCGGCAGCTCGTCTTCGCCAATGTCAGCAGCATCGCCGCCATCGTCCGGCTGGTGCCGCGTGACCGGGCGAGCCGCGACCTGCCGGGCTTCACCGCCCAGGCGGGGACGCCCTATGCGCTGTCGCGCGAGATCCTGCTGTCTCCTCTGGGGCTGCCCTGCAGCCCGCCGCCCTGGGGAACCCTGGCCGCCGTCGACATGACGACCGGCACGATCAGGTGGCAGGTGCCGCTCGGCACGACGCGCGACATGGCGCCCTGGCCCTGGCTCGAACTCGGAATGCCCAACATGGGCGGCCCGATCGCGACGGTGGCCGGCCTCGTCTTCATCGCGGCGGCGACCGACAACTACCTCCGCGCCTTCGATGCGGAGACGGGGAAGGAATTGTGGAAGGGGCGCTTGCCGGCCGGCGGGCAGGCGACGCCGATGACCTATACCGCGGGAGGGCGACAGTTCGTCGTCATCGCCGCCGGCGGGCATGGCGGCATGGGAACCACCCTGGGCGACGCCCTGGTCGCCTTCGCCCTGCCGGAGTGAGGTCAGGCCTTGCGCCAGACGAGGGCGAAGCTGACCGGCCAGCCAAGATGCTTGCGCCACTTCGGCTTGGTGGTGAGCCAGTCCTCGTCGATGACGCATTCCCGGAACTCGGTGAGCGACAGGCCTGCCTCGCGTCCCGCATCGTGATGGTGGCTGAAGAGATGAACGTAGCTGCGGATGCTCACCGCCTCGCCGTCGGCACGGTGATAATGCGTTGGAAGCCCGTTCATCAGGAAGAACGGGTGATAGCCGACCAGCACGAACGCCCCGCCCGCCTTCAGGAGCCGCGCCACCTCGCGATAGACCGGCCGCAGATCACGCAGGTGTTCGTCGGCCAGTGTCATGGTGGCGAGGCCATAGGCGTCCGCCGGCAGGCCGGTTGCGGCGATGTCGCCTTCGGTCAGGCTGCGATAGACAGCCTTCGTCTGCGCGAGGTCCAGCATTTGCCGCGTGATGTCGATGCCGTCGATGGCGCCGACGCCCTGGCTCTTGAGCCATACGCCGGTGCGCCCGGTGCCGCAGGCGAGGTCCACGGCTTCCCCCGCCCCCTTCCAGTCCACCGCCGAGAGGCGAGGCAGCAGCCACTCGTCCAGACCACGGGCGACCGTCTGTTCATAGGTCGCGGCCCATTCGCCATAGCCCTGCGTGGCGGTGGCCACCGGATAGCCGCGCTTGTCGAAAGGGGTAAAGTCCATGGCCTGCCTCGATCCGGATGCGGAAGCGGCGGGAAGCTAGGGGCGGGGATCGGCCCGGCCAACGTATAAATCATACGGCCCGCACTCCGGCAGGCAGCGCCCCGTCGCCCGAAAGCGTGGTGACCAGGCGCGCCTCGCTGCCGTCCTGCAGCCGCAGGCGTTCCCACAGGACCCGCCCGGGCGCGATCGGCACCAGCGGATCGGCATTGCTGCCGGTCCGGAAGGCGATGGCGTAGACACCGTCGAACCAGCCGATCTCGCCCAGCCGCGCCTCCACCGCCTCGATCTCCGACGACGCGAAGCGCCACATCGACTGGCCCTGCAGGTCGGTCGCCGTCACCCGCCAGGCGGCCTCGCGCAAGGGGGAGGCGGCCAGAAGCTGATGCGTTGCATCACGGATCAGGTGCACCGGCCGGGCCGAGTTCTCGACCAGCCGCTTCAGTGCCGCGTCGGCATTGCTGCCGCCGCAGGCATCCAGCCAACGCCGGAGCGCGGTCTGATGATCTGGGTCCGGCAGGTGTGTGCCGCGCTCCCAGCGCGACAGCGTCGCCTGTGTGACATGGAGCAGTTCGGCCAGATGGCTCTGCTTCACGCCCCGCATGAGCCGGGCGAGCCGCACCGCGCGCAGAAGCTCAGACACCACCGGCTCCGAGCTCCACGTACCAGTCGCGTGCGCGCGCGTAGGTGCGTCCCAGCGGCACCACATCGCCGTTCCTCAGTTCCAGCCGAGGCTCTCCGTCACGGCGGACGGCGGTGACGGCGTCGAGCCGGACGATGTGCGAGCGGTGCGCTCGCGCGAAGCGATCCTCCGGAAGGGCAGCCTCGATCTCGCGCAGCGTCGCGCGATGAAGAAGCGAGGAGCGGGGTGTCACGAGCGTGGCGTAGTTGCCCGCCGCCTCGATACGGATGATCTCCGTCGCCGGAACGATCACGGTTCCACGCGCGGTGCGGACGGTGAAGCAGGGGGCTGCCGTCTTGGGCGGAGCGGTCGCGGCCAGCCGGTCGAGGGTCCAGACGAAGCAGAGAATCAGCGCATAGGCCGCTGCGTCCTTCACATACTCGTATGCGAAAACTTCGAGCATCGGCCCTGGCCGGTAGCTTTCGCCCATGGCAGCGAAGACCCCGAGCCGGATCAATGTCATGGCCGCCACGTGGGTGAGGCTGAAGGCCAAGCTGGCGGCGGCGTGCGCGGCCAGCCGGCGGGCGGCGAGCGGCCAGGCCAAGGGCCATCGCCGGGCCAGGTGCAGGACGACGGGCAGCAATGCGAGTACGACGGCGATGCTGGAGGCTTCCTCGGTCACGCTGCACCACAGGGGGCGCGCGGTCTCCTGCTTCAGCAGGATGTTGTTGGCGCCCGCGGCCAGCACGATGGGCACCAGCAGCCAGTGGGGCGCCGGCGGGTGAAAGGGTCTGGGGCTCTCGGTCGTCATGCGGCGAGTATAGCGTGCCGTTCGGGCGACGGCCCCCGCCTCAGGCCGCTCCGCCGGCGATCCGCGTGAGGCCGAGCGCCACGGAGAGCAGGTCCGAGCCGCCGGCCAGCCTGGCCGAGGGAGCGGCGCGGCCGATGGCGGCGCGGACCGCGGGCACCCGGCTGGATCCACCGGTCAGGAAGATCGTATCGATGTCGCCCGGGCCGAGGCCGGCCGAGGCGATACAGGCGCTCGCGATCCGCTGCAGGCGATCGATCCCGGCCGCGATCGCCTCGTCGAACGCGGCGCGGGTCGCCGTCGCGGCGAGGTGCGGCTCGATGATATCGAGCGCGATGCCGGCCCGGCCGTCGGCGCTCAAGGCGATCTTCGCCCCCTCGACGGCAAAGGCGATGGCATGCCCGAGCCGGCGCCGCAATACGGTCAGCAGGCGTTCCACCTTGCGGGGTTCGCGGGCCAGACCGACCAGTTCCGCCACGTCGCGTTCGTTTTTGTAGGTATAGGCGAAGTTGACGGTGGCCCAGGTGGCGAGCTCATGGTAGAGCGCGACCGGCATCGGCAGGTCCTTTTCGATCAGAGTCGTTCCGAGACCGAGCAGCGGCATCACGGCGGCGAGGTTCAGGGCCTTGTCGAAATCGGTGCCGCCCAGGCGCAAGCCGGCATTGGCAAGAACATCATCGGCGCGATCGACACGGCGCCGCTGGCGCGGTCCGACGCGGACCACGGAAAAATCGCTGGTGCCGCCGCCGATGTCGGCGATCAGCACCAGCTTTTCCTCCTCGACGGTCTGTTCGTAGTGATGTGCGGCGGCGATCGGCTCGTAGACGAAGGTCACATCGCGAAAGCCGGCCCGCCGGGCGATCCTCTCCAGCACCGCCTGGGCCCGCGCATCGGCCGCGTCGTCGTCGTCGACGAAGCGCACGGGCCGTCCGTGCACCACGGCGGCGATCTCGGCACCGGCGAAGGACTCGGCCTGCCGCTTCAGGTGGCGCACGAAGATCTCGACGACTTCGGTGAGCGGCATCTTGCGGCTGCCGAGCCCTGTCTCCTCGTCGATCAGAGGCGAGCCCAGGATGGATTTCAGCGCGCGCATCAGACGGCCGTCGATCTGCTCGACATAGGCCTCGATGGCCGCATTGCCGAACAGCACGCGGCCCTTGGTCTCGTAGTCGAAGAACACGGCGCTCGGCATCAACGTGTTTCCGGCTTCGACCGGTGCGAGAGCGGCAACGCCGTCCCGAACCACCCCGATGGCCGAGTTCGAGGTTCCGAAATCCAATCCGCAGGCGAGCATGCGTGTCCCCCTGATGAGGCGAAGGGGCACTCATCTATGGGGAAGTTTCGGCCGTCGCCAGTCTGTTTGTTTCCCGCTATGGTCCCCGGCGCTGGCGGACCGATCGGATGGTGGGCCCGCTTTCCGTTCCCTCTCCCGCTCGCAGGTGCTTCCTCAAAGCGGACCGCCGGCGAGACGGAGGTCCCACCGGCGGTTCCGTGCCGATCGAGGCGTGAGGCCCGCCGGATCAGGCCGGGGCGAAGACCGGGACGGGTGGGCCGTCATCCAGTTTGCGGAACGCCACCTTCACCTTCTGGCCGATGGCGAGCTTGTCGAGATCGGCATCGACGATGTTGGTCATCAGTGTGACACCTTCGGGCAGCGTCACGTAGGCGATGGCGAAGGGCGGGTTGGCGCGCCGTTCCACGCTCCAGGAATAGATCACGCCCTCGCCGCTGGAGGGCCGGAACTCGGTATCGGCACTGAAGCAGAAGGGGCAGATCGGGCGCGGGTAGTGGTGCGCCTTGCCGCAGGCCCTGCAATGCTTGATCAGGAGCTTGCCTTCGGCGGCAGCGTCCCAGAAGGGCTGGGTGGCGACGTCGGCGACGCCGGCGGGCTTCTTGTCGGCCATGGTTCAGGCCCTTTCCATGATGAGGGTGCCGCTGCCGTGGCGGGACCCGAGCAGGCCGCCGGTGCCGTGAGCCAGCGCCAGGTCGCAATTCTTTACCTGCACCGCCGGATGGGCTTCGCCGCGGAGCTGGCGCACCGCTTCGATGATCTTGGTCATGCCGCCGCGGTTGCCCGGGTGGTTGCTGCACAATCCTCCACCGTCCGTGTTGAAGGGCAGCTTGCCGACGCCGGAGATCAGGTTGCCGTCGGCGACGAAGGCGCCGCCCTTGCCCTTCTCGCAGAAACCGATGTCTTCCAGCTGCATCAGCACGGTGATGGTGAAGCTGTCGTAGATCGACACGTATTTGATGTCGGAAGGCTTCACGCCGGCCTCGGCAAAGGCGATGGGGCCGGAGATGCGGCCACCGGAATAGGTGAGGTCGACCTGGCCGCCGTTCAGGTGCTTCACGCCTTCGCCGGCACCCAGGATCTTCACCTTGGGCCGCTTCAGCCGTGCCGCGATCTCAGGCGCCACCACGACGAGGGCGCCGCCGCCGTCGGAGATCACGCAGCAGTCGAGGCGGTGCAGCGGATCGGCGACGATCGGAGAGTTCACCACCTCCTCGACGGTCACGACGTCGCGCAGCATCGCGTGCGGGTTGTGCTGGGCGTGCTGGGAGGCGGCGACCTTGATCCAGGCGAGTTGTTCGGCCGTGGTGCCGTACTCGTGCATGTGCCGCTGGGCGCACATGGCATAGAGGTTCAGGACCGAGGGCCTGTACGGCGCCTCGAAGGGCACGTCCGGCGGCTCGATCGGGCGGCGCGCGCCGCCCGGCTGCGGGCCGCCGGTACGCGGCTTGCCGGCCAGCGTGACCAGGGCCACCTTGCATTTGCCCATCGCGATCGCCTGGGCGGCATGGCTCACATGCAGGATGTAGGACGAGCCGCCGACATCGGTGGCATCCACATGGCGCAGCTTGTTGAGACCCATGTAGTCGGCCATGGAGAGCGGGCCGAGGCCCGGCGCGTCGCCGGCGCAGAAGAAGCCGTCGACCTCGTCCTTGGAAAGGCCGGCGTCTTCCAGCGCGCCCTTGCAGACTTCCGCATGGATCTGCGCCAATGAAATCCCTTCGGCCTTGCGCGTGGGGTGTTCGTAGGCCCCCGCGATATAGGCCTTGCCCTTGATGCTCATGAACGTTTCCGTGACTTTATGTGTAACTGCACGACTATATCAGCGCGCCCGCCCGGCGCGAGCGCCGATCAGGCGGCGCTCGGCATCCCTGCGCGACGTTCGACCGCCACGGTCCCCTTCACCGCGTCGTAGCGCAGGCGCTCGACCTTCTCCAGATCGGTGCCGGTGACACGGATGAAGATGGCGCCCGCTGGATAGGCGATCGAGTGGATGTCGGCGCCGTTGTAGACGCCGGCCTGGCCGCGCGTCAGACGATAGGTCTTCTCCTTCTCGACCCTCGCCTTGCCCTCGACCTTGCCGTCGTCGAGCCGCTTCCAGATGCTCATGTCGGTGTGATGCACAGCCTGTCCGTAGACGGCCCATGACGGGCCGTGGTCGTGCGGCACGCCGACATGATCCGACATCATCTTGTGGCGCAGGATCTGGAAGCCGAGCTTCGGGTCCTCGTACAGCACCGTACGGCCGCCGGGGGCGTCCGGTGCGCAGTATGTGGCGATGAAGGCGTCCTCGGCCAGAAGCCGTTCCAGCTTCCTGGCGATCTCCTCCCGTCCCTTCGGTCCCGGCTCCCTCACCAGGATGTCGTGCGCGTCCTTGGCGAAAAGGTCGAGGGTATAGGGCATCGCCGGGCTCCCGAGGTTGTGTGGCCGCCGAAGTATAGGCGCCCGATATTGCCCCCGCGCAAGACCGCCCCGCTTGCATCTCTTCCCGTTGGCGCTAATGTCTCCAATGGAGACATTGGAGGTCGCCCGTGAGCATGTTCGAGATGATCCGCGCCCAGATGGCCAAGGCGGTGCCCTTCGCCGCCCATGCCGGCGTCGAACTCCTGGAGGTCGACGCCGGTCGGGCCGTGGCCCGCCTGGTGCAGCGCCGGGAAGTGGAGAACCATGTCGGTACCCTGCATGCCGGCGCCCTGTTCACGCTGGGCGAGACCGCATCGGGCGGCGCGATGAGCGGGGCTTTCGCCGAGCGCATCCTGTCGGTACGGCCCGTCGCCGCAAGCGCCCGGATCACCTATGCCAGGCCGGCGCGCGGCACGCTCCTCGCGTCCGCCAGGACGGCCGCGCCCGCCGCCGACCTGCTGGCCGCCTTCGAGAAGGAGGGCAAGGTCCAGTTCGACGTTGAGGTCGAGTTCACCGACGAGCAGGGCCAGGCCGTGGCCGGCATGGTGGTCGCCTGGCACCTGCGCAAGGCTTGAGCCGGCCCGCGACGGGCCCTGGAGCGCGGCAGGCCTATCACCACGGCGCGCTCCCGGATGCCGCGCTCGATGCCGCCGATGCGCTCCTGTCGGCGGCCGGGGCCGACGCGCTGTCCTTCCGCGCCGTCGCCGCGGCGGCGGGTGTGAACCACCGCGCCCTCTACCGCCACTACGCCGATCGCGAGACCCTGCTCGACGCGCTCGCCGCGCGCGGCTACGGCCGGCTCGCCGACGCGATCCAAGGCTCGCTCGCCGGCGCCGCCGATCCCGCCGCCGCCTTCATCGCCGCCTATGCCGGCTTCGCCCTGGGGGAAGCGGAACTCTACGCGCTGATGATGGGCCGCGACCGGCACCGCATCTTCGGCCATGCCGGGCTGAAGGCCGCCGCCTTCCGCGTGATCGGCTTGAGCGAGCGCGTGCTGGCCCAGGACGCCCCGGCCGGCCCGGAACGGCGCGACCGGATCATCGCGCTGTGGTCGCTGCTGCACGGCGCGATCACGCTCTACCGCTCCGGTCTGCTGCGGGCGGGCAGCCGGGCGCAGTTCGTCGACTACCTGCTCGCTCTCGCCGGCCGGATCAGTCCGCCTGCAGGACGGTATTGATGCTGATCCTCGACGACAGGGTGCGGTGGACCGGGCACTTCTCCGCGATCTCCAGGAGCCGCGCGCGCTGCTCCTCGCTGAGCGGCCCGATCACGGTGACCAAGCGGTCGATGTGATCGAGCAGCGAGGAAGGCTTCTCGCACGCCGCGCAGTCGTCGGCATGCACCTTGCGGTGGGCGAGCCTGACCTGCACCTGCTCCAGCGGCCAGTTCTTCTGCGCGGCATACATCTGCAGCGTCATCGACGTGCAGGCGCCGAGCGACATCAGCAGGAGTTCATAGGGACCGGGCCCGCGGTCGTCTCCGCCCACGCTCGCCGGCTCATCGGCGCTCAGGCGGTGGCGTCCGTCGGACATCGCCTGCACGAAGCGGCCCTCGCCGGTGGAGGCGACCAGGATCTGCCCTGGCCAGAGACCGCGCTCCAGCGTCGCGAAATCGGCCTTCACGGTGCTCATGCGGGCGCCTCCCTGACGTAGCGGAAAGGCCAGTTTACGCCGTTCGACCTAGCGGATTCGAGCGCTGCGATTGCCGTAGGGACGCGAAAATGCCAAGGTCCGGACGCGGAAACGGCCGATGTAACGGCGAGCAGGCAGTCAGGGCGGATTATGGCGAAGATCACCTATATCGAACACAACGGGAAGAGCCACACGGTCGATGCCGTGGTCGGCGAATCGGTCATGCGCGGCGCGGTGGACAACAACATCCCCGGCATCGATGCCGATTGCGGCGGCGAATGCGCCTGCGCCACCTGCCATGTCTATGTCGACGCGGCCTGGCTCGAGAAGACCGGCCCGCGGACCGAGACGGAGGAGAGCATGCTCTCCTTCGCCAACGGCACGGCCGAGAATTCGCGCCTGTCCTGCCAGATCGTGGTCACCCCGGAACTGGACGGGCTGATCGTGCGCATGCCGGAAGGGCAACACTGAGGCGGAAAGCCGGGAGGAAGCGGGATGAATGCGATCGTGAACCAGGCGCGGGAGCGTGCCTATTCGCTGCCGCTCGACCAGATCAACGTGGCCGATCCGGCGCTTTTCCAGGCCGACAGCCACTGGCCCTATTTCGAGCGCCTGCGGGCGGAGGATCCGGTGCATCACTGCCCCGACTCCGAGTTCGGCCCGTACTGGTCGGTGACCAAGTACAAGGACATCATGGCGGTCGACACCAATCACAAGGTGTTCTCCTCGCTTTCCACGCTCGGCGGCATCACCATCCGCGACCAGCGGGAGGATTTCCCCCTTCCGATGTTCATCGCCATGGACCCGCCGAAGCACGACCATCAGCGCAAGGTGGTGAGCCCCATCGTTGCACCGAGCAACCTGGTGAAGCTCGAGCACATCATCCGCGAGCGGGTGACGCAGATTTTCGACGGCCTGCCGCGGGGCGAGGCCTTCGACTGGGTCGACCGGGTCTCGATCGAACTGACGACCCAGATGCTGGCGACGCTGTTCGACTTCCCCTTCCAGGACCGTCGCAAGCTCACCCGCTGGTCGGACGTGGCGACGGCCGTGCCGGGCGGCGGCATCGTCGACACTGAGGAGCAGCGCCGCGAGGAACTGCGCGAATGCGCGGCCTACTTCATGACCCTGTGGAACGAGCGCATCAAGTGGGAGCAGCCCGGCAACGACCTGGTGTCGATGCTGGCCCATTCGGAAGTGACCCGGAACATGGAGCCGCAGGAGTTCCTCGGCAACCTGATCCTGCTCATCGTCGGCGGCAACGACACGACGCGGAACTCGCTGACCGGCGGGCTCTACGCCTTCTCGAAGTTTCCCGGCGAGTTGAAGAAGCTGCGCGACAATCCGGGCCTGGTCGAGAGCGCCGTGTCCGAGATCATCCGCTGGCAGACGCCGCTCGCCCATATGCGGCGGACCGCGCTCGCCGATGCCGAACTCGGCGGCAAGCAGATCCGCAAGGGCGACAAGGTCGTCATGTGGTACGTCTCCGGCAACCGCGACGACGAGGTGATCGACAACCCGAACGACCTGATCATCGACCGTCCCCGCGTGCGCCAGCACCTCTCCTTCGGCTTCGGCATCCACCGTTGCGTCGGCAACCGCCTGGCCGAGATGCAGCTCAAGATCGTCTGGGAGGAGATCCTGAAGCGCAAGCTCGAGATCGAGGTGCTGGACGAGCCGGGCCGCGTCCATTCCGCCTTCATCAAGGGCTATACCGGCATGCCCGTCCGCATCGCCGCCTAGCCCGGCATGCCGGGCGTCGTCGTCGTCGGGGCCGGCCATGCTGCCGTGCAGCTGGCCGCCTCGCTTCGGCAGGGCGGCTATGACGGCCCGATCGCGCTGGTCGGCGACGAACCCGGCCTGCCCTATCAGCGCCCGCCGCTCTCGAAGCTCTACCTCGCCGGCCGGATGACGGAAGCGGCGCTGGCGCTGCGCCCCGACAACTTCTACGCCGGCCAGCGGATCGACCTGCATCCGGGCGACCCCGCGGTCGCCATCGACCGGGCGGGTCGCCGGATCACGCTGAGATCGGGCGCCGGCCTCGACTACGACCATCTCGTCCTCGCGACCGGCGCCGCCAACCGCGTGCTGCCGCTGCCGGGTGCTTCGCTGCCGGGCGTCTTCATGCTGCGCACCAGGGCGGAGGCGGATGCGCTCCGTGCCGCGATGCAGAACGCGACCTCCGCCGTGGTCATCGGTGCCGGCTTCATCGGCATGGAGTTCTCGGCCGTCGCCTGCGAGCGCGGCCTCGCCGTCGGCGTGATCGAACTCGCCCCGCGGCCGCTCATGCGCGGCGTGTCGGAACCCATGTCGAACCACATCACCGCCCGGCATCGTGACTGGGGCGCGCGCTTCCTCACCGGCACCGGCGTCGCGCGGATCACGGGCGAGAGGCGGGCCGAGGGGGTCGAGACGGCGACCGGCGAACGGATCGCCGCCGACCTCGTGCTGATCGCCGCCGGCGTCGTGCCGAACACCGCGCTCGCCGCCGCCGCGGGCCTGCCGGTCGAGAACGGCATCCTGGTGGATGCCAACCTCCTCACCGCCGATCCGGCGATCTCCGCCATGGGCGACTGTGCGCGCTTTCCCTCTCCCTTCGCCGAAGGGCCTGTCCTGCTCGAATCGGTGCAGAACGCGGCCGACCAGGCGCGCGCCATCGCCGACCGGCTGCTCGGCCGGCCGGCGCCCTATGACAAGGTGCCCTGGTTCTGGTCGGACCAGGGCCCGCTCAAGCTGCAGATCGCCGGCCTCGCCGCCGGACACGACCGGACCGTGCTGCGCGGCGATCCGGCCTCGGGCTCCTTCTCGGTCTTCTGCTATCGCGGCGAACGGCTGCTCGCCATCGAATCGATGAACCGCCCGGCCGACCACATGACCGCGCGCCGGCTGCTGGCCGGGCCGCTGCGGCTGCCGCCGAGCCAGGCGGCCGATGAAGGCTTCGACCTGCGGGCCGCCGCGGCGGGCTGAGCGCATGACCCCGCACGGGCCGCCCGGCGACGCGCATCCGAAAATCCGGCAGCTGTTCGACCTGTGGCAGAGCCTGTCCCCCGGCCCCGGCCTGTTGCCCGGAAGGCAGCATTTCGATCCCATGCAGGTGCCGGCGCTGTTGCCCAACATCTGGCTGCTCGACGTGCTGCCCGGCCCGCCCCGGCGCTACCGCTATCGGCTGGTCGGGACCGGGATGGTCGAGGCCGGCGCCCCGGGCCGCAAGGGCGACTTCGTAGACGATCCGCGCCATATCTCCGATCCGGCCGCCGCGAACCGCCTTTTCGACAAGGTCTGCGACAGCCGCCAACCCGACTGGTCGCGCGGCCAGCCGATCCTGAAGCACTCGTCCTATGTCAGCCAGATCGAACGCCTGACACTGCCCTTCGCCGCCGACGGGCAGACCGTCGACATGATCATGAACCTGACGCTGTTCTACTGGGACGACGGCAGCATCCGCTAGTCAGCGCCCCGGCACCGGCAGCTCGATGATCCCGGCCTCGCCCTCTTCGGTGCCGTAGAGCGCCTTCGTGCCGGTCGGGTCGAAGGCGAGCGCGGAGAGGATGCCCTTGGCGCGGTGCAGCGGCGTGGCGCGCCGGTTGCCCGGGTCGGCGAGGGTGATCAGCCCGTCTTCCCACCCCGTGAGGATCAGCTTCAGCTTCGGATGCGGCGCCACCACCGAGATGAAGGCCCCGTCGCGGGTGCCGAATTCGAGCGGCGGCTTGCCCTCCGGCCCGTCACCCGCAAACGGCCACAGAGTCATCGAATCGGTGGCGCTGGAGGTCAGGTGCAGGCTGTCCGGCGTCCAGGCCAGGGTCTTCGGCTTGGATGCGTAGCCGCGCATCTGCATGTCGGCCCCGTTGGCGAGCCGCCAGACATGCAGCGCGTTCTCCTGCGTCGAGGTGGCGATGAACTTGGCGTTCGGCGCATAGGCGATGGCGATGTGGCTGCCCTTCCAGGCGAGCTTGCGCGGCGCCTGCTCCGGCCGGTCGTGGATCCAGATGCTCACTCCCCCGTAGTGCGCCGCCGCCACCCGGCTGCCGTCGGGGCTGAAGGCGATGCCGGCGACAGTGGAGGGGTGGGGGCCGAGCGTGCGCTTGCCCTTCCCGTCGATCACCGTGATGTCCTTGCCGTGGGAGAAGGCGAAGGCCTTCTTCGCCGCATGTGCGGCGAGGTGCTCGATCCACTTGCCCTTCTGCCGGTCGATCACCTCGAGGGCGCAGTCGGTGCCGACGCGCGTGACCTGGCCGGCGTCGTCGCCGGCGATGAAGGCGCCGTCATGCGCGGCGAGGCTGAGCAGCGCGCCCTTGTCGTTGACCACGACGCGCCGCACCTCGCCCTCGGTGATGACGGCGAGGCTGCCGTCGCCGAGCGCGAAGCCCGCGGCCTCGGGCAGCGCCGCCGCGGCGACGACGTACTGCCCGAGGGGGACGGCGGTGGTGCGGGGCAGGGCTAGCGGATCGGCGCTCATGCCGCCGGCATCAGGCAAGCGGCGAACCCCTTCTCCAGGGTGGCCCGGTCGAGCTTCCGGCCGATGAAGACGATCTTGCTCTTCCGCTTCTCGCCGGCCTTCCAGGCTTCGCCCCAGTCGGCATCGATCAGCATGTGCACGCCCTGGAAGACATAGCGCTTATCCGCATTGGGCAGCGCCAGGATGCCCTTGCTGCGCAGGATGTCGGCGCCCTTCTCCTGCAGCGTGTCCGACACCCACTTCTGGAACTTCTTCACATCGACCGGCCGGTCGGTGGAGATCGAGATGCTCTCGATCCCGCCCTCGTGCCGGTTCGGGTCCAGCGCCTGGCCGTGCCCGTGGTCGTGATGATGGTGATGATCATGGTCGTGGTGATGATGATCATGAGCATGATCGTGATCGTGCCCGTGGTCCTTCTCCAGGAAGTCGGGCTCGATCTCCAGGATGCGCTTCAGGTCGAAGGCGCCCTTGTCCAGGATCTGCTCCAGCGCCACCGCGCTCTTCGTGGTGCGGATCAGCCGGGCATAGGGGTTGATCGACCGGATGCGCGCCTCGACGCTCTTCAGCGTCTCGGCGTCCACCAGGTCGGTCTTGTTGACCAGGATGATGTCGGCGAAGGCCACCTGCTCCTCGGCCTCGCGCGTCTCCGATACGCGGGTCAGGAAGTGGAAGGCGTCGACGACCGTCACCACCGCATCGAGCTTCGTGCGGCTCTTCACATCCTCGTCGGCGAAGAAGGTCTGGGCGACGGGGGCGGGATCGGCAAGGCCGGTGGTCTCGATGATCATGCCGTCGAAATCGGCCGTCCGCTTCATCAGACCGCCGATGATGCGGATCAGGTCGCCCCGCACCGTGCAGCAGATGCAGCCGTTGTTCATCTCGAAGATTTCCTCGTCGGCATTCACCACGAGGTCGCCGTCGATCCCCATCTCGCCGAACTCGTTGACGATGACGGCGTATTTCTTGCCGTGGTTCTCGGTCAGGATGCGGTTCAGAAGGGTGGTCTTTCCGGCGCCGAGGAATCCGGTCAGCACGGTCACGGGAATCTGGTCCATCGGAAAACTCCGGGAGAAGGGCTTGGCCGCCTATCTCGTGGCGGGGCGAAGGGTTGTCAATGTATCAGCCCCGGCCGCCGGCGCGCCGGGTGCCGCCGCCGGACGTTCGCCGTCGAAGGAAATCGGCAAGCCGGTGAAGGGGATTTCGGTGCCCGGCAAGGTGCCGAGCGCGCCCATGGCGGCCGTCTGGGGATGCGCCAGCACCTCGGCGATGGTGTGGATAGGGGCGCAGGGCACGCCCGCCTTCTCCATCTTCTCGGTCCAGGCTTCCTTGCTGTCCTTGATCATGATGGCGGCGATCAGGCCGAGCAGTTCCGCCTTGTTGGCGCGCCGGGCCTTGTTGTCGACGAACTTCGGATCGTCCTTCCATTCCGGATGGCCCAGCACGGTGCAGAGCTTGGCCCAGATGCGCTGGTTGCCGGCGGTAATGACCAGTGTGCCGGTCGTCGTCTCGAAGCCCTCATAGGGAACCAGCGACGGGTGCCCGGTGCCCTGGCGCGGGCTGACCGTACCCGTCGCCCCGAAGCCCGACAGGTGCGGCCCGGCCCAGCCCAGCGCGGTCTCGAACAGCGAGGTGTTGATCACCGTGCCCTTGCCGGTCTGCGCCCGGTTCACCAGCGCGGCGAGGATGCCGATGGTGGTCCACATGCCGGTGCCGTAGTCGACCACGCTGGCCCCGATCCTGGCCGGTGGTCCGTCCGGATGGCCGTTGACGCTGACCAGGCCCGAAAACGCCTGCAACAGCGGCTCGTAGCCCGGCTTCATCGTCAGCGGCCCCTTGTGCCCGAAGGCGCCGATGTCGGCGTAGATCAGGCCCGGGAAGCGCTTCAACAGGCTCGGCCCGTCGATCCCGAACTTCTGCACCACACCCGGGCGCAGGTTGTGCAGGAACACGTCCGACCGGCCGATCAGCTCGACCAGCGCCTGCCGGTCGGCCTCCTTCTCCAGGTCGATGCTGACCGACTTCTTGCCCTGGTTGATGATGTGGAAGCCGACCGCCGAATCTCCCACGAAAGGCGGGCCCCAGGCGCGGGCGTCGTCGCCCGGCCCCGGGCGCTCCACCTTGATCACCTCGGCGCCCATATGGGCCAGGATCTGCCCGGCGAAGGGTCCGGCCAGGTTCTGGCCGAACTCCACCACCTTCACGCCCTTCAGCATGGTTTCGCTCCCCACTGTCCTTCGCGCTACCGGGCCGCCAGCGCCGCCCTGATCAGGGCCTGCGCCTCGGCCGCATCCCATTCGGCGGGTCCGACCAGCCGGCCCAGTTCGCGACCCGACCGGTCCAGCAGGATGCTGACCGGCAACCCCTGCGCCCCCAAAGCCCGGCCCGCCTTCATGCTTGGATCGATATAGAAGCGCAGATGGGTGACGCCCAGCTTGTCGAGGAATTCCTTCGCCTTTTCCGGCCCGGCGCGGTCCAGCGAGAGGGCCACGACCTCGAACTCGTCGCTGCCCAGTGCGCCCTGCAGGCGGTCCAGCGCCGGCATTTCCTTGATGCAGGGGGCGCACCATGTCGCCCACAGGTTGAGCAGGACGACCTTGCCGCGGAAGTGGGGCAGGCCGATGGCCTGTCCCGCCGCGTCCTGGAAGGCGATGCTGGCGGCTTCCTTCGGCGCCTCGGCGGCCTTAAACTCCGCCACCGTGCCGGTCGCCAGCGGCTTCAGGTCCGCCGCTCCCGCAGCCGCGGCCAGCAGAAGGCCGAAGGCGGCGGACAGACCGAGGTTCCGGAACATCTTCATCAAGACCATCGCATGACCATAGAAAAGCCTTCGGCGAACGCGCTCTGGGGCGGCCGTTTCGAACAGGGGCCCGCCGCCCTGATGAGCCGCATCAACGCCTCCATCGACTTCGACAAGCGTTTCTATCGCCAGGATATAGCGGGCAGCCGCGCGCATTGCAGCATGCTGGTGGCGAAGGGCATCATTCCTGCCGCCGACGGCGCCGCCATCCTGGCGGGCCTGGACCAGGTCGAGCGCGAGATCGACGCCGGCCAGATGGTCTTCGATCCGGCGCTGGAAGACATCCACATGCATGTGGAAGCGCGCCTGAAGGAGATCATCGGCGAGCCCGCGGGGCGGTTGCACACGGCCCGGTCGCGCAACGATCAGGTGGCGACCGACTTCCGCCTCTGGGTGCGCGATGCGCTCGACCGGCTCGACGGCCTGCTGGCCGAGCTGCAAAAGGCGCTCGTCACCCGCGCCGCCCAGCATGTCGAAACGGTGATGCCGGGCTTCACCCATCTGCAGGCGGCCCAGCCGGTCACCTTCGGCCATCACATGCTGGCCTATGTGGAGATGTTCGCCCGCGACCGTTCGCGCCTGAAGGACGCCCGTGTCCGGATGAACGAGAACCCGCTGGGCGCCGCGGCCCTCGCCGGCACCTCCTTCCCGCTCGACCGGCACATGACGGCGGCGGCGCTCGGCTTCGACCGGCCGATGCGCAATTCTCTCGATGCCGTCTCCGCCCGCGACTTCGCACAGGAATATCTGGCCGCCGTCTCGATCTGCGCCACGCATCTCTCGCGCCTGGCGGAAGAGCTGGTGATCTGGTCCTCGGCCCAGTTCGGCTTCGTGCGCATGTCGGATGCCTTTTCGTCGGGCTCCTCGATCATGCCCCAGAAGCGCAATCCCGATGCGGCCGAGCTGGTGCGGGCCAAGGCGGGACGGGTGATCGGCGCCTTCAACGCGCTCACCATCGCATTGAAGGGCCTGGCGCTGACCTACGGCAAGGACATGCAGGAGGACAAGGAGCCGGTCTTCGACGCCGCCGACACGATCGAACTCTGCGTCGCCGCCTCCGCCGGCATGATCCTGGACATGACGGTGAACGCCGATGCCATGCGCCGCGCCACCGATGTGGGCTTCCTCACCGCCACCGACCTCGCCGACTGGCTGGTGCGCGAGAAGGGTCTTCCCTTCCGCGACGCCCATCACGTCACGGGGCGGGCGGTGAAGCTGGCCGAGGCCCGCGGGGTCGGTCTGGAAGCGCTCACCCTTGCCGACCTGAAGTCGGTGCATCCCGGCATCAGCGAGGACGTCTTCGCCGTGCTCGGCGTCGACAACTCGGTCAGGAGCCGTACCTGCTTCGGCGGCACCGCCCCGGCGCGCGTTGCGGAAGCCGTCGCCGCCTGGAAGCGGGAGCTCGGCCTGTGAGGCTGCGTCTCGCCCTGCCGCTGGCACTGATGCTGGCCCTCGGCGCCTGTGGCAAGAAGGGTTCGCTCGAGGCGCCCGCCGGCGCCGATCCGGCGAAATCGGAAGTGGATCTGCAGAAGGACCGTAGAAACTGAACCCCTTCGACTATCGCGGCGGCATCCTGCATGCCGAGGACGTCTCGATCGCCGCTATCGCGGCCGAGGTCGGCACGCCGTTCTACTGCTATTCGACAGCCGCCTTGCGACGCCAGTACCGGCTCTATGCCGATGCCTTCGCAGGCGAGGACGCCCTCGTCTGCTTTGCGCTCAAGGCGAATTCGAACCAGGCGGTGATCCGTACCTTCGCCGAGATGGGGGCCGGGGCGGACGTGGTCTCGGAAGGCGAACTCCGCCGCGCGCTCGCCGCCGGGATCCCGGCCGACCGGATCGTCTTCGCCGGGGTCGGCAAGACGCGGGACGAGATGGCCTTCGCGCTCGCCAAGGGTATCCGCCAGTTCAACGTCGAATCGGAGCCCGAACTCGAGGCGCTGAGCGAGGTCGCCTCCGCCATGGAGCACGATGCGCCGGTCGCCATCCGGATCAATCCGGATGTCGATGCCCATACGCACGAGAAGATCACCACCGGCAAGGCCGAGAACAAGTTCGGCATCCCCTGGACCCGGGCCGGGGAAGTCTACGGCCGCGCCCGCGACCTGCCCGGCATCCGTCTCGTCGGGGTCGATGTCCATATCGGCTCGCAGGTGACGACGATCGAACCCTTCGAGACGGCCTTCCGCCGGGTCGCCGATCTGGTCCGCATGCTGCGCGGGCAGGGCCACGACATCACCCGCGTCGACCTCGGCGGCGGCCTCGGCATCCCCTACGAGGACGAGGAATCCCCGCCCTCGGTGGCCGAATACGCCGAGATGGCCCGCCGGGTGCTCGGCAATCTCGGCTGCCAATACGTCATGGAACCCGGCCGTTTCCTGGTCGGGAATGCCGGCATACTGGTGTCCAGCGTGATCTACGTGAAGCGGGGCGAGGCCAAGACCTTCGTCATTCTGGACGCGGCCATGAACGACCTGATCAGGCCCTCCCTCTACGATGCCCATCACGGTGTCGTCCCGGTCGCCGAACCGGCGGACAACTCTCCGCGAGGGCGGGTGGATTTCGTCGGCCCGGTCTGCGAGACTGGAGATGTCCTCGCCTTGGATCGTTTGGCACCGGACTTGCGTTCCGGTGACCAGGTGGCGATCCTTTCAGCGGGAGCTTACGGTGCGGTGATGGCCTCGACCTACAACACCCGTCCCCTTGTGCCGGAAGTGCTGGTGTCCGGCCGGCAGTTCGCCGTCGTGCGGCCGCGGCCCTCGCTCGACGACCTCATCGCCGCCGACCGCCTGCCGCCCTGGGCCGGACGGCCCGCTTGAGCGCGGGGAAGAAGCAACCCGTCCTGCACGCCCTCTACGGGCGGAAAATCGCGCGCGCCCGCGCCGTGCTCCTGTGGGAGCGGCTGTGGCCCGCCCTCTGGCCGCTCGGCGGCACGCTCGGCGTCTTCCTGGTGCTGTCGCTGCTCGACGTCTGGCGGGAGATGCCGGCCTGGCTCCATATCCTGGGCCTGGCGTCGTTCGCCTGCGCAACCGCCGCCTCGCTCTGGTGGGCGGCCCGCGCCTGGCGCCCGGCGACCTACGAGGAGGCCCGCCGCCGCCTCGAACTCGCCTCCGGCTTCGACCACCGGCCGCTGCTGGCGCTGGAGGACGATCTCGCCGGCGCCGGAACCGATGCCGGCATGCGCGCGCTCTGGGAAGCGCATCTGGAGCGCGCCCGCCGCACGATCCGCCGCCTCAGCGTCGGCCTGCCCCGGGCTTCCTGGCTGCGGCTCGATCCCTTCGGCCTGCGCGCCGCGCTTCTGGTCCTTCTCGCCCTCGGCCTCTCGGTGGCCAATACCGACGCGCCGCGCCGGCTGAAGGCCGCCTTCGTGCCCAGCCTCGCCCAGGCTGGCGAGCCGCCGCCCCGCCTCGACGCCTGGATCAACCCGCCCGCCTATACCGGCCTGCCGCCCATCTTCCTCACCCGCGAGGACGGGGCGATCACGGCCGGGCAGGCCGTGCGCGTGCCGGTCGGGGCCAAGCTGGTCGCCCGCCTGCACGGCGGCCGCGGGGAAGGCGGGCTCGCCGTCGACGGCGTGCTGACGCCCTTCCAGGCGATCGACAGCCGAAACCGGCAGATCGAGCAGGAACTGCGCGCCGGCCGGCGGATCGCCGTCTCGCAGGGACAGCGCGAGGTCGCCGCCTGGTCGATCACCATCATCCCCGACAACGCCCCGACCGTCGCCTTCTCCTCACCGCCGGCGCCGACGGCGCGCCAGGCGCTCGAACTGCCCTATGTCGCCGATGACGATTACGGCATCGGCAAGGTCTGGGCCGAGATCCGGCGCGAGGGCGTGGAGGAGGTTCTCTCGGTGCCGCTGCCGCTCGCCGGCACCACCCTGCGCCACGCCGCCGAGAAATCGGCCCATGACCTGACCGAGCATCTGTGGGCCGGTCTCGACGTTACCGTGACGCTCGTCGCCGAGGACATGATCGGCCAGCAGGGCAGGAGCGAGCCGGTGGCGATGAAGCTGCCGGAACGGCCCTTCCGCCACCCGGTCGCCAGGGCGCTGGTCGAACAGCGCCGCCTGCTGAGCGCGGAACCGGAAAAGCGCGGCACGATCGTGCGCGCGCTCGCCGCCATCACGCTGATCCCCGAGAGCTTCGCCCACGACACCACCGTCTATCTCGGCCTGCGCACCGCCGGCCGCCGCCTGTCGCAGTCGGGCGAGCCCGAGGTGGTGGGCGAGATGCAGAAGCTCATGTGGGACATGGCGCTCCGGCTCGAGGACGGGAACCTCACCCTGGCCGAGCGGGCGCTGCGCGATGCCGAGCGGGCGCTGCGCGAGGCGCTCGACCGCAACGCGCCCGACAGCGAGATCCAGAAGCTGACCGAAGACCTGAAGAAGGCCCTCGACCAGTATCTCCAGGCGCTGGCCGAACAGATGGAGCGGCAGGCGCAGGAGGGCGGCGAGGAGATGGACGAGCTGCCGCCGGACGCCCGCGTCATCACCCGCGACGACCTGATGAAGATGCTGGACCAGATGCGCGACATGTCGCGCTCCGGCTCGCGCGACGCCGCGCGCGACATGCTCTCCCAGCTGCAGCGGATGCTGGAGAACCTGAAGACCGCCCGTCCAGGGCGGCCGCAGCAGGGCCAGCAGGGCCGCAACAGCCAGGCCATGCGCGAGATGGGCGACCTGATGCGCCGCCAGCAGGAGCTGATGGATCAGACCTTCCGCCGCTCCCAGCGCGGCCAGCAGGGCCAGCAGGGCGAGGGCCAGGAAGGCGGCGACGGCCGCTCGCTGGCCGAGCGCCAGGAGGAACTCCGGCGCATGCTGGAGGAGATGATGAAGCAGCTCGGCCAGGGCCGCCAGCCCGGCCAGCAGGGCGAGGGCCAGGGTCAGCAGGGCCAGGGTCAGCAGCCGGGTCAGGGCCAGCAGCCGGGCGAGGGCGGCATGGGCGCGCTCGGCCGGGCCGAACGGTCCATGCGCGACGCCCGCGACGCGCTGGGCCAGGGCCGCCCCGGCTCCGCCGTGGGTCCGCAGGCCGACGCCCTCGACCAGCTCCGCCAGGGCCTGCAGGGCATGATGGACCAGATGATGGGCGAAGGGCCGGACGGCCGCCCGCCCCAGGGCGACCGCAACAACCGCGCCGGCGCCGACCGCGAGGATCCGCTCGGCCGCCCGCTCCCCGGCGAATGGGACAGCGGTGATTCGACCAAGGTGCCGGAAAAGGGCGAGCTGCAGCGCAGCCGCGAGATTCTCGAGGAACTGCTCCGCCGCGCCGGCGAAGGCACCCGCCCCCTGCTCGAACGCGAATACATCGACCGGCTGCTGCGGCGGTTCTGAGAGTCTTCCTTCTCCCTCCGGGAGAAGGTGCCGGCAGGCGGATAAGGGCTTTCCCCGACCGTCGGCGCCGGCCCTCACCCGGCGGCTATCGCCGCCACCCTCTCCCACCGACAGGTTTGGCCTGCCGGGCAAGCCGACAGGCAGTGGGAGAGGGAGAAAAGCCTCACCCGATCAAGAGTTTCCCCGCCAGCTCCCGCATGCCCGCCGGGATCGGCATGGCGCGGCGCGCCTTCAGGTCGAACATGGCGATGACGAATTCGAGGCTCCCCAGCGCCTCGCCGGTCTGCGACTGCACCATGTGGTGCACCAGCCGCATGGTCTTCTCCTTCATCTCGAACAGGCCCGAGCGCATCGTATAGGGCTCGCCGGCCCGGATCGGACGGCGGTGGTCGAGCTTGTAGTCAAGGGCGGCGAAGCCCCAGCCGAGTTCCTCCCGCGCCTCGCTCGAGAAGCCGATGCGGCTCATGATATGCGGCATGGCGCTGGTGTAGGTGTTCATGCGGAAGCGCAGGTGGGCGAAGCCGAAGGCGTCCATCTCCCACTTGTTGATGGTGCCCCGGCTGGTCTCGACCAGGCCCGCATGGTCGTGGCCGGGGGCCGGCGGCGTCGCCGGCGGCAGGGCCTGCACATCCTCGGGCACGCCCTTGGCCCGCGCGGCGTCGACAACCGCCACCTCGAGCGGGGCATAGCCACCGGCACCCACGTCCCACAGCCGCGCCCGGCGCTCGAGCTGGGCGGCGAGCAGTCCCGTCTCGCTGTTCAGGATCTCGACGCAAAGGTCGATGCCCTCGGCATCCGCGGCCCGGATGGCGGTGCGCATGTGATAGCCCTCGCCGGCGCGCAGTTCCCGCTTGAACAGGATGCGGTCGGCCGCCGGCACCAGGGTGCGGTTCTCGGCCCGGGCGCGCGAGGGCGGCAGCCCGATCTCCGCCCCGGTCCAGGCCAGCGCGGCCAGCGAATGGCCGAGGTAGAACTGCACGTTCATATGGCCGAACTGGTCGCATTCCCAGGCGGCGACGGCGGAACGGAAGCTGTCGGTCCAGCCGCTCACGATGCGTCTCCCCCGCCCGCGTCTCCACCGGCGACCAGTGCCTCGATGGTGGCGCGGATATCGGGCGGGAAGGGCATGGAGCGGCGCGCCTTCAGGTCGAAGCAGAGGCTCTTCGCCGTGGAGGTGAAGGCGAGCTCGCCGCTCTCCCCGGACAGCAGGCGGTGCTGCAGCACGACCGACTTCTCGCCGATCTCCACCGGGGCGCTCTCCACCCGGATCAGCTCGCCGGCCCGAACCTCGCGGCGGTACTGGCTCGAATTGTCGATCGCGACGATGCCGATCTGCCGCTCGCGCCGCACGCTCGGGCCCATGCCGAGCGCCGTGAGCAACTGCCAGAACCCGTCCGACATGCGCGCGGTGTAGAACTGCACGTTCATATGGCCGAACTCGTCGCATTCCCAGGCGGCGACGGCGCCACGATAGGTTTCGATGAACCGGGGCAAGCGGGCGATCCTCCAGGCGGTCTCGATCTTCGTTTATCGCCCGATTATCCACCGCCCGCCCGACTTTGCCTACGGTCCCGGCGCTACTTGACGATGCGCCAGGCCCCGTCGGGCTCCAGGCAGGCGGTGCCGTAGCTGGGCTGCTGGCGGCCTTCGACCGTGATCGTCGTCTGGTATTCGCGGCAGTAGCGCCCGTCGGAAAGCTGGTAGACGGGCGAGGCCGGAATCGCCTGCACCGGCTGCTGCACGCGCGGCACGGGGACGTAGATCACCGCCGGCGGCGGCGCCACCAGATAGCCCGGTTCGACCACGATTGCCGGCCCCCAGGCGCGCGGCCGCGGATGCCAGCGGTCGCGGAAATAGGGATCGTAGTAGGGGCCGGGGTAGTGCCCGTGGCGCCAGTGGTGGCCGGGCGGGCCGTAATGCGGCGGATCGGCCAGCGCGCCGGCGGGGCCGAGAAGGGCGAGGCCGGCGAGCAGGGCGCCGAGCCCACGCTTCAGGAACGGGGTGGTCATGACAGGCCTCCGATGGAGAGCGTTCATGCCTCCACAAACGCCCCGACTGTGACCGATCTGCGGCTCCCGCGCGTCGGGCTCATGGTCGTTGAGCGGATTCCATCCGGACGAGAAGGCGGATGCCCGCTTCCTTCTCCCCCGGGAGAGGGGCAAAGAGCTACCCGGCCGGCCGCTTGTCCACCACCCGCCGCGCCTTGCCCTGCGAGCGCTCCACCCGGCCCGGCTCGGTCACCACCACCTTTGCGCTCACGCCGATCCGGCTCTTGATGTGATGGCCGAGATCGGCCGCCGAGGCCGCCCGCGCCTCCGGCCCGGCGGCTTCCGGCCGCGCCTCGACGCTCACCGTCATCTCGTCCATGCGGTCGGGCCGGCTCAGCTCGATCTGGTAGTGCGGCATGAGCCCGTCGCAGAGCAGGATCAGTTCCTCGATCTGGGTCGGAAAGACGTTGACCCCGCGCAGGATGATCATGTCGTCGCTGCGCCCCGTCACCTTCTCCATGCGCCGCATCGATCGCGCCGTCCCCGGCAGCAGCCGGGTCAGGTCGCGCGTGCGATAGCGGATCACCGGCATGCCTTCCTTGGTGAGCGAGGTGAAGACGAGCTCGCCCTTCTCCCCGTCGGGCAGCACCGCGCCCGACACCGGATCGATCACCTCCGGATAGAAGTGATCCTCCCAGATGTGCAGCCCGTCCTTGGTCTCCACGCATTCGTTGGCCACACCGGGCCCCATCACTTCCGACAGGCCGTAGATGTCGACCGCGTGCATGTCGAAGGTCGCCTCGATCTCGCGCCGCATGCTCTCGGTCCAGGGTTCGGCCCCGAAGATGCCGACCGACAGCGAGCTGGCGCGCGGATCGATGCCGGCGGCGGTGAAGGCGTCCAGGATCGCCAGCATGTAGGAGGGCGTCACCATGATGACGTCCGGCCTGAAATCGGCGATCAGCTGCACCTGCCGCTCGGTCATGCCGCCGGAGACCGGGATCACGGTACAGCCGAGCTTCTCCGCCCCGTAATGCGCGCCGAGCCCGCCGGTGAAGAGCCCGTAGCCATAGGCGACATGCACGAGATCCCCCGGCCGCACCCCCGCCGCCCGCATCGACCGCGCGACGACGCCGGCCCAGGTGTCGATGTCCCTTTCCGTATAGCCGACCACGGTGGGCTTCCCCGTGGTGCCGGAGGAGGCATGCACGCGCGCGATCCGCTCGCGCGGTACCGCGAACATGCCGAAGGGATAGCTGGCGCGCAGGTCGGCCTTGGTGGTGAAGGGAAAGCGCGCCAGATCACCCGGCGTCTTCAGGTCGTCCGGGTGAACGCCCGCCGCATCGAAGGCCCGCCGATAGTGCGGGACGTTGGCATAGGCATGGGCCAGCGTCCATTTCAGCCGCGACAGCTGAAGTGCCGCGATCTCGTCGCGCGAGGCGATCTCGATCGGCTCCAGCGCGTCCCGCGCCGGCGTGCGGTCCTGCATTCGTCTCTCCCTGTCGCCCGCTTGTTTCACGGGTCGTCCGAATTTCTCCTTCTCCCTTGGGGAGAAGGTGGCGGCGAAGCCGTCGGATGAGGGGCACCCTATCCGGAGAGGTCACCCCTCATCCGCCCTCGGGCACCTTCTCCCTCAGGGAGAAGGTTCCTCAAACCTGATCGTAGTCCAACGTGACCCGTTCGGTCAGCGGCCGGCACTGGCAGGTCAGCACATAGCCCGCCGCCACCTCGGCCGGGCCGAGCGCGTAATTCACCGCCATCGCCACCTCGCCCTCCAGCACCTTGGCGCGGCAGGTGCAGCACACCCCGCCCTTGCAGGAGAAGGGCAGGTTCAGGCCCTGGCCGATGCCGGCATCCAGGATGCGGGTGCCGTCGAAGGGCATGGCGAAGGAACTCCGCATGCCGTCGGCGATCACGGTGACCCGCGCCTCGCCCCCGCGGATCGCGGGCGGCGGGGCCGGGGCGGTCAGCGGTACGGCGCCCTCGCTGCTGAAGCGTTCGGCATGGATGCGGTCGGGAGCCAGGCCGAGCCGCGCCAGGGCCGCGCTCACCGTGTCGATCATGCCGGCCGGGCCGCAGATCCAGGCGGCGCCGACGCGCTCCGGCGGGAACAGTCTGCCCGCCAGCGCCTCCACCTTGGCGGCGTCGATATGGCCGTTCGAGACCTCGCCGTCCTGCGTCTCCCGGCTCAGCACGTGATGAACGCCGAAGCGCGCCATATGGGCGTTCTTCAGGTCTTCCAGCGCCTCGTGGAACAGGATCGAGTCCACGGTGCGGTTGCCGTAGACCAGCACGAAGCGGCTCCCCGGTTCCTCGGCCAGCACGCTGCGGGCGATGCCGATGATCGGCGTGATGCCGCTTCCCGCCGCGAAGGCGACGTGCAGCCGCGGCGTGGGCGAGGGGGTCAGGTGGAAGCCGCCCGTCGGCGTCATCACCTCGAGGCGATCCCCGGGCTTCAGCCCTTCGTTCGCGAAGGTGGAGAAACGTCCGCCCGGAACCTTCTTCACGGCGACGCGCAGCCCCTCCCTGTCGCAGAGCGAATAGCTGCGGCGAAGCTCCTCGCCGTCCCGCATGTGGCGGAACGTCAGGTGCTGACCCGGGCGGAAGCGGTATTCCTCCGCCAGTTCCGACGGCACATGGAAGCGCAGGCTGACGGCATCGGCCGTCTCCCGCACGACCTCGGAAATCTCCAGCGAATGGAAGCGCGCCATGGTTCCGCCGGCCTCAGATGCACTTGAACTGGTCGAAGGTCTCGAGACAGGCATCGCAGCGCCAGATCGCCTTGCAGGCGGTCGATCCGAAGGCGCTCAGCATCCTCGTGCGCGACGCGCCGCAGCGCGGGCAGTCGACCCGTTCGTCCAGGCCGAGCAGCGCCCGCTTGCTCGATGTGCTGCGTGCCGGAGGGACGATGCCGATGCCGCGCAGCTTCTCCCGCCCGGCGTCGCTGATCCAGTCGGTGGTCCAGGCGGGCGACAGTTCGGTGCGCAACCGCACCTCCCGAAAGCCCGCGCGCCGGAGCGCCGTCTCGGCCTCCAGCTCGATCACATGCGTCGCCGGGCAGCCGGAATAGGTCGGCGTCAGCGCCACCTCGACCGTGGTTCCATCGGCCTTCACGGCGCGCACGATGCCGAGATCGGCGATCGACAGCACCGGTATCTCGGGGTCACAGACCTCCGCCAGCGCCGCGCGGGCGGCCGCCTCGTCCGGCATCACCACACCGCGCCCGGATGGCTGCGCGGCAGCACCTGCATCTCGGCCAGCAGGCGCGACAGCGCTTCCGTGTGCCGGCCCTGCTTGCCGCCCCACTGCATCCAACCGTCGGCCGGCCGCTTCAGGGTGGCCTCGGCCAGCACCGGCTCGACCCGTGCCCGCCAGCGCGTCAGCAAATCCTCGGGCCGCGGGCCGATACCGGCGGCGGCGACGGCCTGGTCCACGTCGTCGGAACGGAACATCTCCCCCGTCCACACCCACAGGCGGTCGATCGCCGCCTGCATGCGGGCATGGCTCTCCACGGTGCCGTCACCCAGGCGGACGACCCAGCCGGAGGTGTGGCGGAAGTGATAGGCCGCTTCCTTCACCGCCCGGGCGGCGATGCCGGCCAGCCGCTCGTCGCGCGAGGATGCCAGGGCGGCGTAAAGCTCGAGATGGAAGGCATCGGCGAGGAAGTGCCGGCCGATCGTCTCGGCGAAATCGCCGTTCGGCTGCTCGGCGATCAGCAGGTTGCGGAACGCGTGCTCCTCGCGGTGGAAGGCGAGCGTGTCTTCGCTCCGCCCCTCGCCCTCGACCTCGCCGGCATGGGTCAGGAGGTGGCGCGCCTGCCCGACCAGGTCCAGCGCGATATTGGCCAGCGCCATGTCCTCCTCCAGCACCGGTGCGTGGCCGCACCAGGCGCCGAGCTGCTGGCCGAGGATCAGGGCGGTGTCGCCCAGCCGCAGCAGATAGTCGACGTGCTGCGCGCGCGTGATCGTGGCCTGGTCCGCGGCGCTCACAGGTTCTTCACCTCGGCCGGCACCTCGTAGAAGGTGGGGTGGCGATAGATCTTGTCGGCGGCGGGATCGAACAGGGCGCCCTTGTCGGCCGGGTCGGAGGCGATGATGGCGGCCGAGGGCACGACCCACAGGCTGACCCCCTCGCTCCGACGGGTGTAGAGGTCGCGCGCGTTGTCCAGCGCCATGCGCGCATCGACCGCATGCACCGAGCCGACATGCTGGTGCGACAGGCCGTTGCGCTTCCGCACGAAGACCTCGAACAGCGGCCAGTCCTGTTCCTTCATCGCTTCCTCCAGGCCGTCATTCCGCCGCCTCGGCCATGCGCGCCGCGCGCTTGGCCGCATGCGCGGAGGCCGCCGCGCGCACCCAGGCGCCGTCGTCATGCGCCTTGCGCCGCGCTTCGAGACGTTGCCGGTTGCAGGGACCCTCGCCCCGGATCACGGCCGCGAATTCGGCCCAGTCGATCGGACCGATGTCGTAGTGCTGGCGGGCCTCGTTCCACTTCAGCTCGGGATCGGGGATGCTCAGCCCCAGGAACTCGGCCTGCGGCACCGTCACGTCGATGAACTTCTGGCGCAGCTCGTCGTTCGACACCTTCTTGATGCCCCATTTCATCGATTGCGCCGAATGGGGCGAATTCTCGTCGGAGGGGCCGAACATCATCACCGAGGGCCACCACCACCGGTTCAGCGCGCCCTGCGCCATCTCCTTCTGCGCCGGGGTGCCACGGGCCAGCGCCACCATGATCTCGTAGCCCTGCCGCTGGTGAAAGCTCTCCTCCCGGCAGATGCGCACCATGGCGCGGGCATAGGGGCCGTAGGAACAGCGGCAGATCGGCACCTGGTTCATGATCGCCGCCCCGTCGACCAGCCAGCCGATCGCGCCGACATCGGCCCAGGTGAGGGTGGGATAATTGAAGATGGAGGAGTATTTCGCCTTGCCGGTCAGAAGCTGCTCGTTCATCTCGGCCCGGCCGACGCCCAGCGTCTCGGCTGCGCTGTAGAGATAGAGCGCGTGCCCGGCCTCGTCCTGCACCTTGGAGAGCAGGATGGCCTTCCGCCGCAGCGACGGCGCCCGGGTGATCCAGTTCCCCTCGGGCAGCATGCCGACATACTCGGAATGGGCGTGCTGGGAGATCTGGCGGACCAGGGTCCGGCGATAGCCTTCCGGCATCCAGTCCTTCGGCTCGATCCGGTCGTCGGCATCGATCCGCGCCTGGAAGCGCTGTTCCGGCTCGCCATCGGCGTGAATCGGGATAGACCGGTCGCCCGCCGGCACGTCCAGGCCCTGCGTGTACATGCCACCTCCCGTTCTTCTGGGGGCGAATATGTCACGAAAATTCTCTGCAATCAACGAATTTTGTGACAGGACGTGATCCGCGCGGAGGAGGAACCTCCGGCTTCCGGCGGGTGTTCGATCCGAGGCATGCCTCGGACAAAGGATCTCGGAATGACCGAGCCGGACCGCCCCGTCGTTCTCATCACCGGTTCCGCCGGCTTTCTCGGACAGGCCATCACCCGGGCGCTCCTCGCGCGCTATCGCGTGATCGGGCTCGACGTGAAGCAGCCGGCGAAGCCGATACCCGGCGTCGAGACGGTGGAGATCGACCTCACCTCCGGCGAGGCGGTGACGGCGGCGCTGGCGCAGGTCCGCGCGATGGCCGGCGCGCGCATCGCCTCGGTCATTCATCTAGCCGCCTATTACGACATCACGGGCGAGGACAATCCGCTCTACGAGAAGGTCACGGTGCAGGGCACCCGCCGCCTGGTCGACGCGCTGAGGGACTTCGAGACCGAGCAGTTCGTCTTCTCCAGCACCATGCTGGTCCACGCGCCGAGCCCGGCGAAGGGCGTGCGGATCGACGAGGACAGCCCGCTCGATCCCGCCTGGGCCTATCCCGCCTCGAAGGCGCAGACCGAAAGCCTGCTGCGCGAACGGCACGGGTCCATCCCGACCGTCGTGCTCCGGCTCGCCGGCGTCTATGACGAGGATTGCCGGGCCGCCTTCATCGCCCAGCAGATCGCCCGCATCTTCGAACGCCTGCCGACCGCCTATCTCTTCGCCGGCGACATCACGGCCGGGCAGCCCTACCTGCATCTGGAAGACATGGTCGATGCCGTGGTGCGCACGGTCGACCGGCGCCGCGACCTGCCGGACTTCGCCACCTTCCTGATCGGCGAGGAGCACACGCCCTCCTATCGCGACATGCAGGCCCGCATCGGCGAACTGGTGCACGGTGTGCGATGGCGCACCCTGGTTCTGCCCCAGGGGCCGGCGAAGCTCGGCGCCTGGGTGCAGGAGAACGTGCTCGACCAGGACGTCGATATCCGCGCCTGGATGATCGACAATTCCGGCGATCACTACGAACTCGACACCGGGCGCGCGCGCGCCTTCCTCGGCTGGTCGGCACGCCACCGGCTGATCGACACCCTGCCCGAGATGATCCGCCGCCTGAAGGCCGACCCCACCGACTGGTATGCCAGGAACAAGCTCGATCCGGAGCCGGTGGCGGCCTCCGGTCCGGAACTGGAACAGGCGCGCGCGCGGCTCGAAGGCCCGCTCGAGCGCACGGAGGAGGAAGTCGAGGCGGACCTGCGCGACCGGCACCGGGCTACGCTCTGGGCGCCCTTCGCCAATGCGGCGCTCGGCCTCTGGCTGATCGCCTCTCCCTTCCTGCACGGCCTGTTCGACGGGGCCCCGGGGGCGCCGCCGCAGCCGGCGCTCGGCCATGACCTGGCACCGGCCGGCCGGCGCGATGCCTGGCTCGGGGCGAGCGAGATCGCTTCCGGCCTGCTCCTCGTCCTACTCGCTTCCTATGCGCTCCGCCGCCGCCTGCAATGGCCGATGGCGGCGCTGGGCCTGTGGATCATGCTGGCGCCGCTGGTCTTCTGGACCACGAGCGCGGCCGCCTACGGCACCGATTCCCTCATCGGCGCGCTCGTCGTCGTGCTTGCCGTGCTCGTGCCGCCGACGCCCGGCATCAGCCGCCGCGCGCTCGCCTCCGACGACGACCGGCCGCTCGGCTGGACCTATTCGCCCTCGGCCTTCTCCCAGCGCATCCCCATCGTGGCGCTGGCCTTGGTCGGTTTCCTCCTCGCCCGCTACATGGCGGCCTTCCAGCTCGGCCATGCCGACGGGCTGTGGGATCCCTTCTTCGGTCCCGGCGACGCCGGCGCCGCTGCTGCCGGGAACGGCAGCGAGGCGGTGGTGACGTCCTGGGTGTCGAAGGGCTTCCCCATCGCCGATGCCGGATTCGGCGCCTTCACCTACATGCTGGACGTGCTGGCGGGCGCCATCGGCGACCGGCGCCGCTGGCGCACCATGCCGTGGATGGTTTTCCTGTTCGGCATGCTGGTGGTGCCGCTCGGTGCGGTCAGCGTCACCTTCATCATCATCCAGCCGCCCCTGATCGGGGCGCTCTGCACCCTCTGCCTGATCCAGGCCGCGATCACGGTGATCCTCATCCCCTATTCGGTGGACGAGGTGCTGGCCACCTGCCAATACCTGCGCCGCGCCACCCGCGCAGGCGAACCCTTCTGGCGCACCTTCTGGCGCGGCGGCCCGGCCCTGTCGGAGAACCAGACGCCCGAACCCGATCTCGACCGCTCCGCCGCCGAGGTGCTGCGCGAATTCGTCATGGGCGGCGTGAACTATCCCTGGACGCTGGCGGCTTCGGCCGGGATCGGGGTCGTCCTCATGCTCTCGCCGGTCCTCGCCGGCACGGCCGCGCCGCTCTATTTCAGCGACCATGTCGCCGGCTGCCTCGTCATCCTGGTTGCGGTAACGGCGATGGCGGAGGTGGTGCGCCCGGTGCGCTTCGCGAACCTCGCGCTGGGGGCCTGGATCGCCGTCTCCCCCTTCCTGCTCGAGGGTGCAGGCGCCTTCGGTCCGGCCGGCAACATCGTCCTCGGTCTCGCGCTCGTCGCCGCCAGCCTTCCGCGCGGCACCCGCAGCGACGAGCACTACGGCGGCTGGGACCGGCTGATCGTGTGATCCGTCACCGGATCGGCCGCCCGCACGCACTTTCCGTAGCGTGTCGGGGGAACGTGGTCCTGGCGGCGGCTGGCCGAAGGCTGGTGAAATCTTGGTGTGCGCGGAGCGGGAGGCGGAACCGCCGTTCCGCCTCAGATCTCGGCGTAGATTTCCAGCAGGTTGCCGTCGGGGTCGCGGAAGAAGATCGTCCGGTGCCCGAAGGCGTGATCGGTGAGGGGGGAGGTCAGCGCCACGCCCTTTTCCTCCAGCGCCGCCGCGCATTCGGCCACCGCCGGTGGCGGCACGCGAAAAGCCAGTTGCAGCAGGGGCTTGCCCTCCGGCGGCGGGTCGCCGAACCGCCCGCCGTGAACGGCCAGCGCCAGCGTGTTGGCGCCGACCCGGAACTCGATCCAGCGCTCGCTCAAGACCCGCAGCAGCGGAAATTCCAGCACGCTCTCGTAGAAATGCCGCATCGCGGCCAGGTCACGGGTGAAGATGACGGTGTAGTCGATCTGGCGGATCTGGCCGAGTGCCTGCATGACGCTCCCCCGATGGTTCAGCCGCAACCCTAGCCTTTCATAGTCCGGCTTCCAAAATTTTCCTCTTCGTGCTAATATTTGGATTGGCGGGATTTGTTCTTGGACATCGTAAAAGTACATGTTCGACAAGTTGGTGGACTTGTCCGGAAGCCGGCTTCCGCCTGCGCCGGAACAGGCGTTCCGCCAGCAGTACTGACCCACCCCTGTAATGCCTTGCAATACCTGGAAAATCAGGCGACTCCACGAGACGCCCAAAAATCAGGAAGAGAAGCGGCGAGCGAAATCTTCCGCCGCATCCGGCAGCGGCCCGTCGCGGCTCTCGCCGACCTCCGACAGCCGCGTTTCCGCCGCATCGGCGATGGCGCGGTAGAGCCTGGCCGCCAGTGCTTGCGCGGCAAAGCCGCTCCAGGCCGCCGGCAGGAAGGCGGCCGGCAGATGCGGGTCGCGCAGCACCGCCTTCCTGTACTCGTGGATCAGCAGCAGGCGGAGCGACAGCGCCCGGGCGGGGTCGAGCCGCCCGCGCGCTTCCGCCAGCGGTTCGAACAGCTTCCGGAAGACGCCGTAGCGCGCGGCGACTTCCTGCAGCGGCCAGGCCTCGGCGGCGAGCGCCGCCAGCGTGACGCCGCCTTCCTCGATGCCGGAATCGAGAACCAGCGGGGCGATTCCGGGGGCCGCATGGGCCAGGATGTGATTCATCGCCTCGCGGTCGGGGGCGGGGTGCAACAGCGTGCCGGGGCCGAGCGCGCCGAAGCCGGACCAAAGCAACTCGCGCACCAGCGCCTCCCGCCCGGCCGCATTGGGGATCACGACCTGGGTCAGCCGGCCGTTCCAGGCCGGCGGCGGCCCGGCGTAAATCCGCCGCGTCGCATCGGCGAAGCGCTCGGCGCCGTCCGGCGTCAGGCGATAGAAACTCCGCCGGCCGATCCTCTCGCCCTCCAGCCAGCCCTCGGCGGCGAGGCGCGAGACGGCGGTGCGGACCAGCGTGTCGGAGATGCCGAAGGGCTCGACGATGCGGGCGAGGGATGAGAGCGCGAGCTCGCCGCCACGCGGCACCACGGCGTCGCCATAGACGGTGACGATGAACGATCCGGCGCGCAGCGGCCGGCTTTCGGCGAAGCGGCGGACCAGGCCGTCGACGAGGTCCGCCGCTGCGCTCAAGTCAGAGGCCGAGCTGGCGGGCGGCGAGATCCTTCATGATTTCTTCCGCCCCGCCGCCGATCTGGTTCACCTTCACCTCGCGGTAGATGCGCTCCACCTTCTGCCCGCGAATGAAGCCGGCGCCGCCGAAGATCTGCACCGCCTCGCCGGCGCAGAAGGCCATGGTCTGGCTCGCCTGGTTCTTCAGCATGCACAGGTCGGCGACCGGGCTCTCGCCCTGGTCGACCCGCCATGTGGTCTGTTCCAGGAAGGCCTGGCTCGCCTGGATCTTCATCGCCATGTCGACCAGCTTGTGGCGGATGACCTGATGGTCGGCGAGGCGCTTGCCGAAGGTGTTGCGTTCGCGCGCATAGGCGGCGGCTTCCTCGAAACACACCCTGGCGAAACCGGTGGCGCCGGAGGCCATGGAGAGACGCTCGTCGTTGAAGTTGAGCATGATCCCCTTGAAGCCTTCGTTCTCGGTGCCGATCAGGTTCTCGACCGGCACCTCGACATCCTCGAAATAGAGTGCGGCGGTGTCGGAGGCCCACCAGCCCATCTTGTCGAGCTTGGTGCGGCTGAAGCCCTTCCGGTCGCGCTCGATCATCAGGAGCGACAGGCCGTGGCGGCCCTCGCCGCCGGTGCGCACGGCGACGGTGTAGAAGTCGGCCCGCATGCCCGACGTGATGAACATCTTCGAGCCGTTGACGATGTAGCGGTCGCCCTTCCGCCGTGCCGTGGTGCGGATTCCGGCGACATCGGACCCCCCGGATGCCTCGGTAATGGCGAGCGCCGCGATCTTCTCGCCGGCCAGGACCGGCGGCAGCACCCGCCGCTTCAACTCGTCCGAGCCCAGCCGGTTGATCGGCGGACAGCCGATCGTATGGCTCATCAGGCTGGCCGAGACGCCGCCCGACCCGGCCTTGCAGAGTTCCTGGCTCATGACCAGCCGGTAGAAGCGGTCAACCTGCGGCGTGCCGCCGTACTCCTCCGGATAGCCGAGGCCCAGCATCCCCGCCGCCGAGGCCTTCCTGTAGAGCTCGCGCGGAAACTCGCCGGCCTCGTCCCATGCGTTGACGAAGGGGACGATCTCGCGTTCCACGAAGCGCCGCACGGTGTCGCGGAACGCCTCGTGGTCGGCGGTGTAGTAGGGCGATCTGGCGTTCGATTGCATGCGGATCAGGAGGCCTTCCGCATGCGGGTGACATCGGGCACGAAGGGCTTGGAGGTGAAGTGCTCCTGGCCGTCGCGGGAGGCGAAGCGCAGGCCGGCTTCCTTGACGGCGGCGTCGGGGACGATGTCGAGCGGGACGAAGTAGCGGTCGTCCTCGCGCTTGAAGGTGTCGTTCCAGACGGCGTTGTAGCAGATGATGAGGGTCCAGCGCCGGTTCGGCGAACGGTTCTGGTCCGATCGGTGCAGCGTGTTGCAATGGAAGAAGAGCGCATCGCCGGGTTCGAGTTCGGCATGGATCAGCTCATGCCGCTCCAGGATCACCTTCATCCGTTCCGGATCGGCTTCGTTCTGGCCCGCCGTCAGCGGCACATGGTCGACCCGGCCGAGCTTGTGCGAGCCCTTGACCAGCTGCAGGCAGCCGTTCTCCTTCGTGGTGCGGTCGAGCGCGATCATGCAGCTCGTCATGGCCGGGGCGAGGCAGCCGTTGTAGTACCAGTAGCCGTAGTCCTGGTGCCATTCCCAGGCGCCGCCCTCATAGGGCATCTTGGCGGTGAGCTTGGACTGGAAGTGGTAGACGGGCGAGCCGATCACCGCGGCGGCGGTATCGGCCATCCGCTCGCAGCGGGCGGCGATGCCGTAGACGCTGTCGCCGGCCCGGTTCCACAGCGCGATCCGGGTGCGGCCGCCTTCGCCGTCCATGCGGTCGATCAGGTGGTCGCGCACCTCGGGATCTTCTTCCATGGCGCGGCGGAGCAGGTCGGTCTCGGCGGCGTCGAACATCCCGCGCACGATGAAGAGCCCGTCTTCCTCGTACTGCTTCATCTGTTCGGGGGTCATGCAGCTGGCCATCGTCTTTCCTCCCGTCAATGGCGTTGGCGGAAAGGCTAGCGGGCCGGAACGCGTCGGGAAAGGCGGTTCAGAAGGCCGCCGTGGTGCCGCCGTCGACCACCAGCAGGTGTCCGGTGACGAAGGAGGCGTTGGGGGAGGCGAGGTAGACGGCGGCGCCGGCGATCTCCTCCGGCCGGGCCCAGCGTCCGACCATGGTGCGGGCGGCCATGGCCGCGCCGGCGATCGGGTCGGCCGCGCGCTCGGCATTGGTCTCGGTGGCGAAGAAACCGGGGGCGATGCCGTTCACCGTGATCCCGAAGGGGCCCAGTTCGGCGGCGAAGCCCCGCATGGCGCCGACCAGGCCCGCCTTGGCGGCCGGGTAGACGGCATCGCCCGGGCGGGCAACCAGCGGCCCCGCGATCGAGGAGACGAAGACGATCCGGCCCCATCGCGCCTCCTTCATCACCCGTCCCGCGGCACGGGCCAGGAGGAAGGGACCGGTCAGGTCGGCCTCGATCAGTTCGGCGACCTCCGCCGTCGAGAGATCGAACAGGCCCTTGCGGTTGCGCATGCCGACATTGGCGACGAGGATGTCGAGCCGTCCGTGGCGCTCCACCAGCCTGCGGATCTCCTCGTCGATCGCGGCCGGGTGCGAGGCGTCGAAGACGGCCGGTTCCGCGGCGCCGCCCTCCGCCCGGATCGCGTCCACCGCCGGCTGCACGCCCGCCTCGGTCCGGCCGTTGATCAGCACACGGGCGCCCTGGGCGGCAAGGCCCTTGGCCATCTGGAAGCCCAGCCCGCGGCCGGCACCGGTGATGAGGGCCACGCGGCCCGACAGATCGAACAGGGACATGATGCGGGCCAGACTAGCCGCCGCTTGCGCCTTGACGCTAGAGCCGCCGGCCCGAAGAATGCGCCCCCTTCGCACAAGGGGGAGGAACCACCAGATGCGACTTTCGCTGCTCGCCGCCGTCGCGGCACTGACCCTGGCCCTGCCGGCCGCCGCACAGACCGTCACCATGCGGATCAGCCACCAGGTGCCGACGGCCCACCACCTGCACAAGATGCTGGAAGGCTTCAAGGCCGATGTGGAGACCCGCACCAAGGGCGAGGTCCAGATCCAGATCTTCCCGGCCGAACAGCTGCACAAGGCGGCCGAGAACCACGCTGCCGTCGCTCGCGGGTCGATCGAGGCGGCTCTGGTGGTGAACCAGCAGTGGGGCAACACGCTGCCCGAGATGAACGTGGTGGTGATCCCTTATTTCTTCTCCGAACTCGAGCGGATCAAGAAGTTCCCGGGCTCCGACGCCGCCAAGCTGCTGGAAGGCAAGATCGCCCAGAAGGGGGTGAAGAACCTCGCCTGGTTCTACATCACCCGCCAGGCCATCTACACCTCCGGCAAGAAGCCGCTCGCCAATCTCGAGGACTTCAAGGGTGTCAAGATCCGCGGCTTCAACAAGCTCGCCGACGAGGCGCTGCTCGCGGTCGGCGCCTCCACCTCCGCCATGTCGGGTGCCGAGGTCTACAATGCGCTGTCGACCGGCGTGCTCGATGCCGGCCTGACCGACGTCTCCGCCGCTTTCAGCCGGCGCTACTACGAAGTGCAGAAGTACGGGACCGTCACGCCCTCGCTCACCGTGTACTTCCACATGTTCGTCAACCCCGCCTGGTGGGGAAAGCTGAGCGCCCCGCATCGCGAGGCCCTCGAAGCCGCGGCGAAGAAGGCCGAGCAGGACGCGGTGACCATTACCGAGAAGACCGCCGAGGACGCGATCCGCGACCTCAAGGCGAAGGGCATGGAGCTGATCGTCCATACGCCCGAGCAGGCCGAAGTTTGGAAGAAGGCCATGCAGCCCCCGGTCATGAAGGCCTTCGTCGACGGAACGGGTGAGGACGGCAAGAAGCTGATCGAGCTGATGAACAAGCTCTGATCGGGGAAAGGTCCGTGCTGGCCGCGCTCGCGCGGCGCGTATCGGCGGCGGTGGCCTGGATCTCCTGGGCCGCCGCCGTTCTGGCTGCCGCGGTGACGCTCGCCTGCTTCGCGCTGGTCTGCGGCGTCGTCGTGGCGCGCTACTTCTTCGGCATCGTTCCGCCCTGGTCCGACGAGGTGGGAGGCTGGCTGATCGTCGTCCTGGTGATGCTCGCCGTGGGCGAAGCCCAGCGCCGGGGCGAGCATATCGGCGTCGACCTGCTGCTCGAGCGGTTGCGCGGGCGGCCGCGCCGCCTGCTGCAGGGCTTCGGTATCCTCTGCCTCGGGATCGCCGCGGCGGTACTAGTCTGGCAGGGCTGGGAGGCCGCCGCCTTCAGCCGCATGATCGGCGCCATGCCGCTGTCGATCGGCGCGGTGCCGCTGTGGCTGATCCAGGTTTTCGTGCCGATCGGTGCCGGGCTGATGCTGCTGGTCGCGATGGCCCAGTTGCTCGGTCTCGCGGCGGGGCAGGATCCGCTCCCGCGAGAGGGTGATACGCCCAGGGCCACGGAATGACCTTCATCCTGGTCCTCGCGGGTCTCATCCTCCTGCTGTACACCGGCATGCCGATGATGGCGGGCCTTGTCCTGTTCTCGGTCGCCGGGCTCTTCATCGTCGAAGGCGGCATCTCGAGCATCGGCGAGGTGGTCTACGGCAACATCAATTCCTACCTGCTCGTCGCCATCCCGCTGTTCATGCTGATGGCGCACTTCATGGTGAAGGGAAAGGTGGTCGACGACCTGTATGCGACGCTGCATACGCTGGTCCGCCACCTCCCGGGCGGCCTCGGCGTCGCCACCGTCTTCGCCTGCGGGATTTTCGCCGCGATCTCCGGCTCCTCGGTGGCCACCGCGCTCACCATCGGCGCCGTCGCCATTCCGCAGATGCTGAAATACGGCTACAGCCCGCGCGGCGCCTATGGCGTGGTGGCGGGCGGTGGCACCCTCGGCATCCTGATTCCGCCCTCGGCGCCGATGATCCTCTACGGCTTCGTCTCCGACACCTCGATCGGCGCGCTCTTTCTGGCCGGCGTCCTTCCCGGTCTCCTGGTCTCGTGCATGTTCGCCGCCTGGTGCATGCTGACGGAAGGCGTGCGCGAACGCCGGGCCGTGCCGCCGCGCCCGCGCCTGCCGCCGCCGACGCTCACCGAGGCCGCGGTGGCGCTGAAGCGTTCCTTCTGGGCCCTGACCCTTCCGCCCTTCGTGCTGGGCGGCATTTATTTCGGTGTCTTCACTCCGACGGAGGCGGCCGGGACCGGCGCCCTGTGGGCCCTTCTCATCGCCGCCTTCGTCTACCGGACCTTCGGCTGGCGCGACCTGTGGGAGGGCGGCATGGAGGCGGCGCGCACCTCCGCCGTCCTGTTCATGATCATCGTCGGCGCGGCGCTCTTCGGCTACATGCTGACCAAGCTCAACATTCCGAAACAGGCGGTCGATCTGGCGCTGCACTGGAAGGTCTCGAAGGTCCAGTTCCTGATCGCGATCATGATCCTGATCTTCATCCTGGGCCTGATCCTGGAATCGATCTCGATCATCCTGATCACCACGCCGGTGGTGCTCCCGGTGATGGAGGCGCTCGGCATCGACCGGGTCTGGTACGGCGTGCTGCTCACCATCAACCTGGAACTGGCGCTGATCTCGCCTCCGGTCGGCATGAACCTGATCGTCATCAAGTCGATCACCAAGGCGCCGCTGTCGGAAATCGACAAGGCGGCGGTGCCCTACATCCTGATGCTGATCCTGGCGCTCGGCATCCTCATCGCCTTCCCGGGAATCGCCACCTGGCTTCCCTCCACCATGAAGTTGGGCCAATGACCGATCTGAAATCCAAGGCGGCCGAGTTCCGGGCGCGCCGCGACGTCGTCCGCACCGAAATGGGCGGCAATTCCAAGGTTGCCCGCGTGCATTCGAAGGGCCGCCTCACCATCCGCGAGCGGATCGAAAGGCTCGTCGACCCCGACAGTTTCCAGGAGATCGGCACCTTCGCCCATTCCGAGTGGCCCGGCGCCGCGGCCGCGACGCCCGGCGACGGCAAGGTCGGCGGCATCGCCAAGCTCGCGGGGCGACCGATCGCGGTCGCCGGCGATGACGTCACCGTGCTGCACGGGTCGAGTTCGGTGATCGGCTCCAAGCGGCTGGGACGGATCTATGAGCAGGCTTTCCGCGACGGTACGCCCTATGTTTATTTCGGAGAGACTGGCGGCGCGCGCCTGCCCGACACGCTGGGCTCGGCCGGCTTCGCAAAAGTGTCGCCGGACACCGTTTTCGCCGCCCGCGCCCGCGCCGTGCCGACCGTCACGGTGATCGCCGGTGAAAGCTTCGGCGGTTCGTCCTTCAAGTCGGCGCTGTCGGACATCGTCATCCAGGTCCGCGGCACCACGCTTGCCGTCACCAGCCCGCGGGTGATCGAGATCGCCACCGGCGAGAAGGTCGGATTCGAGGAACTGGGCGGCGTCGACGTCCACGACCGCATCACCGGCCAGCTCGATCGTATCGCCGAGACCGAGGACGAGGCGATCCAGATGGTCAAGGAGGTTCTGGACTACCTGCCGCAGAACGCCTTCGAGGAGCCGGCACGCAAGCCCTGGGACGGCAAGTTCGAGCGCGACGAACACATCTACGACCTGGTGCCGCTGCAGCGCACGCGCGGCTACGACGTCCGCCGGGTGATCAGGCGGCTGACCGACGACGGCAGGCAGTTCGAGCTGAAGCCGAATTTCGGCCGTGGCCTCGTCACGTCGCTCGGCCGGGTCGCCGGGCGAACGGTCGGTTTCCTCGCTTCCCAGCCGATGCACGGCGCCGGTGCGCTGACGCCCCAGGCCTGCGACAAGGCCACGTCCTTCACCTGCCTCTGCGATGCGTTCAACATCCCGCTGATCTTCCTGCAGGACGTGCCGGGCTTCATGGTCGGCAAGCAGGTGGAGCACGATCGCATCCTGTCCCGCGCCATCATGTTCCTGGAGGCGCTTTCGCTCTGCCGTGTGCCCCGGCTGAGCATCGTCATGCGCAAGGCTTTCGGTCTCGCCTACTTCTCGCTCGCGGGCAACGATACCGGTTCCGCTCAGGTCGCCGCTTGGCCCAATGCCGAGATCAGCTTCATGGACCCCGCCGTCGGCGTGAACGTGGTTCATGCGGAGAAGCTGCGCCGGGCGGACGATCCGGAAGCCGAGCGCCAGCGCCTGATTGAGGAGTGGTCGCTCGACACCGGCCCCGATGGGGCGGCCGGCAGCATGGCGGTGGACGAGATCATCGATCCCGCCGAGACCAGGGCGTGGCTGCGCCGGCATGTCGACCGCTTCCGCCTCGAACCCGGCACGCGCGACCGGCCGAAGCCGCTCGCCTACTGGCCGACCTGCTACTGACGGGCGCTCGGTCCCGTCCCTTCGGAAGGTGATGCCCATGTGGCCCGATCGGCGCGTTCAGGATCTCTTCGGCATCGAACTCCCGATCATCCAGGCGCCGATGGCAGGACCTTGCCTGGCCGACATCGTCGTCGCCGTGTCCGAGGCGGGCGGCCTGGGCTCGCTCCCCTGCGCCATGCTGAGCCAGGAACAGATCCGAACCGAGCTCGGTATCATCCGTCAGCGCACGGCGCGGCCGATCAACGTCAATTTCTTCTGCCATGCGCCGCCGCCGCCCGACCCGGCGCGGGAAGCCGGATGGCGCCGCCGGCTAGAGCCCTACTACCTCGAGTTCGGCATCGATCCGTCCGCGCCGGTGCCCGTTTCCAGCCGCGCGCCCTTCGACGCGGCCGCCTGCGGGCTGGTCGAGGAGTTCAGGCCGGAGGTGGTGAGCTTCCATTTCGGCCTGCCGGCGCCGGATCTGCTGACGCGGGTGAAGACGACCGGTGCGAAGGTGATCTCTTCGGCCACCACCGTCGCCGAGGCGCGATGGCTGGAGGAGCGGGGCTGTGATGCGATCATCGCGCAGGGCTTCGAGGCCGGCGGCCACCGCGGCAACTTCCTCACCGACGACATTTCCACCCAGGTCGGCACGATGGCGCTGGTGCCCCAGGTGGCGGATGCCGTCCGGGTTCCGGTGATCGCCGCCGGGGGGATCGCCGACGCGCGCGGCATCGTCGCCGGCTTCGCGTTGGGCGCGTCCGCCGTGCAGATCGGCACCGCCTACCTCTTCTGCCCGGAAGCGAGGCTCGCCCCGCCTCATCGCGCGGCGCTCGCGGGCGATGCAGCCGAGGCGACGGCGCTCACCAACCTCTTCACCGGCCGGCCCGCCCGCGGCATCGTCAACCGGCTGATGCGCGAGCTGGGGCCGCTGTCGGATGCGGCACCGGCCTTTCCGCTGGCCGGCGGCGCGCTGACACCGCTACGTGCGAGGACCGAGCCCGCGGGTTCGGGGGATTTCATGGCGCTCTGGTCCGGCCAAGCCGCCCGCCTGGGCCGTATGATGCCGGCGGGAGACCTCACCCGCTGCCTCGCTGCGGAGACGCTGGAGAGGATGGCGTATTCAGTCCGCGCGCCTTAAGAAATATACTAAACAAATCGTAAATTTTAACGACTTGTTAATGTCATGTTTATTTCCAATCCGAACATCGGGATCTTGAAGAGTCTAGGTTTTCCCTGGGTTTAAGACTTTGGCGTGATTTCTGCTCTACGGGTTCCGCAACATTATTCTGGGAGCTCGACGATGGGTTTCGGATTTCGGCTCGCGGTAGCCGGGCTGGTGCTGGGTTTCGCCACGACGGCGCAGGCGGCGGTGATCGCCAACGAATCGTTCGACACGTTGAACAACGGCAACCTCGGTGGCCAGGGCAGCGGGACCGGCTGGGCGGGCGCCTGGGTGGACGGGTCCAGCAGCGCCGCGGATACGGTCGTTCCCACGTCGCCGTCCCTCTCCTACGCCGTCCCCGGCGGCGGGACCGTCTCGGGCGGGGCCAAGGCGCTCCAGCACACCGGCAATGCCGGCAACGCGGTGCACCGGACGCTGGCTTCGACCTTCGGCGACACGTCCGACGAGACGGCGGTCTACATCAGCTTCCTGATCAAGTTCACCGGCACGATCTCCGGCAACGATTTCGCTTCGTTCTGGTTCGACAACGCCGCCTCGGGCGATCACACCAACCGCCCCAACATCGGGCTGAAGGCGAACCAGGGGTCGGGGAACACCGGGCTGGACTTCCATGCCCGGCTCACGCTCGGCGACGAATCCTACGCCGGCAATCTGGTGGCGGGCGAGACCTATCTGATCGTCGGCCGGCTGGCGAAGTCCGACCCCGGCAACTTCGACACCTTCGACCTCTGGATCAATCCGGAGGCCAATGACTTCAACACCCCCGACGTGACCGCGACCAATGTCGGCACCATCAGCCAGTTCAACATGATCGGCATCCGTTCGGCCAATCTCGGCGCCTCGGATACCGTCACCCTCGACGAACTGGTGCTGGGCACGCGGTGGGCCGACGTGGTTCCGATGGCCGCTTCCAATGTGCCGGAGCCTGCCGCGCTGGGGTTGCTGGGCCTGGGCCTGCTCGGCCTCGCCTGGGGCCGTCGCCGGCGCGCCTGACCGGGCCCCTCCGGGCGTGTGAACGCGGCGCGGCGGCGCTCGGCCCCGCGCCGCCGTCATGTCCGGTGCCGGATCGGCATGCTCCTTGCCCTGCATGAAGCAGGTCGAGGAGGGTGTCGATGACCGTGAACAGACACTGCGATCTGCTGATCGAGGATGCGATCGTCCTGACTGGAGACGGTCCGCCGGTGCACGGCGCGGTGGCGGTGCTGGGCGATCGTATCGCTGGAATCGGTCCGGCGGAGTCCTGGAGACCCAGCCGTCGCATCGCCGCCGGCGGCGGCATCGTCATGCCGGGCTTCGTCAATACCCACAACCACACGCCCTTGATGATCGTGCGTGGCATGGTCGAGGACCTGGGTTTCGCGCCGGCCTACACGAAGGGCATTCCCCAGGGCCACTGGCTGTCGGCGGAGGAAGCCCTTCTCCTGTCCCGCCTCGGGCATTTCGAGATGCTGCGGGCGGGCTGTACGACGGTCGTCGACTTCTACCTGCATCCGGACGCGCTCGCCCGCGCCGCAGCCGAAACCGGCCTGCGGGCCTTCATCGGCGGCCGCATCGCCGATGCCGACACGGCCGAACTGGCGGAAGGACGCTGGCGCTTCGACCGCGAAGAGGGCGAAAGGCTTCTGGCAGAGAGCCTGGCCCTGTTCGATCGTTGGAACGGCGCGGAAGACGGACGCATCCGCACCATCCTTGCGCCCCATGCCGCCGATACCTGCTCGCGCGACCTGCTCGCCGCCTGCGGCCGGGAGGCGAAGGCGCGGGGCGTTCCGCTACATACCCATCTGGCCCAGTCCCGGGGCGAGGTGCGGAGCGTTCGCGCGCGGGAAGGAATGGCACCGCACGAACTGTTCGATGATCTCGGCCTCCTCGGGCCCGAACTGATCGCCGCGCACTGCATCTGGCTGGAGCCGAAGGAGATCGCACGCGTCGGCGCCGCCGGCGTGGCCGTGGCGCATGCGCCGATCGGCAATGCGGCACACGGCGGCATCGCGCCCATCCTCGCGCTGCGGGATGCCGGCGCGACGATCACGCTCTGCACCGACACCAAGTCGGCCGACATGTTCGAGAGCATGCGCCTCGCCATCGCCGTCGCCCGCATGAAGGGGGCGGGCTATGCGGTAAAGGCGCCTGACGTGCTGGCCTGGGCCACTCGCAACGGCGCCGCGGCGCTGGGTCTGGAGGGGGAGGTGGGTGTGATTCGCGCCGGGGCTAAGGCGGACCTCGTGCTGCTCGATCCCATGGCCCCGAACCTGCGCCCGGTGGTCGACGGGGCCGGAATCGTGGTCCATTCCGGCGGCGCCGGCGCCGTCAAGACAGTGATCGTCGACGGGCGGATCACACTCGAGAACGGCCGGCCCACCCTGTTCGACGCGGAAGAGGTCGTCCGCGAAGCCCAGAAGGTGGCCGACGGGCTGTGGCGCCGGGCGGGATACCGTCCCCTCACCCCCCCATGATCATGTAGCGCGGCAGGATCGTCACGATCTCAGGCCAGATCACGATCAGCACGATCCCGAGCGTCATGAGCAGAAAGAAGGGGAAGGAGGCCACGGTTGTCGTCCAGAGATCCCGGCCCGTCAGGCCCTGCAGCACGAACAGGTTGAAGCCCACGGGCGGCGTGATCTGGGCCATCTCGACCACCAGGACGACGTAGATCCCGAACCACAGGGGGTCGATCTGATGCGCCTCGATCATGGGCAGCACCACAGGCGCGGTGAGCACGATCATCGACACGCCGTCGAGGAAGCAGCCGAGCACCATGTAGAGCAACGTGAGGAGGATGATGAGGCCGATGTTGTCGAGGCCCAGGCCCTGGACCCAACCGGCCAGGATGCGCGGCAGACCGGTAAAGCCCATCGCCATGGTGACGAAGGCGGCCCCGGCCAGGATCAGGCCGATCATGCAACTGGTCTTGACCGCGCCCTCCAGGCTGTCCCGGAACGTGGTCCAGTTCAGCGTCCGCGTGGCGACAGCGAGCACAAGCGCGCCGATGACACCCATCACTGCCGCTTCCGTCGGCGTCGCCACCCCGCCATAGATCGAACCCAGCACGGTCGCGATCAGAAGGACGACTGGAATCAGTCGGCGCGAGGCCCAGAGCTTCTCCATGAAAGTCATGCGGATGTCGTTCGCCGGCACTTTCGAGGGATTGAGCAAGGCCCAGATCATCACGAAGAGCATGAACAGGCCGACCAGCATCAGTCCCGGGAGGATACCGGCGATGAACAGGCGCCCGATCGAAACCTGCGCCGTGATGCCGTAGACGATCATCATGATCGACGGCGGGATCAGCAGGCCGAGCGTGCCGGAGCCGGCCAGAGTGCCGATCGACATCTTCTCGTCGTAGTTCCGCTTCTTCAGTTCCGGCATCGACATGCGGCCGATGGTGGCGCAGGTGACGGAGGAGGATCCGGAAACGGCCGCCATAACCGCGCAGCCGAGGATGTTGACGTGCAGGAGGCGGCCGGGGAGCCAGCCGAGCCAGGGCGCCAGCCCCTTGAACATGTCCTCCGAAAGCCGGGTCCTGAACAGGATTTCGCCCATCCAGATGAACAGCGGCAGTGCGGTCAGGGCCCAGTTCCAGCTGGAATCCCACACCGTCGTCGCGAGCAGCGATCCCGCGGGGGCAGGCGTGAAGACCGCGAGGGCGACGAAGCCCACGACCAGCAGCGCGATGCCGATCCACACGCCACCCGCCAGCAGGAAGAAGAGGATCCCGAGGAAAGTCCCGGCGACGACGGCCTCGTTCATGATGCAGCCCTCGCGGCCGGGGCGTTTCGATCTTCGGCGCTGACGGTGACGACCTCGATCTCGCCGATCGCCTGCGCTTCCGCATCGGTGAAGTCGGGCTGCTTGCCCATCAGCACCTCGACCATCTCGTCGAGAAAGGCGACGGCCAGGATCGATATGCCGGTCGCCATGCCGATCTGCGGGATCCAGAACGGGACGGCCATGAGGCCGGGGCTGGTATCGCCGAACTCCTTCGATTCCAGGACGATTTCCCAGGCGTTCCAGGCGAAGTAGAGGCAGCCCCCGCCGGCCAGCGCGCAACACAGGATCTCCACCCACCGGCGGCCGCCCATGCCGAGACGGGTGATCAGCAGGCTGACACGGATATGGGCGCCGGAGCGGAAGGTATAGGCCAGGCCGAGGAACATGGAGGCGGCCATGCAGAAGCCGGATATCTCGGTGGCATCGAAGGCCACATTGACAAAGCGGCCCAGGATCTGGCCGACGATGGTCACGCCGATCATCATGAGGAAGAAGGCGGAGAGGGCCCCGCTCACCTTGTAGAGCCTGTCGAGAGCGCGACGCATCTGAACTCCATCAGCCGAAGGTTTGCCGGACCGCGCGGCCGCGGTCCGGCAGCCGGTATCACGCGTCAGTTCGTCTTGGCCTGCGAGGCCTCGTAGAGATTGACCACGGCGATCGCGTCCGCGTTGGCCGTCGCCTTCCATTCCTGGGTCATCTGCTTGCCGACCTTCTTCATCGCATCGACCACGGCGGCCGGGGCCTCCGTCACCGTCATGCCGTTCTTCTTCAGCAGCGCCGCCTTCTCCTCATGCGCTGCCTTCGACATCTCCCACGACCGCTTGGTGTAGGCCGCGGAGGCATCGGTCACCGCCTTCTGCTCGGCCGGGCTCAGTCGGGTGAAGGCGCGCTTGTTGAAGATCAGCGCGTTCTTGGACAGGATCGCGCCGACATTCGTGAAGTACTTGGTGTTGTCCCAAGCCTGGATGTCGGTGCCCGTCTGGGCCGATGTGAAGAGGGATTCGATAAGTCCCGTCGAGAAGGCCTGCGGAATCTCGGCAAAGGGCAGGATCGTGGCGTTGAAGCCGAGTAGCGTCGCCATCCGCTGCGTCGCGGTGGAGTAGATCCGGATCTTCTTGCCCTTGAAGTCCTCGACCGTATTGACCGGCGTCTTCGTATAGAAGCCCTGGCTCGGCCAGACCTGATAGCCGGAGATAACCATCCCGGCCTTGTCGAACACCGCCTGGAAATAGGGATGCTGGAATTCCATCAGCTTCCAGGCGTCCTCATAGGTGGAGGCGAGGAAGGGAGTGCCGTCCAGGATGTACATCGGGTCTTCGTTGCCGTAGACGCCGAGGCGGATTTCACCGCCCTGAACCTGGCCGCGCTGGACCGCCGACTTGATGCTGTCCAGCTTGATCAGGGAATCGTTGGTGTGCAGCGTGATCTTGAGCTTGCCCGCGGTTCCCTTCTCCACGTCCTTGACCCACTCGCGCAGGTTCTGGGTCATGAAATTGTTTTCGGGATAGCCGCTGGCCATGATCCACTGGTTCTGGGCGGCGGCGGCGCCGCTGAGGGCCAGGGTGGCGCCCGCCGCGAAGAGCGCGGCCTTCAGGGCGGTGGTTGGGAATGCGAAGCTCATCAGCCGAGTCTCCTCTGTCCGGGCTGACAGGACGGCAGCAACAACCGTGCCACGAGGAAGCGGCGCGCCCGGCGGGGATTCCGCGGACCCGGGCAAGCATCTTCTCCTCGATTGCCTAAATTATGGACGATGATCGATATTTGGGCTGGCCCGCCAATTGCAGGACGTTCCGCGTTCGCAGGAGGAGCGATCGATGCGGTCTTTCGAGTTTCCGATCATCGACATCGCGCCCTGGTACGCGGGTACGCCGCAGGCCAGGCGCTCGATTGCACATGACATCAGAAATGCCTGCGAAGGCATAGGTTTCTTTGCCATCCGGGGGCACCGGGTGGCCGACCGGACGATCGCGGACCTCAGGGCGTCGGCGCGCGGTTTCTTCGCCCTCCCGGAAGAGGAAAAGATGCGCGTGGCCCGGCCGAAGCCGGAGCAGAATCGCGCCTATCATCCGGACGGAACGGAGACACTTGCCCGTCTCGCGGGCAATGAGTCGCCGCCCGATCTGAAGGAAGTCTTCGCCATGGGACCGCCCGACGTACCTGCGGACGATCCCTGGTACCAGGGTCCCGGTGCCTATCCGAACTATGCGCCCAACCTGTGGCCGTCGGCACCGGCCGGCTTCGAAGCCGCCTGGCGCGCGTATTGGGCGGCGATGGAGGATCTTCAGGACACGCTCTGCCGGATCTTCGCGCTGGCGCTCGAACTTCCCGAGGACTGGTTCCTCAAGCATGTCGACCGGCACTGCAGCATGCTCCGGGCGCTGTATTACCCGGCCCAGAAGGAAGCGCCCCGGCCGGGCCAACTCCGCGCCGGCGAACACACCGATCTCGGCATGCTGACCATCCTGAAGAACGAGCCGGCCGAGGGTGGGCTCGAGGTGCGCGACCTGGCCGGACGGTGGCATGCCGCGCCGGTGGTCGATGACGGGTTCATCGTGAACATCGGCGACCTCCTGATGCGCTGGACCAATGACCGCTTCATCTCCACCCTGCACAGGGTGGCGAACCCGGCCGACGGCAGGCCCGGCACCAACCGCCTGTCGGTCGCCTATTTCGTCGCCCCCAACTACGACGCGGTGATCGAATGCGTGCCGACCTGCCAGGGCCCCGATCGGCCGGCGAAGTATCCGCCGGTCACCGTCGCCGGCTACCGCAACGCCCGCTTCGCCGCCACCGCGGCGCCGAGCCCCGTTGCCGCCTGAGGACGGTGCCGTGACCGGCGGCGTGCTGGTCACCGGCGCCTGCGGCCTCGTCGGCGCGGCGCTGACCGAGTCGCTGGTGCGCGCTGGTCACACGGTTGTGGCGGTCGATCGCAACCCGCCGCCCGCCTTCTGTAACCACGCCTGGTCCAGAGGGCCGGGGACGGCGGTACCGCTCGTGGCCGACATCCGCGACACGGCTGCCCTGGTGGAGGAGATGCGCCGCCACGGCGTGACCCGGGTGCTGCATGGGGCCACGGTCACGGCAGGCCGCGACCGCGACATGTCCGACCCCGAGGGGATCGTGGAGACGAATGTGCTCGGGACCATCGCGGTGCTGCGCGCCGCGCGCGAGGTGCGCGCCGGCCGCGTGATCGTGGTCAGTTCCAACGCCGTCTACGGACCGAATGCCTTTGTCGGCGACCTGCTGGATGAAGCGCGGACCCAGCCCGACCCGCAGACGATGTATTCGATCACCAAGCTCGCGGCCGAACGCTCGGCACAACGCTTGGCCGATCTCTGGGGGTTGCCGCTGCACATCGCCCGCCTCACGTCGATCTACGGGCGTTTCGAGCGCGACACCGGCGCGCGGGATACGTTGAGCCCGCTGTTCCAGGTCACGCTGGCCGCCCGGTCGGGGCAGGCGGTGACGCTGCCCAGTGCCGGCCTGCGTGACTGGATGTACGGGCCCGATGTCGGCAACGCGCTTCGCGCGCTGCTGCAGGCGGAAAGGCTGACCGAGCCGATCTACCATGTCAGTGCCGGCCGGACCTTCTCGGTCGCCGACTGGTGCGCGGCGCTGGCCCATGTCTATCCGGGCTTTTCCTGGCGCCTCGCGGCCGAGGGCGAGACGGCGAGCATCGACTATTTCGGCTTCGGGGAACGCAAGCCCATGAGCGTCGAGCGCCTCACCCGCGACACGGGATTCCAGTCGGCCTGGCCCCTGGAAAAGGCCCTGGCCGACTGGGTTGCCTGGCTCGACGCCAATCCGATCTAGGTTGCGAAGGCCGGCGGGCGCATCCGCGGGCGGCTCAGCCAGATCAGCATGCCGACCAAGACGAGGTTGCCGGCGCCGGCGAGCGCGCCGGCCGCGAATCCCGCGCCGTAGCCGGCCGTCAGATCATAGGCGACGGCACCCTGGAAGCCGCCGAAGGCGTGGCCGAGCCAGGCGAAGGACAGCACGATTCCCATCAGTGTCGCCTTGTTGCGCGCCGGCGTCAGGGCGCGGGCCGCGACCAGAAGCGAGGTCATGACGCCGGCATAGGCGAAGCCGTAGAGGATGGAAAAATACAGAAACCCCTCCAGGCTGCCGAACTGCGTGAATGCCAGCACGCCCAGCGTCTGCAGGAAGGAAGCGAAGAACCAGGAGCGGGTTGCGCCGATCATGTCGCACAGCTTTCCATAGGCGACGCGACCGCCGATTGCGGCCAGCAGCATGGCGAACATCACGCCGCCCGCATCCGTCGCCGACAGGCAGACGCTCTGCATCAGCGGCATGAGATGCATGAGCGGTACCGCCATGCAGGAGCAGCACAGGAACACCGCCGCCGACAGCAACGGTACGGCGAGCGTCGGCGGCAGCTCAGCTTCCTGTGCCGCCCCACCCGCGGCGGCGGCGGGGGCGGGCCGCATGCCGAGAGCCAGCGGCAGGAGTACGGCCAGCGTGCCGCAGCCGAGCGTCAGCATCGCCCCGCGCCAGCCGAAGGCCTCGATCAGATAGGCCGCCAGGAACGGCACGCCGCCCTGGCCTACCGCCTGGCCCGCGGCCGCCACGCCGATGGCGAGACCGGCGGCGGTCGGAAACCAATTGCCGACATAGACGAAGATCGGGGCGAACAGCATTCCCCCCGAAACCAGGCCGGCGAGAAAGAACAGGCCATAGAGGAACGGGAGCGACGTCGCCTGCGAGGCGGCGATGAGGGCGAGACCCATCACGGCGGCGGAAATCAGGCAGATCACGCGCATGCTCAGCCGGCCGGCGATCTGGCCCATGACGACGCTGCCGACGGCCACGCCGATCAGCCCGAGGGAATTGATGGCGGCGATGTCCGCGCGCGCCCATCCTTCCGCCTGTTCCATCGGCACGAAGAAGGCCGTCAGGCCGTTGACCAGCGTTCCCACGATCACCGCGAGCATCGCGGCCGCCGCCCCCACCGCAAACCACGCCATCGCGCACCCCGCTTCCGACCCCTGTCGGCGACGCTACCGCGCGCCGCGGCGCCGCTGCATCGCCCGCTTTGGCAATGCTGCTACCCGCTGGCGTCAACCCGGTCCGGTCATCGTCTCGGGCCGGACCCAGCGGTCGAATTCCTCGGCCGACAGGAAGCCGAGCTTGACCGCCGCCTCCTTCAGGGTGCTCTCGTCGTGATGTGCCGTCTGGGCGATCTTCGCAGCCTTCTCGTAGCCGATATGCGGATTGAGCGCCGTCACCAGCATGAGCGAGCGTTCCAGGTTCTGGGCGATACGGCCCCGGTTGGGCTCCATTCCGGCGAGGCAGTTGTCGGCGAAGCTCCTCGATGCGTCGGCGAGCAACCGGATCGACTGCAGCAGGTTCTGGATCAGCACCGGCTTGAAGACGTTGAGCTCCAAATGCCCGCTCGCCCCCGCCACCGTGATCGCCGTGTGATTGCCCATCACCTGCACGGCCACCATGGTGAGCGCTTCGGCCTGTGTCGGATTGACCTTGCCGGGCATGATCGAACTGCCGGGTTCGTTCTCCGGCAGGTCGATCTCGCCGAGGCCCGAGCGCGGCCCGGAAGCCAGGAGGCGCACGTCGTTGGCGATTTTCGACAGGCTGACGGCAAGCACGTTGAGCTGGCCCGACGTCTCCACGATCGCGTCATGCGCGGCCAGGGCCTCGAAGAAATTCTCGGCCGGCCGGAACGGCTGGCCGGTCAGCGCGGAAAGATGCCGCGCGAATGCTTCGGCGAAGCCGCGCTTTGCGTTCAACCCGGTGCCCACCGCCGTCCCGCCCTGCGCCACCTCGAGCAGCCGGGGAAGACTGCACTCCACGCGGGCGATCCCGTTCCTCACCTGCTGCGCCCAGCCCGAAATCTCCTGGCCGAGGGTGAGCGGCGTGGCGTCCTGCAGGTGTGTGCGCCCGATCTTGACGAGATCGGCGAAGGCTTGCGCCTTGGCGTCGAGGACGCCGTGCAAATGCCGCAGTGCCGGCAGCAGTCGGCCGGTAATCTCACCCACCGCCGCCACATGCATGGCCGTGGGGAAACTGTCGTTCGAGGACTGACCCATATTGACGTGATCGTTCGGGTGCACCGGCGCCTTGCGGCCGAGCCCGGCGCCGAGCGCCTCGTTCGCCCGGTTGGCGATCACCTCGTTCGCATTCATGTTCGTCTGGGTGCCGGAGCCGGTCTGCCAGACGACGAGCGGGAAATGGTCGGCGAGCCTGCCCTCCGCGACCTCGCCTGCCGCCGCCGCGATCGCCTCGCCCAGTTTCCGGTCGAGGGCGCCGAGTTCGACATTCGCCAGCGCCGCCGCCTTCTTCAACTGCCCGAGCGCGCGGAGCAGCGGTTCGGGCATCCGCTCGGTGCCGATCCGGAAGTTGCGTCGCGAGCGTTCCGTCTGCGCTCCCCAGTAGCGGTCGGCGGGAACCTCGACGGGGCCGAGCGAATCGGTTTCGATGCGGATATCCGTGCTGATCGGCATGGCGTGGTTCATTCCCGAAGAATGCTGACCCCGAGGATATAGGGCGCCATGTTCGAAATGTCGGCCTTTGCCAGCGGCGTCCTGGCTTCCGCCATTGCCGGGTTCGGCGCCACGACGCTGGGCGCGGCGCCGGTCTTCCTGTTTCGCAAGCTGACCGCCCGGGTCAACAACCTGCTGCTCGCCTTCGCCGCCGGCGTCATGCTGGCCGCGACCGTCTTCTCGCTTCTCCTGCCCGCGCTCGACGAGGCGAGGCGGGCGTTGCCGGAGGGGCCCTGGGCGGCTCTCTCGGTCATCCTCGCTCTCTTTGCCGGTGGCGGTGCCATCGCCTTCGTGCACGGATTGCTGCCGCACGAGCACTTCGCGAAGGGCAGGGAGGGGGTGGAGCCGGCTCGTATGTCGCGCATCTGGCTCTTCGTCGTCGCCATCGCCATCCACAATTTTCCCGAAGGCCTGTCGGTCGGCGTGGGGGCGGCTTCCGACAACAGCCAGGCCGCCTTCGGCGTCACCCTGGGCATCGCGCTGCAGAACCTGCCGGAAGGCCTGTCGGTCGCCGTGGCGCTGATCGGCCTGGGCTATGCCCGCTCCTTCGCCTTTCTTGTCGCCGCCGGCACCGGCCTGCTGGAACTTCTGGGCGGCGTCTGCGGCGCGGGAGCTGTGGCGGTCGGCCCGGCCATCCTGCCCTGGGCACTGGCCTTCGCCGCCGGGGCCATGCTCTTCGTCGTGTCGGACGAGATCATCCCCGAGACCCATCGATCAGGCTTCGCCGAAGGGGCGACCGCCGCGCTCTTCGCCGGCTTTGCGGTGATGATGTTCCTCGACACCCTATAGTCGGCGGGCGGCCCAGGAAACCGCCTGCTCCAGCCGGTCGTTGCCCCAGAACAGCTCGTCCCCCGTCACGAAGCTCGGCGTGCCGAAGATGCCCCGGCTTTCGGCTTGCGCCACGGCCTCCTTCAGCCGCTGTTTCACCGGCTCCTTGCCCGCCTCCTCGATCAGCGCCGCCGCCGGAAGGCCGAGCCCCTCGAGGATCCCGGCCACCACCGGCGCGGCGGCGATGTCCCGATCCTGCGCGAAACTCGCCTCGAACACCGCCCTGGCGAAGGGGGCACACCATCCGCCATCCATCCCGATGACGGCCACCCGGGTCGCCAGCAGGCTGGCTCGGGGATAGGTCGACGGCCAGGCGAGGGGCAATCCCTCGTCCAGACACAGCCGCTCGATATCGCGGCGGCGGTAGCGCGCCTGTGCCGGAGGGGCGTTCTGGAAGGGCGAATTGTGCCCCGGTCGCTTGGCGAGCAGCGGCCCGATCAGGAACGGCCGCCAGGTGACCGCGACCGACCGGGCGGCCGCCAGGGCTTCGATCCGCGCCGCACTGATCCGCGCATAGGGGCTGGCGAAGTCGAACCAGAAGTCGATATGCCCTGACATCGGTGCATCCCTTTCCTACTATCCCGGCCCGCTTCGTATCTCCGACAGAAGGCTAGCACCCGATGACGCGCCGTCCCCGTCCCCTGATCGCCGGCAACTGGAAGATGAACGGCCTCGCCGCCGGGGGGCTGGCCGAGCTGAAGACGCTTGCCGGACAGGTCGCGTCAGCGGGGGGAACGGCCGAGGTTGTGATCTGTCCGCCCGCCACGCTGATCGCGGCCTTCGCGCCGCATGCGGGGCCGATCGGTCTCGGCGGCCAGGATTGCCACCCCAAGGCATCCGGTGCCCATACCGGCGATCTCGCCGCCGAGATGCTGCGCGATGCCGGCGGCGCCTATGTCATCGTCGGCCATTCAGAGCGCCGGGCCGACCATGGCGAAACCGATGCGCTGGTCCGTGCCAAGGCGGAAGCGGCGCATCGCGCGGGCCTCCTCGCCATCGTCTGCGTCGGTGAGACCCTGGCCGAACGCGACGCGGGCAGGGCGCTCGACGTCGTTTCGGGCCAGCTCGCCGGTTCTCTTCCGGACGCGGCACGTGCGGTCGATACCGTCGTCGCCTACGAGCCGGTCTGGGCCATCGGGACGGGGCGCACGCCGACGATAGACGACATCGCCGCCATGCACGCCCGTATCCGGGCCGATCTCGGCCGGCGCTTCGGCGACGCGGCCGCCTTCCGCATTCTCTATGGCGGGTCGGTCAAGGCCTCGAACGCCGCGGAAATCCTTGGCGTCGCCAATGTCGACGGGGCGCTCGTCGGCGGCGCCAGCCTGAAGGCCGCGGATTTCTGGCCGATCGTCCAGGCGGCGGGCTGATTCGCGTGGGAGGCGAAGGGTTAACGGCACCCGCGGGGGTGGCGATCCGCCCTCCGATCGTGTAGAAGCCGCCGGTTCACGAGGGTCCGCCCATGATTACCGTCTTTCTGGTCATCCACATCCTGATCGCCGTCGCCCTGGTGGGCGTGGTGCTCATGCAGAAGTCCGAAGGCGGCGCGCTCGGCATCGGTGGCGGCGGTGGCGGCGGATTCATGTCGATCCGCGGCACCGCCAACCTGCTGACGCGTGTGACCGCGGGGCTGGCGACCGTGTTTTTCGTGACATCGATCGCGCTCGCGCTGATGGCGGGAGGGCATCGCAAGCCCGCCTCGGTCGTCGACCCGGCGCCTGCGACCCAGCAGGTCCCCGCGGCTCCCAGCGTTCCGAAGTCGCAGTAGGCTTTTCTGCGCTTCCTGCACGGCTGCCGCGCAACTGCGCGGCCTTCTGTTTCGTTCGCGAATCGGATAGGGTGAAAGCCCATGACGCGGTTCATCTTCATAACCGGCGGCGTGGTTTCCTCACTTGGTAAGGGGTTGGCTGCGGCGGCGCTCGGCGCCTTGCTGCAGGCGCGCGGCTTCAAGGTCCGTTTGCGCAAGCTCGACCCCTATATCAATGTCGACCCGGGAACCATGTCGCCGTATCAGCACGGCGAGGTCTTCGTCACCGATGACGGTGCCGAAACCGATCTCGATCTGGGTCACTACGAGCGTTTCACCGGGGTGCCGGGCCGCCGTTCGGACAATGTCACGACGGGGCGCATCTACCAGACGGTGATCGCGCGCGAGCGGCGCGGCGACTATCTGGGCGCCACTGTCCAGGTCATTCCCCACATTACCGACGCCATCAAGGAGTTCGTCCTCTCCGAGACGGAGGGGCACGATTTCGTGCTGGTCGAGATCGGCGGTACCGTGGGCGATATCGAGAGCCTCCCCTTCCTCGAGGCGATCCGGCAGCTCGGTATCGAACTGGGCGACGAGCAGGCCATGTTCGCTCATGTCACGCTCATCCCCTATATCGCCGCCGCGGGCGAGCTGAAGACAAAGCCCACCCAGCATTCGGTGAAGGAACTGCAGGCGCTCGGCATCCAGCCCGACATGCTGCTGTGCCGCTGCGACCGGCCGATCCCCGACGGCGACCGCCGCAAGATCGCCCTGTTCTGCAACGTGCCGATCGCCGCCGTCGTACCCGCGCTCGATGTCGAGACCATCTACGAGGCGCCGCTGCGCTATCACGAGGCCGGCATGGATGCCCAGGTGCTGGAGCATTTCGGCATGATCGACGCGGCCGAGCCCGACCTGTCGCGCTGGGAACGCGTGGTCCAGCGCGTGGTGGCGCCGGAAGGCCAGGTGAAGATCGCCATCGTCGGCAAGTACACCGTCCTGAAGGACGCCTACAAGTCGCTGGCCGAGGCCCTGACCCATGGCGGCATCGCCAACAACGTCAAGGTCGAGCTCGAATGGGTCGAGTCCGAGGTGTTCGAGCGCAGCGAGGAGATGGTGAACTACCACCTCGAAGGCGTGCACGGCATCCTGGTACCCGGCGGCTTCGGGGAACGCGGCGCGGAGGGAAAGATCCGCGCCGTCACCTTCGCACGCGAACAGAAGGTTCCCTATTTCGGCATCTGCTTCGGCATGCAGATGGCCGTGATCGAGGCGGTGCGCAACCTCGTCGGTATCCCGAATGCCTCCTCCACCGAGTTCGGACCGACCCAGGAACCGGTGGTTGGCCTGATGACCGAATGGATGCAGGGCAACCAGCTCGAGATCAGGAACGCCGCCGGCGATCTGGGCGGCACCATGCGGCTCGGTGCCTATCCGGCCAAGCTGACGCCGGGCAGCCGGGCCGCCGCGATCTACAAGTCCACCCGGATCGAGGAGCGGCACCGCCATCGCTACGAGGTGAACACCGCCTATCGTTCCGACCTCGAGAAGAAGGGCATGGTCTTCTCCGGCATGTCGCCGGACGATCTCCTGCCGGAAATCGTGGAACTGCCGTCGCATCCCTGGTTCGTGGGCGTTCAGTACCATCCGGAACTGAAGTCCAAGCCCTTCGAGCCGCACCCGCTCTTCGCCTCCTTCATCGAAGCGGCGGTGACGCAGTCGCGGCTGGTCTGAGCATGACCGGCTCCGTCGTCCCCCGGCACGTGAAGGCCGGCTCCGTCACCTTCGGCAACGACCTGCCCTTCGTGCTGATCGCGGGCCCCTGTGCCATGGAGAGCCGCCAGCACGCGCTCGACACGGCCGGCGCGCTCAAGGAGATGACGGACAAGCTCGGCCTCTCCCTCGTCTACAAGACGTCGTTCGACAAGGCGAACCGCTCTTCCATCCGCTCCAACCGCGGCATCGGCCTCGATGCGGCGCTGCCGGTCTTCCAGGCGGTCAAGGATGCGACGGGCCTGCCCGTCCTGACCGACATCCATGCGCCGGAACAATGCGCCCCGGTGGCCGCTGTGGTCGACATCCTGCAGATCCCGGCCTTCCTCTCGCGCCAGACCGATCTCCTGGTCGCGGCCGCCGAGACGGGCAAGACGGTGAACGTGAAGAAGGGCCAGTTCATGGCCCCCTGGGATGCGAAGAACATCGTCGACAAGTTCGACGCCTGCGGGAACCCGAACGTTCTGCTCTGCGAGCGCGGCGTCTCCTTCGGCTACAACACGCTCGTCTCCGACATGCGCGCACTCCCGATCCTGGCCGAAACCGGCTGCCCGGTGGTGTTCGACGCCACCCATTCGGTGCAGCAGCCGGGGGGGCAGGGCGCCACGTCCGGCGGCCAGCGCGAATTCGTCCCCGTGCTGGCGAGAGCGGCCGTGGCGATCGGCGTCGCCGCCGTCTTCATCGAAACCCACCAGGACCCGATGACCGCCCCCTCCGACGGTCCCAACATGGTGCCGCTGAAGGAAATGCCGGAACTCCTGGAGCGCCTGGTCGCTTTCGACCGGCTGGCCAAGGGGAACGCCTAACTCTCTCCCTTCCGCGGCGCCTCTTTTTCCCCCTCCCCGCGCGGGGCACTCGCCGGCTTGACCGGCGGGACAAGCCCGCCGGAGGCGGGGAGAGGCAGGGGAGGGGTTGATCCACGACTCTCGAAGTGCGGCTCGGCCGCAAACCCCCTCCCGGCCTCCGCCGCCTGTCGACGGGGGAGGAGTTAGGCTTTACGCCGCCGGGCGTAGTGCGCCCTGGCCTTGGCGCGGTTGCCGCAGCCTTCCATCTGGCACCAGATCCGCGTCTGCCGGGGCGTCTCGTCCAGGAACACCCAGCCGCAACGCGCGTCTCCGCAAGTGCGGGCATGCCGGCCGGAGACCAGGAGGCTCGCGGCGCTGACGGCGACGGGAAGCAGGGGCAGCCGCAGGTCGGCCGGCCGGCCGGCGGTCCAATGGGCACGGCCATTGCGGCGCGTGAGGTGTCCGATCTGATCCAGGCTCTCCAACAGCGTATCAAGCAGGCCTGACCCCTTGCCGGGAACGAAGCCGAACTCCACATCGAGTTCCGCGCGCAGGCGACAGGCGAGATCAAGCGTCTTCGCCGCGCTTTCCGGATGGCGCTTTGCTTCCGCCTTCAGCGCCTTCGCCGCGGCCGCATCGATGCCCCCGGCCGCCTCTGCCCAGATCACAAGCTCGCCGTAGTTCACCAGCCGCTCGCCGGCATTCTCCGCATCGCCGCGCCATTCCACCGTATTGAGGAAGTCGAGGGCCAGCGCGCCGGCAATCAGCTTCGGCGGGCGCTCGGCGTAGGAAGGGTAGGGCATCGCGGGGCTCACGCGTTGACAGCGCATCCGGAACCGTCACTATACTAACCTGTTTACAGGTTAGAAAGTGGCTAGGCCGGAAAGTCCTTATGCGTCGCGTCCCGCCCTTCACGCTCACCGGTATCCGCCGCGGCTTCCTGATGGCCCTGTCGCTGGCGCCGGGCATCGTCGTCTATGCATTGGTCTTCGGCGTGCTGGCCGCGGAAGCGAAACTCAGCACGCTCGAAGCCGTGGCGATGAGCGCCGGCATCTACTCCGGTTCGGCCCAGATCGCCGCCCTTCAGTCGTGGTCCGGCGCGGCACAGATCGCGCCGGTCGTCGCGGCGATCGTCATGATGAATGCCCGCTATCTCCTCTACGGGGCGGCGCTCCGGCCCTGGATGGGCAATCTCAACCCGGCACAGACCTACTCCTCGCTCTTCTTCCTGGGCGATGCCAACTGGGCGATGTCGCTGAAGGAAGAGGCGGCGGGCCGCGACGATGCCGGCTTCGTGCTCGGCTCCGGCCTCGCCATGTTCATCCCCTGGTGCCTCGGCACGCTCGCCGGCCATCTGGGTGGCCGGCTGGTCGGCAACCCGGGCACCCTCGGCCTCGACTTCATGCTGGTCGCCTTCTCCGCCGCCATGGCGGTCGCCATGTGGAAAGGGCGGAGCGATCTCTTGCCCGCCATCGCCGCCGCCGGCGTGGCCATCGGCCTCGGCTTTGTGCTCTCCGGCGGCTGGGTCATCGTCGCCGCCGGCCTCGCTTCCGCCACCGTCGGATATCTTGCCTATGTCGATCGCGCCTGAATTCCTGACGGCGTTGTTCGCCATGGCCGCCGCCGCGTTCTTCTGCCGGGCGGGCGGCTTCGTCCTGATGCGTTTCGTCACCGTCACCCCCCGCCTGGAAGCAGGGCTGCGGGCCATCCCCATCGGGGTGATGATCGGCATCGTGGCGCCGGTGGCCATGTCCGGCCGGGTGCCGGAACTGCTCGGCCTGGCTGTCATCCTGATCATGATGAAGCTGAGCCGGAATGACGTGGTGGCCGCCCTTTCGGGAGTTGCCGTGGTGGGGCTCTGCCGGCTCGCACTCGCCTGACTTGCCCGGGGACCGCGCTCCGGCTATCCCTCCGGGCGCCGACAGCCAGGAGTTTTCCGTCCCATGAGCGCCATCATCGACATCAAGGCCCGCGAAATCCTCGACAGCCGGGGCAACCCCACCGTGGAGGTGGACGTGATCCTGGAAAGCGGGGCGGTGGGCCGGGCAGCGGTGCCCTCGGGCGCCTCGACGGGCGCACATGAGGCGGTCGAGAAGCGGGACGGCGACAAGAAGCGCTACATGGGCAAGGGCGTCCGTGCCGCGGTGGATGCGGTGAACGGGGAGATTTTCGATGCGCTGTCGGGCCGCGAGGCGAGCGAGCAGCTGGCGCTGGACCGGACGCTGATCGACCTCGACGGCACACCGAACAAGGGTCGGCTGGGCGCCAATGCCATCCTCGGCGTCTCGATGGCGACCGCGAAGGCGGCGGCGATAGAGCTCGACCAGCCGCTCTGGCGCTATGTCGGCGGGGCCAACGCCCACGTTCTGCCGGTGCCGATGATGAACATCGTCAACGGCGGCGCGCATGCCGACAACCCGATCGACGTGCAGGAATTCATGATCATGCCGGTGGCCGCGCCGACGCTGGCCGACGCGGTGCGCATGGGCGCCGAGGTGTTCCACACGCTGAAGAAGCGCCTGTCGGAAGCCGGGCACAGCACCAATGTCGGCGACGAGGGCGGCTTCGCCCCGAACCTGAAATCGACCACCGAGGCGCTCGATTTCGTGATGAAGTCGATCGAGGCGGCGGGCTACAAGCCCGGCGACGACATTGCGCTGGCGCTCGATACCGCCTCCACCGAGTTCTACCGCGACGGCAAGTACCATTTCGAAGGCGAGGGGGTGGTGCGCGATGCCGCCGCCATGGTGAAGTTCTACCAGGATCTCACCTCGAAATATCCGATCGTCTCGATCGAGGACGGCATGGCCGAGGACGACTGGGCCGGCTGGAGGGCGCTGACCGATGCGATCGGGGCCAAGGTCCAGCTGGTCGGCGACGATCTCTTCGTCACCAACCCGAAGCGCCTCGCCGACGGCATCGCCAAGGGCACGGCCAACGCCATCCTGGTCAAGGTGAACCAGATCGGCACGCTGTCGGAGACGCTGGAGGCGGTGGAACTGGCGCACCGCAGCGGCTATCGCGCGGTGATGTCGCACCGTTCGGGCGAGACCGAGGACGCGACCATCGCCGATCTCGCGGTGGCGACCAACTGCGGGCAGATCAAGACCGGTTCGCTCGCCCGTGCCGACCGCACGTCGAAGTACAACCAGCTGATCCGGATCGAAGAAGCGCTGGGCTCCATGGCCGCCTATGGCGGCCGCAAGTCGCTCGCCCGCGGTTAGGAGCTAGAAGCCGGCGCCGTTGAACACGGCGCCGGGCTGGTGCGCGCAGGATAGATCGGCGAGCGGACAGTCCACCGGCTGGCTGATCGTTTTCATCTCGACTGGCCCGCGTTCCTGGCGCGGCTCGGCGACACCGAGCGACACGGCCGCGAGAACGGCGATCGCTGTGACGCCCCCGAGACACAGATCGTAGAGACCGATCCGGCTGCGCTCGAGCGCGTCTCCGATGGGCGCGGGAAGGGCGGCGGTTTCGGCCGGGGGGAGGTCGGAAGTGCGCATGGCGGACCTGTTACGTCCGCCACGCTTAACGCCGGCTTAATCGAGCCATGCGCCTCCCGCCGGACAGACGCGGCGGGACGTCATGACAGCGGAGCCGCGGGGGACGGTTCATGCTCATAGGCCGGATCCCAGGCGCATTCGAACTCGGCCATGGAACAGTCGCGGTCATGCGCCGGCAGCGTCACCGCCGGCGCGGAGGAGCGTGGCGCGGGATCGACGATCCGGGCCAGCACCGCTCCCATGGTGGCGAACCCGACGGCTACGGCGACGGTGATCGCGATGATGCCAGGGCGTGCGCGTCCCAGGGCGCTGGCGACATGGGTCGGCGTATCGTTGACGGACATGGTTCTTCCTTCGGCAGGCCCGCGGCCTGCGCGGTGAGTTTCAACGTCGGATGCGGCTCTTACGTTCCGCCGCTGCGATCGGATGCTTGCGATCCGGCGACGAGCACGCCTTCGTGAAGTCTCACGACAATCCCGCGACGGGCTGGCCCCGCTCCTCGTCCAGGGCGAAGTTCATCGCGATCGAGATGCGGGTCGCCTCCCCGTGATACGGGTTCACGGCATGCGTCAGGTAGGAAGGGAACACGATGAAGCTTCCCGCCGCCGGTGCGATGCGCACCGATGTGCCCGCGGCATCGCCATCGGGCGTCGTGGCGGCCATCAGGGGATTGTACATCGCCGGTCCGGGTCCGCGCGGATCGAAGAACTCGATCTCGCCGCCGAGCTCCGGCCGGCCGGCGCAACCGCCGTCGTCGACATAGTAGACCGCCGACCAGAAGTTCCCCGGATGCGCATGCGCATGGTTGAAGTGACCCCGGCGGATGATATTGGCCCAGGCATACAGCCGCCAGGAGGGCGTCGCCTCTATGCCCCGACGCGGCTTGGTCAGCCGCTTCACGACGTCGAGCATCGCGCCGAGCACCTGGCGCCCGGCGGGACCGGCCCAGTCGCCGAAATCCAGTTCGGACTGCCAGCCGCCGGCGATGGACACGCGGACCGGTGGTCTCGCCTGCTCGCGCGCCAGGATCAGGCTGCGCAACTCACCGTTCAGCAGTTCCGCATGCGGAAGGCCGCCCTGAACCAGCGGCGTGGCGAAGAGGCCGAAGCGTTGCAGTCCGGTGGCCGCGACCGGAGGAACGATGGCGTTCATGGCGCCTTCTCCCGTCATCCGGCCGGGGTCGGCCGCCCCGACAGCATGCCCTCCGGCAGCCGGCCGGAAGAGCCGGGATGCGCCGGCGGCAACAGATAGTCGGGCTCGCAATAGGTACCGTCCGGCTCGCATAGCGTCGCTTCCGGCACGAGGCCCGGGGGCGGCATCACTTGCACCGGCGGGCGCGTCTCCGCCGGCTCGGTGAAGGCGAGAACGGCCACCGTGGCCGCCACGGCGGCGAGGGCGATCGCGGTGCCGAACACGCCGTGATGGGCGCGGCTCGCGGCCTCGGCCGCATGCTGGGGGAGATCGGGCAAGATCATGTCAACACCTCTTTCTCGACGGCGCCCCCCGGCACCAGATTCACACCACTCTCGACGACAGGCGGCCCTTCTGCGTGACCGCCGGGCAATGCCTCAGCGCGCTACTCCGCCGGCATGGGCGACAAGCCTCCCGCATCTACGGCGGGCTTGGCCGCCGGAACCCATCCCGGCCTCCTCACCCGGAACCACGCCGCATAGAGCGCGGGCAGGAACATCAGGGTCAGCAGCGTGGCGATGGCGAGACCGCCCATGATCGCGGTCGCCATGGGGCCCCAGAAGACGTCCCGTGACAGCGGGATCATGGCGAGGATCGCCGCCGCAGCGGTCAGCGCGATGGGGCGCGCCCGGCGCACCGTGGCATCGATGATCGCGTCCCAGGGCGCGTGTCCGGCGCGGATGTCCTGCTCGATCTGGTCGACCAGGATGACCGAGTTCCGCATGATCATGCCGGCCAGAGCGATGATGCCGAGGGTGGCGACGAAGCCGATCGGTTGATTGAACACGAGCAACGCCCCTGCCACGCCGATCAGGCCGAGCGGGGCCGTCACGACCACCATGAACAGGCGCTGGAAGCTCTGCAGCTGGATCATCAGGAAGACCAGCATCAGGATCACCATCACCGGCATCATCGCGTTGATCGAGTTCTGGCCCTTCTTGGATTCCTCCGCCGCGCCGCCGACGTCGATGCGGTAGCCGTCGGGCAGCTTCGCACGCACCGGGCCGAGCGCTGCATTGATCGCGGCGCTGACCGGGGGGGCCTGTACGCCGTCGCGGATGTCGGCCCGTACCGTCATCTGCGTCTCGCGGTTGCGCCGCCACAGGATCGGCTCCTCCAGCCCGTAGGTGACATGCGCGACCTGGTCGAGCGGCACGTTGCCGCCGCTGGCGGTGCGGATGTTGATCGAGGCGAGGTCGGCGAGCTTGAGCCGCTCGTCCGGTACTGCCCGGGCGATCACGTCGATGAGCTCGGTTCCTTCGCGATACTGGGTGACGACCTGGCCGCTCAGGATGGTGTTGAGGGTCACCGCCAGGTCGGTGGTGCTGATCCCGAGCGCGCGCGCCTTGGCATAGTCGATCTCGAGCCCGACCGACTTCGCCAGTTCGTTCCATTCCAGGTTGACGTTGCGCGCATCCGGATTGGCGCGCATCACGGTCCGAACCTCCTCGGCGATGCCGCGGATCGTCTCCGGATCCTTGCCGACGACGCGGAACTGCAGCGGATAGCCCACGGGCGGACCGTTCTCCAACCGGGTCACCCGCCCGCGCAGCTCGACGAAGTCGTCGTCGTTGGCGAGGAGGTGGTTGAGCCGCTCCAGCACCCGTTCGCGGGAGTCCAGGCCCTTGGTCATGATCACGGCCTGGGCGAAGTTCGGCAGCGGATTGTCCGGATTCATCGGCAGATAGAAGCGGGGCGAATTGCCGCCGACATAGGCGGCGAAATGCTCCACGTCCGGATCGCCCTGCAGCGCCTTCTCCAGCCGCTGCATGGCCGCGTTGGTCGCCTGGATCGACGATCCTTCGGCCAGGCGGAGATCGACGAAGAGTTCCGGCCGGGTCGAGGTCGGGAAGAACTGGTTGGGGATGAAGCGGAACCCAGCCATGGCGGCGACGAAGAGCAGCACCGTGGCCACGATCACGCTCTTCCGCCAGGTGACGCACCAGGTCACCACGGTGCGGATCACCCGGTAGACGCGGCCGGAATGCGCCTCGTGATGGCCTTCGCCCTTCTTGAACTCTGGCAACAGCTTGTAGCCGAGATAGGGGGTGAAGATCACCGCCACGATCCAGGACACGATCAGCGCGATGCCGACCACCCAGAAGATGGCATTGGTGTATTCGCCGGCCGCCGACTTGGCGAAACCCACGGGCACGAAGCCCGCGGCCGTCACCAGCGTTCCGGTCAGCATCGGAAAGGCGGTCGAGGTATAGGCGAAGGACGCGGCTTCGATGCGGCTGTAACCTTCCTCCAGTTTCAGCACCATCATTTCGATGGCGATGATGGCATCGTCCACGAGGAGACCGAGCGCGATGATGAGCGCGCCGAGCGAGATGCGGTGCAGGTTTATGCCCAGGATGTCCATCGCCATGAAGGTGATGGCGAGCACCAGCGGCACCGACAGCGCCACCACGATGCCGGTGCGGAACCCGAGCGAAATGAAGCTCACCACCAGCACGATGCCGAGCGCCTCGGCCAGCACCTTGACGAAGCCGGAGATGGAGTGCTCCACCACCTGGGGCTGATCGGCCACCTGCTCGACCTCGATGCCGACGGGCAGTTCGGCCCTGATTCTCGCCATCTCGGCGGCCAGCGCGGCGCCGAGTTCGAGGTTGTTGCCGTCTTTCCGCATCGACACGGCGAGGCCGATCACCGGCTTTCCGTTGAAGCGCATCAGGAAGCTGGGCGGATCCTCGTAGCCGCGCCGGATCTCGGCCACGTCGCCGATGCCGATCGTCTTGCCGTCGACGGTGATGGGCAGCGCGCGGATCTGTTCGGCCCGGTCGAGGTCGGTCTCGATCCGCAGGGGAATGCGCGCGCTCGGCGTCTCCACCGTTCCGGCCGCCGACATCGCGTTCTGGCGCTGCAGGATGTCGAAGATCTGCTGCGCGGTCAGGCCCATGGCGGCGAGCTTCTTGTGGCTGAACTCGACCCAGACGCGCTCCTTCTGGGCGCCGATCAAGTCGACCTTGGAGACGTGCTTGACCGAGAGCAGGCGCTGGCGGGCTTCCTCGACGAAGACCTTGAGTTCGGCCGGGCTGAAACCCTCGCCGGAGAAGGCGTAGATCGTGCCGTAGACATCGCCGAACTCGTCGTTGAAGAAGGGGCCGATCACGCCCTGCGGCAGGCTGGCGCGCATGTCGCCCACCTTCTTGCGCACCTGATACCAGGCATCCGGCACCGCCTGCGGCGGCGTGGTGTCCTGCAGTACCAGCTTGATGACGCTCTCGCCCGGCCGGGAATAGCTGGTCGAGAAATCGTAATAGGGCACCTGCTGGAGCGTCTTCTCCAGCTTGTCGGTCACCTGCTGCTCGACCTCGCGCGCGGTCGCCCCGGGCCACTGGGTGGAGATCACCATCACCTTGATGGTGAAGGGCGGGTCCTCGGCCCGGCCGAGCTTGAGATAGGCGAGCGTGCCGGCCACCCCGAACAGCAGGATGAAGAACAGCACCAGCGTCTGATGCTGCAGTGCCAGCCGCGAGAGGTTGAGGGACTTCATCACGAGCGCGCCGCGCCGAGGATGCGCACGCGCACCGCGCTGTCGAGCTTGTGCACGCCCGCCGTCACCACCATCTCGCCGGCCTGCACGCCGCTCGCGATCAGGACCGCACTCTCGTGATAGGCGGCGACCACGACGGGCTTCAGCGTCAGGGCGCCCGACTGCGGGTCGACGACCCACAGGGCCGGCCCGCCGTCCTTCTGGAACAGGGCGGAGAGGGGCAGTGCCGCCACCGGCTGTGGCTTCGCGGCGGCCAGGGCGAGGGTCGCCGTCATGCCGAGCTGCACCGCCTCGTCGGCATCGGCGATGGTGAAGCGGGCGGTGAAGGTGCGCAGCGCCGGATCGGCGGTGGGCGACAGTTCACGCAGCTTGGCTTCGTAGGTTCGCCCCGGCACCGCCCAGAGCGACACGGCGACAGCGCCGGCGGCCTTCAGGTCGGGAATGCGCTGCTCGGGGATGGAGACGACGACCTCCTTCTCGGCCGTCCTCGCCACCCTCACGATGGTCTGCCCCGCGGCCACCGTCTGCCCGGCTTCCACCGGGGCGGCGGTGACCACGCCCGCGGCGTCGGCGCGCAAGGTCGCGTAGCCGAGCTGGTTCTGCATCATCTGCTGCTGCTGGCGCAGCTGCGACAGCCGCGCCACCGCCGTGTCGGCCGCCATGCGCCGTTGGTCGTAGGTGGCGGCATTGAAGGCCGGGCTCGCCTTGATGCCTTCATAGCGGGTGAGATCGGCCCGCGCCTTGGCGAGATCGGCCTCCGCCGCCATCACCTGAGCCTGCATGGACTGCAGCTGAAGCCGGTAGTCCCCGGCATCCAATTCGGCGATGATCTGGCCGGGGACGACCCTTTGGCCGATATCCACGCTCCGCGCCACGACCTTGCCGGCGACGCGGAAGCCGAGTGCCGTCTCCTGCCGCGGTGCCACCGTGCCGGCGAGGGTGAGCGACTGGGGGGGAATCTCGTAGCGAATGGTTTCCGCGCGCACCGGTCGGACGGGTTCCTGCACGGGCGTATCGGCGGCGGTCTCGATACACCCCGCCAGCGCCAGCGCTACCGGTCCGAGAATTATGACGGTCCGTAATATATCAATACCGCGAGGACCGAAAAAAAGCGGCGATACCGACATCGACGCACCCCCAGCAAAGCCAGCCTCGGAAGCCCGGTTCCGGAAGGGGATTTCCGGAACTCACCCCGTGCTTGAACGTAATGTAGATTACATTACATTGGGAGGCAAGAGACAAAATGAAAATGAGCGACCTCCTCGACCATCCCCCTGCCAAGGCCACGCGGCGCGACCAGCGCCGGCAGGCCATCATGGAAGCCGCGGCCGAGCTCTTCCTGACCAAGGGCTACAACGCCACGTCTCTGTCGGACGTGGTCAAGCGCTCCGGCGGATCCCTGCAGACCCTCTATGAGCTCTTCGGCTCCAAGGCCGGCCTCTTCCGCGAATTGGTGAAGCACCATTGCGACCAGGCTACCGCTACGCTCGATCGTCCGGGCATCGAGGATCTGCCGACCGAACAGGCCCTGAACGCCTTCGGCAATGCCTTGCTCCGCCTCGTGATGACCCCGGACGCCATTTCCGCCGTGCGCCTCGTCATCGCCGAGGGCGGCCAGGCGCCGGAACTGGTCGAGGAATTCTTCGCCAATACCCAGGATGTCGGCCAAGCCCGCATGGCCGCCTATCTGGCGAGCCAAGCCGGCCGCGGCCGCCTCGCTGTCCCCGACCCTCTACGCGCTGCCTGTCACTTTTGCGACCTGGTGAAGAGCCACTTTCACTACAAGGCCGTCTGCGGCATCCCGGTCGAAATGACCGAGGCCGAGATGACGGAACACGTGGCCGAAGCGGTGCGGGTTTTCCTGCGCGCCTATCGGGCGTAGTAATCCAGCTCAACCTTACTCACTGCATGATGCGAGAAAAGCGAGCAGTTCCCATCTTGGATATGAAGTTGGACTGAGAAATGGGAGCTTCCAAAAATTCAATCGGCGATGTATCTGTCACTCTACCCGCGGCGATTTCGTCTTTTATTGAATATATGCGTATTATGTTTCCGTTTAAGTCGAACCACTCGCCGGACATTTCTTTTACATGTTTGTCTATTGACCTTGCCTTAAATCTGAGCCAGCCAAAAACCTCGATGTCGACTGTTTTCATTATTTCTCCCTTGACTGGCTTTATTTTTTTGTAGAAATCATACTTTAGATTTCTCTCTCCACTATAATAATATGTTAATAAATAATCCTCTGCTGCTTCGTCTGTAATTGAAATAATCGATATGTTTTGTATTCCGTTTTCAAATATTGGATTGAAATCAGTTATCTTGAAACCCATTTCTAATTTGTGTTTTTTGTTAAGATTAATCGAGCATATAATATGTGCTGGCTCATTGTTATTCAGAGACAAAACTTCTTCGGGAGTTCTGTAGAACACACTCCAGGTTCCGACGAGCATTTTTCTAATTTCAGAGAAAACATCGTCTGCTTCTTTGACAAATTGAATGTGTAAGAAAAACCATATTCCGACAAAACTTACCAGAAACAAAGTTATCAATGCATATCGAGATGTTTTCCCCAAATTTGTCAAATCTATTGCGTATATTTCTGAAATTACTCCACCGGCATAAGCCAATATAAAAAAGCACACCGTAGTTATGCATATGGATATTAGCAAAGATATCATTGCGTGCTTTGGAGCTCTTGTTTCGAATATTTCGCGGAGGAAAACTTTGAGTTGCTCGGCCATGTTTCTCTCCCGGGAAACCCCATCTCAATCGTCCGCAGTCATAACTTAAAATACGCCATTAGATGTTTTAAGCAACTTTAAATAAATTCACTGCTGCCGGAGGTGCTCTTTACCCCCAGCTCCCACCCCACCTGAGCGTCTGCAGCGCCTGCCGCACCACGCTCAAGGCCCGGGTCAGCACCTTGTCGCGCCGCATGACGATCCCGAGCTTGCGCTGCAATGGCGGGTCGAGCGCGCGGATCGCCGTTCGGCCCATCAGGAGCGGATCGTCGGGGCGCTCGATCGGCAGGATGGCAACGCCGAGGCCGGCGGCGACGAAGGCCTTGATCGCTTCCGAATTGCCGAGCTGCATCACCGGCTTCGGCGTCACGCCTTGGGCGGCGAACCAATCCACGGTGATGCGGTGCATCTGCGTCTCGGGGGCGTTGAAGATCAGCGGCTGCTGGGCGAGGAAGGCAGCCGTTACCTGCTCGGGCCAGTCGCCGGCGACGTTCCGCGCCACCACCGCCATCATCGGATCGGCACGGATCTCCTCCACCTCCAGCGTGTAGGAGGGCGGCACCGGCAGCGTGATCAGCCCGATATCGAGGTGGTTATCGGCGATCTTCGGCACGACGGCGTGGGCGGTGCCGACATCGACATCCACCTCCAGCCCCGGCTGCGTGCGTCGAAGCTCACCCAGGACGCGGGGAAGTAAGTAAACGCTCACTGCTGTCGACGTGCCGACGCGGACGAGGCCGAGCGACCCGTCCCGGTGCCGGCGCATGGCGGTCAGCGCCAGTTCGGATTCCAGCATCAGTTTCCGCCCGTGCTCCAGCAGCTCCGCCCCGGCCGGGGTGGCAAAGGCGCGTTTACCAAGTCTTTCCACCAGGGCGACGCCGAGGCGCGCCTCCAGTTCCTTCACCTGCTGGCTCACCGCCGGCTGGGACAGGTTCAACTCCCTGGCGGCGGCGGAAAAACTCCCGTGCGCGATCACCGTCTGGAGCGTGAAGAGCTGGTCGAGGTTGAGCTGGCGCATGGCTCCATCTCAAGGAATTCCTTATGATTATAAAAATATCAATCGATTTTTTTTATTCAACGAGCGGGCGCATAAAGTGCGGGCTTGATGAGCCGCCCCGCAAGCGGCACCCCGGATCTAGAGAAAGGATCCAACCATGTCCGCTTCGACCCTTTTCGCCGCCCCCGTCGAGACCGCCCGCAACCCGATCCTCGCGGCCGTCTCCGGCTTCTTCGGTACGCTCGCCCACAACGCCCGCGTCCGCCGCGATAACGCCCGCCTCGCCCGGCTCGACGACCATATGCTGAGCGATCTCGGGCTTCTGCGTTCCGACGTGGTCCGGATCGCCGGCAACGACGACCAGCCGGCGCTGCGCATCTCCGGCGCCCCGTTCTGAGATCCGGTCGAACTGGCGTTCGTCCGTCGGGGCGTCGAACCTCGCGGAGCGCATGCGTTCCTCGCTTTCGGTCGGTGCACCGGCGTGTTGCTTTTCGGGCGGACTTTCCCGCTTGTCCGCCCGCGACCGCCCTGCCTCTACCGGGCGGTCGGTCGCTTTCCCAGAATATTGTTATTCATACGAATTTCGATCCGTGATATAATCCACCTTGCGTTCTGAGCGAGGCGGTGATGTTGACTCCCGCGAAGGAGTGTCGAGCGGACAAAATTGTCCGCCTGTCCGCCCGGACAAAATTGTCCGCGCCGACCGGCAGGCATCGGTCGGCGCCATGATGAGGAGTGTCACGGACGGCTGTCCGAACCCGGGCCAAAATGAGCCGGCACCGGATCCGGATCGGTCGTCGATGGCTCCGAATTGGCTTTTTCTGGCTCGAATTGGCTGGTTTAGGCCGGCTCCGCGTCCAGAGGCGGCAGGAAATCCCAATGTATTCAATGGCCCGGATGCTCCGGGCCGTCTTGCTGCCGGTTCCGGCAACTACCGGTTCGGCCGGCGGTCACCTCGCACTCGCCGCCGTTCCAGATGCGAAGCGCCGCGTGGCCGGAATTGTCCGCCTGCGGCTCCTGCCGTCCGGCGGTCTCGCTCAGGCGAAGCGGAGCGCCTGCCCGGCCACGGCCTCCGCCGAAAGGCTGATCGTGCCGCCCGCCATCCGCAGCGGCAGGCCGAGCCTCTCCGCTCCCCGCCGGATCACTGCGTGATCGGCGCCCTGCAACCGATAGCCGTGGATCCGCGCTGCGGCCAGCGGCTGATGGTCGAACCTGACCTCCACCCGCCCGAGCCGGGTCGAGGCTCCGTCCGCTTCTGCCACCGCCCCGGTGCCGAGCAGGAGGGCGAACCGGCGAGCAGCCGCCGCCGGGTCGGGCGCGGCGCAGAGCACCTGGTCGAAGCCGGTGACGCCGTTCGCATGTTCGGTCCATGCCGCCCGGCGGTACAGGTCTACATTGGCATAGCGGCAGCCGTTGAAGGTCAGCACGTCGTCGACGGGCAGCAGGACGTCGAATTCCGGCCAGACGGATGTCTGCGCGTCGATCCTCCACTCGCGCCGTACATGCTGCGGCGGCCCGAACGGCAGGCCGAGGCCGGCGAAACGCACCTGCGCCGCCGCCGGGTCGGTCAGGGACAGCACCATGGACTTGATGCCGGCGGGCGGACGCAGCAGGCGCGCCATGGCCGGCGGCAGGCGCCCGGCATCGGTCACCGCCATCATCTCGATGAAATGGGCGGCATTGCCCGCTCCAGTCCCGGAACAGGATCAGGCGGTTGGTGATGCCCATGGCCACGATCTCGCTCGCCGGCGTCACCGTGAACCCGAGCGTATCGAATATCCGCGCGGCGGCATCGAGGTCCGGCACGAAGGTGAGCAGGTGGTCGATCGCCTCGATATGCGTTCCGGTCATCGTCGGCCCGACGCCTCCCACCAAGGCTCAGCGCTTGGCGAAGGCGGCCACCCTCTCCGCCGAATCGGGGCCGCGCCCGGCGCTCCTTTCGCGTTCCGCCCGGATCGCCTCCGCATGGGAAAGGCCGACGGCACGGTTCAGCAGTTCCTTTTCGTGGCGCAGCGTCCAGGGAGAGTTGGCGGCGACCTGTTTCGCCATGGCGAGCGCCGCCGCGTCCAATTCGGCATCCGCCACGCAGGCGTTGGCGAGGCCGATCTGCGCAGCCTCCGCTCCCCCGACCACGCGGCCCGTGAACATCATCTCGCGCGCCTTGGCGATGCCGACACGGCGGGGCAGGCGCACGCTCATGCCCCACATGGGCACCATGGCGAACTTTCCATGGGTGTCGCAGAACCTGGCCGAATCCGCGGCCACGATCAGGTCGCAGGCCAGTACCAGTTCCAGCGCGCCGGTGTAGCAGGCGCCGCGCACGGCGCCGATCACGACCTGGGGCAGCGCCTCCAGCATGTCGACCGTCTCGGCCTGGAAATGCGGAGTGGGCGCTTTCTCGCCGGCGGCGATGGCCTTCAAGTCGTTGCCGGCCGAGAAGGCGCGGCCCGCGCCGGTCAGCAGCACGGCGCCGAAGCGCTCGCCCTGGCCCGCCAGCGTCTCGACATGGGCGCGGAGCTCGCCGAACAGGGAGGGGCTCAGCGCGTTCAGCGCTTCCGGCCGGTTGAGGGTCAGGATGCAGACATTGCCGTCGTCGCGGCGGGTGACGAGTTCGCTCATGGGCTATCCTCCGGTTTTGTCGCCACAGAAGCGGGGCGGCGCGGCACTGTCAAAGGCCCCGTGCTAGCCTTCCCCGCATCCGGGGGTGTGGCGATGAACCGAGAGTATCCGACCCTGCCAATGATCGGCGTGGGCGTGGTGGTGTGGAAGGAGGAGCGGGTGCTGATGATCCGGCGCGGCAAGCCACCGCGCCTCGGTGAATGGAGCCTGCCGGGCGGACTGCAGGAACTGGGCGAGACGGTCGCGGCCGCGGGTACGCGCGAGGTGATGGAGGAGACCGGGGTCACTATCGGCCCCGCCGTCCTGGTCGATATCGTGGACGCGATCTACCCCGACGAAGCCGGGCGGATCCGCAGCCACTACACCCTGATCGATCTCACGGCCCGCTGGGCGGCGGGCGAGCCGGTGGCCGGCGACGATGCCCTGGCGGCGGAATGGAAGACGCTCGCCGAGATCGAGGCGATGACGCTCTGGCCGGAGACCAAGCGCATCATCTTGAAGGCGAGGGAGATGGTCCGGGCGATGGGGTGAGCTTTCCTCTCCCTTGGGAGGGTTTGCCCGGCAGGCGGGTGAGGGCGGTCCCCGGCGGTGCAGTCCTGCGCTTCGCGCGGACCCTCATCCGGCTGCCTCGCGGCCACCTTCTCCCGGGGGAGACGGATCTATAGATCCCCCCTCGCCTTGATTCTCGCGATGATGTCGGAGCTGGAGATGCTCGCCGTGTAGGGCACCAGCACGCAGCGGTGGGTCTTCAGGATGGCGCCGTAGTAGTCCTGCACCTGGGCCTCCGTGTAGTCGTCGCCGTGGCAGACGATGTCGATGCCATGCGCGTCGAGGAACTCCGGCGTCGGCCGCGTCGGCGCATTCGGCACCACGCGGTCGACATAGCGGCAGGCCTCGATCACCGCGATGCGCTCTTCCATGCTGAGCACCGGCGGGTGCTTGTAGGCGGCCATGTCGGCATCCGACATCACGCCGGCATAGAGTTCGTCCCCAAGGGCCTTCGCCTTCTTCAACAGGTTCACGTGGCCGGCATGGAACAGGTCGCCGCACATGTCGGCGTAGACGCGGATGAGTTTTGCTTTCGTCATCGGCTGACCGTGGAGAGGAGTTCGGCGATCAGCCTATCGGCCGGATCGCGTTCCAGGATTTCGCGGCAGTAGCGGGCAACGCGCGGGGTGTCGCCATCGGCCACCGCATGGATGGTGGCGGCGAGGATGGTGCACTGGCCGAGGCCGAAATAGCCGCCGATCAGGTTCTTCGAGGAGAAGGCGGCGATGTGGAAGGGATCGGGCGTGCGCCAGTTGCCGTAGTTTTCGGTCAGGTACTGCTCGACCGGATCGGGGATCAGGAAGCGGCGCCCGTGGAACTCGATGGGCGCCAGGGCGAAATGGAAGTCCCGCCACTTCACCGCCAGCGCGCCGCGCTGCACCCCGCACCAGTGGCCGTCCTCGTCTTCCTGGTAGAGGAAGACGTCGCCGCCGATGCCGGAGGGCGCACCGAAGCGGATGCGGATCACCCGGTCGCGATGCACGTCGTGATAGAGGTAGCCGATGCCCGGCTCGGCGGCGATGGCCTCGATGATGTCTTCCGGCGGCGTGCCGGGGCGGACGCCGACATCGATGTCGGAATCGAACGAGATGAAGTCACCCTCGCGGATGCACCCCAGCGCCGTGCCACCGACCAGGAAGAATTCGATACCGGCGCGGTCGAGCGCGTCCTTGAGCGCGAAGAGACAGTCGCGCGCGGCATGGGCGTCGAAGTTCTTCAGCTTCGGCTTCTTCGTCGGCGGCAGCGTGCCGCCGTCCAGGATCCAGCGGAGCGTGGTGCGCAGGTGCCTGAGCGACGCGTCCAGGCGGCCGAGCCAGAGCGAGAGCTCGCCGGCATGGAAGGCGGCGCGGCCGTGGCGCGGGTCTAGGGTCAGCACCTGCTCGAGGGTCGCGATCGCCTCCATGTCGCGTCCCGCGCCGCGGAGCGACAGTCCGAGGCCGAAGAGCGCATCGGTGGAGGGTTGCGCCGTTGCGGCGCGGCGGAAGACGTCGGCGGCGAGAGGGTAGAGATCGGCGTTGAAGAGGGCGCGGCCGAGCGGCAGGTCGAGCGGGCTGGCGGTCTTGATGCAATCGGCGGCCTGGCGGAGCGCCGTGGCGGCCTCCGCCTTGCGGCCGAGCTTCAGGAGCGCGGCGCCGAGGTTGAACTGGGCCTGGGCGTGGCGGGGGTTGAGCGCCGCTGCGGTGGCATAGGCCTCGGCCGCATTGTCGAACCGCCCTTGGCGCTCCAGGGCCACGCCGAGGTTGCTGTGTGCGGCGCCGTCCTTCGGATCGCGGGCGATCAGAGTACGGAAGATCGCCTCCGCCTCGGTCGGCCTGTTCGTGTTCAGAAAAGCCGCCGCTTCCGCCATGGCGGCGCGTTTGTCCTGCACCTGATCCCCCGCGCCTCCGCCTCGCGAATCCCGCTAACCTCGACCATAACCTACTGCCCTGGAGCGTGGATGCTGCGGTCCCGACTTCCCTATCTTCTATGGCCGGCGCTGCCGAATGCCTTCGATGCCCAGGTCGTCTCGCTGCTCTACCAGTTCGAGGAGACCGAGTGGTGGCCGGCGGATCAGCTGGAGAGCTTCCAGTATCGCCAGCTGGCAGCGCTTTTGACCCATTTCAACCGGACGTCGGATTTCTTCCGCCCGCGGCTGAAAGGAGGGGTGAAGGAGATCGGTCGGGCGCTCAGCTCAGAGATCCTGCGCCGCATTCCGCTGTTGACCCGCGATGACATTCGAACCGCCGGCCCCAGTCTCTTGAACCGCGACCTGCCGGTGGGGCATCAGGAGTTCCGGCATTCCAGCTCGTCGGGCTCATCGGGGCCGCCGGTGACCATCTGGAAGACCGAGGTCAACCAAGTGTTTCACGAGGCGCTGAACCTGCGCAACCACATCTGGCATGGACGCGATTTCCGCCAGAGCTTCGCCAGCATCCGCCGCTTCTCGCACGGCACCTCGATGTTCCCGGACGGCGGGCAGGGGGAAGGGTGGATCACCTCGCTGCAGACGGGGCCGTCGCTGGCGCTGAACTCCGCCTTCTGCACCATCGCCGAGCAGGCGGAGTGGCTGCAACGGGTGAAGCCCGGCTATCTCTTCTCCTATCCTTCGCTGCTCGCCGGCCTGGCGCTCCATTGCGAGCGGGCCGGCATCGCCATGCCCTGGCTGAAGGGCTTCATGACCTTCGGCGAAGTGGTGACGAAGAGCCAGCGCGAGGCGGTCGCCCGCGTCTTCGGCCATAGCATCCGCGACACCTACTCGGCCTCCGAGGTCAGCAAGATCGCCATCCAGTGCCCGGAGGTGGAAACGAACCTGCACGTGCAGTCCGAAAGCGTGATCGTCGAGATCCTGGACGATGCGGGGCGCCCTTGCGGCGTCGGCGAGCCCGGCCGCGTCGTCATCACCGACCTGCACAATTTCGCCACGCCGATGATCCGCTACGAGATCGGCGACATCGCCGCTTTCGGACCGCCTTGTTCGTGTGGCCGCGGCCTGCCGGTGCTGCAGCGGGTGGTGGGGCGGACCCTGAATCTGCTCCGGCTGCCCGATGGCGACGCCCTGATCCCCGATATCGAGCGGCAGGAACTTCACACGCTCGCCCCCATCCGCGAGTCGCAGGTGGTGCAGACCGGCTTCACGACGATGGAGGTGCGGCTCGTCGCCGACCGGGCGCTCACCGGTGAGGAGGAAGCGGCGGTGCGGGCGGCGATCCGACACGGGCTGCACGACCGGGACTTCGAGATGACACTCACCTATCTCGACGCCATCCCGCGGGCGGAGTCAGGCAAGTTCGAGGCCTTCATTTGCCGGGTGGGAGCCCCTCTCGACCGGCCTGACACTTGATGGCAATATAGAAAAAATACATCCGGTACCGTGGCTTGCGCATGATCCTGGTTGTGGGGGCAGCAGCGTTATGAATCGCTTTGTGGCGGGCCTGTTCGGTACCACGTTTCTCACAGGTATGACGGCGGTGGCCGATGCGGCCGTGGTGCGGGAATCCGATCTCCCCACCTCCTTCTCCGACAGTTTCTCCACGCCGACGCTGCTGACGCCCGACGTCTTGCGGGTGATCGACGACGTCCTGGAGGTGCCGACGGGGCCGGATTACTTCCGCTTCACCGGCTACAACAAGCTGCTCCCCTTCACCTTCCGGCTGACCACCAGCCGGGTCGAAACCTGCGATCTCAGGACGGAGGGCGACTGCGCCCCCTTCGGCTTCAGCAGCAGCGGCTCGTCCTCCGCATCGGAAGGCGGCAGTGTCGGGCTCTATTTCGGCTTTGGCAGTTCGTCGAGTTCGTCGTCGGGCGGGTCGGAGACGGTCATCCTCGGCCTCGCCTCGCCCGGCTTCGGGTCTTCCTCGTCCAGTTCCAGCGGCCGGTCGAACCTGATCGCCTTCGGCATCGACCCAGTCAACGCGCTCCCCTCCTATGCCGGCACGCCGGAGCAGGTGGTCGGTACCGAGGGCTTCAGCATCCTCGGCGTCGGTTCGGAAGGCGGGTCGGAAGGGGCATCGGAAGGCGCCGCCTTTCCGTTCGACTTCGGCCCCATCCTCACTTTCTACAACGAGTTCGGCGACATCCTGGAAGAGTTCGTGCTGCCGTCCGGCAACACGTTCGAGATCCGGGGCTACGGCCTGCCCTCAGACAAGATCACCTTCAGCATCGACTTCGACTTCCCCTACGTGCTGGAAACCAATGTGCCTGCCACGGCGGCCATCTCCGAACCGGCCGCGGCGGTGGCACTCGGTGCCGGGCTCGCCGGCCTTGCGGTGCTCAGGCGCCGGCGGCGGAACAGCGGCCTCGCGGGCTCCTAGATCGGCCATCCCGGACGGCCCGCGATGGACCGCCCCGATCTCGATCCCGATCTTCTGATCGCCGCTCCGCCGGCCGATCTGTCGTCTCCGCTGTCGCTCCTGACCCTGAACCTCGGCCTTCTGGCCTGGGGGCCGCTCTGGGCGCCGTTCTGCGCCCATGGACCCGAACGGCTGGCCGCCGCGCCGGCGAGGCTTCGCGCCTGCGGCGCCGATGTGGTCGCGCTGCAGGAGGTGTATTCGGCACGGCACAGGCGCTTCATCGCCGGGGCGCTCCGCGACCTTTACCCCTATGCGGCTGCGCCGGAGACGGACGAACTGCTGCTGGGCAGCGGACTGATGCTGCTGTCGCGGCATCCGATCGTCGGACAGTCCTTCACCGCCCTGCCGCGCCGGCCCGGCATGGCGGCAAAGCTGTCGCGCCCCGGCTGCCTTCGTGTGCTGATCGACCTGCCCGGGGCCGGGCCGGTACCCGTGGTGAACACGCACCTGCCGGCCTTCGCCGGGGACCGGCAGCGGCAACGCGAGGCGGCGCATCTTCTCGGCATCGGCGAGGACGCGATCCTGCTCGGCGATTTCAACTGCAGCCCGGCGGTGGATGCGGATGTCTATCGCCGTATCCTCTGTGCCGGCTATCGCGACGCCTTCACAGAAGCGCAGGTGGGCGAGCCGCCGACCTGGGACGCGGCCAATCCGCTGAACCGCATCGGCCCGCACCGCGGCGCGCCGAGCCAGCGCATCGACCATGTCTTCCTGCCGCAGCGTTTCCGTGCGGTGACGGCGCGCATCTGCCTGACCGAACCGGCGGTCGTGACCTCCGGCGGTGCCGTGCCGCTGTCGGACCATTACGGGCTGATGGTGCGGGTGCTGGCCTGAGGGGGCTTGACCGGGACGGCCACCTCCCGCACTTCTTTGCCCAACGTCCTTCGCGAGGCAGCAGTCATGAGCGGCAACCATCATCATCCCCACGACCACAGCCATGACCACGGGCACAGCCATGACCATGGCGAGATCGACTGGAAGGAACACGGGGTAAAGGTGATTCCGGGCGACAAGCTCGACACCAATACCGCCCAGACTCCCGGCATGAACCGGGCCGCGGCGATCAACCTCGCCCGCGTCGGTGCGCAGAAGATCTGGGCCGGGACCGTCCACATTTATGCCAATGCCAAGACCGGGGCGCATCACCACGGCGCGTTGGAAAGCGTGATCTACGTGATCAAGGGCAAGGCCCGTATGCGCTGGGGCAACAACCTGGAATACGTAGCCGAGGCGGGCCCGGGCGATTTCATCTTCGTACCGCCCTATGTGCCGCACCAGGAGATCAACGCATCGTCCGACGAGACGCTGGAATGCGTGCTGGTCCGCTCCGACAACGAGGCGGTGGTGGTCAACCTCGACATCGAGCCGGTGGAGAAGCCGGAACAGGTCCTCTGGGTCGACCCCATCCACAAGAAGCCGGCCTGAGGCGGCCTCAGGCGGCCTTTCTCTGCCGCTCGGCCGCCTTCGGCAGTTTCTTCAGTTCCGGCATCACCGTCTTGGCGAACAGCGTCATGTTGCGCTCCGCCTCCGCCCAGGGCATGCCGGCATAGGAGAAGACGCCGGTGAACGTGTCGGAACCGATTTGGTCCGACACGCCGAGGATCTTGTCGTAGACCATCTCCGGCGTGCCCCAGACCTGCAGGTTCATGAAGAAGTCGATCGCGCCGTCGTCACCGTACTGGCGGATCTTGTCCGACATCTTTCCGTAGTACTCGTAACCCCTCATCGTCTTCAGGTGGTCACCGGCGAACTGGTAGTGCTTCAGCACCGTCTTCCAGTAGCCGCCAATGTATTTCCGCGCCATCTCGTAGGCGCGGTCGGCACTCTCGTCGATGAAGGTCCAGCCGGCGGCGATCGGTGGCGGCGGTTCGGCGCCGATGTGCTGGCGATAGCCGACGCGGTAGGCCTCCAGCTCCTTCTTCACTTCGTCCCACGGTTTCTGCGGGATGACGAGCAGGCCGATGCCGAGCTTGGACATGATCGGCACCGATTCGGGTGAGACGGCCGCTGCAAAGGTGCGGCCCTTGAACGACTTGAAAGGCTTGGGCCGGATCTCCACCCGCGGCTGTCGGACGAATTTGCCATCGTACTCCATGACGCCGGTCTCGAGCGCGGTGAGCACGGCCTCGGCGCATTCCACGAAGCGTTCTCGGCTGTCGCCCATGTCCTGGCGAAAGCCGTCGAACTCGACCTTGCCGGCGCCGCGCCCCATGCCGAAGACGAAACGGCCGTCGGAGAGGTGATCGAGCACGGCGACCTGTTCGGCGACGCGCAGCGGATCGTGCCAGGGCAGAACGACTACCATGGAGCCCAACTGTACCGTCTTCGTGCGGCCGGCCATGAAGGTGAGGAACTGCAGCGGGTCCGGACACATCGTGTAGTCGGTGAAGTGATGCTCCACCGCCCAGATCGATTCGAAGCCCAAGGGCTCGGCCATGTCCGCCAGGCGCACATCTTGCCGGTAGACCTCGCGGTCGCTGGCGTGCCGCTCGGGATTCTGGAAAATGGCCGCCATTCCGACATGCATGATTGTTCCCTCCGTCTTCCCCAAATCTGCCCTTCCGTTGACGTAAAGGTCAATCGCTCTCGGGGGAGGGATCTCAGGCTGCCATGGCGGTCTCGCTGGAGGACAGCGGGAAAAAGAGGCGGAACGTGGTTCCCCGGCCCGGTTCGGACTCCAGTTCGATGCGCCCGCCATGCTTCTGGCGGACCACGCTGTCGACCAGTGCCAGACCCTGGCCGGTTCCCTTGCCGGGCGGCTTCGTCGTGAAGAACATGTCGAACACGCGATGGCGGACGTCCTCGGCGATGCCCGCGCCACTGTCCGCGATGGCGATCGCTATCGCTCCATCCGCGAGGGAGGTTCTGATTGCGATCCGTCCGTCATCCCGCCCTGTCTCCTCGATCGCCTGAGCCGCGTTCACGATCAGGTTGAGCAGGGCCTGGTTGATCTCCCCTTCAAGTCCGAAGAGGCGGGGGAGGCCGGGATCCAGATCGAGCTCCATCCTGGCCACGTACTTCCACTGATTGCGAGCGACGGTCACGGTGTTCTCGATCGCCTTGTTGATGTCGAACGCCGCCTTCCCCTCCGTGCCCGGGTGAGAGAACTGCTTCACGGCCTGGACGATATGCGCAATACGGTCGATGCCCTCGAGCGCCTGGGCCACGGCAAGGGGCGCTTCCTCCCGACAGAAGTCGAGATCCACTTCACGTTCGACGGCCTCGATCTCGGAAAGGCCGCCGGAGGCGGGCGTCATCTGGCCGAAATGGCCACGATAGGCGGAGATGACGCGGTCGAACCCGAGGATGCTGCTCTGCAGGAAGCGGATGTTGTCACCAACGAATTGGACCGGCGTGTTGATCTCATGAGCGATCCCGCCGGCCAGGGAGCCGAGCGATTCCAGTCGCCGGGCTTCGACCAGGTTGCGCTCGAGAGCGGCCCGATCCGCCTCGCTCGCCTTCAGCAGCGTGATGTCGGTCTGGACGCCGACGATGTGGCTGACACGGCCGCCCGGTTCCCGCAGGGGAAACAGCGACAACAGGTTCCAGAACTCGGATCCGTCCTTCCGGTTGTTCAGGATCTCGACCGTCAGCGACTCCCCGCGCCTGATTGCGTCGCGGATCAGATCCCGCGTCGCCGGATCGGTCTTGGGTCCATTGAGAAACCTGCAGTTCGATCCGATCGCTTCATTGCGCGAGAAGCCGGTGATCCGCGAGAAGGCCGGATTGCAGAAGATGATGGGGGTGTCGGGCGCGGTGGCGTCCGCAATGGTGACGCCGACAGTGGTCGCATCGATCGTTGCCGCCAGCAGGCTGTTCTGCCGCACGAGGCGCGACAGTTCCTCGGCGACGCGCCTGCGTTCCTCGGTCTCGGAACGGACCAACTGAAAGGATCGATTGAGGGCGTCGATCACCACGGCGACCTCGCGCGGCGCGCGGAGCGACAACTGCTCGGGCAGGTCGTCCATACCACGAACCCTCGACAGCTGCACGGCGAGTTCACGAAGCGGGCGCCCGATCAGGAGCGCGGCCGAGACGATCCCGACCGCAAGAGCGACGAGGTCGAGCCCGAAGGCCAGAAACAGGAGGGACGTCAGGCTGTCGCGATGGGCCATCAATCCACTCTCCGAACGGCCGATCGTGACATGGACACCGGGCACTTCAGCGAGCACCGCCTGGTAGGATACGGTGTCTGCGGTATCTCCCGCGCTGCGATACAATGTGCCCCCGCCTTCATCGCTTATTCTGAGAAGCATCCCTTCGATCTCGATGCCGAAGAGTTCAGGGAAGGCGTCCGGCCCGTAGTCGACGACGATCGCTCCTTCCAGCGCACCGTTCTTGTAGACGCCGACCGCGACCAGCGCCGACGTCGCCGATATGCTGATCAGCTCGCCCCGCGCGAATTCAGCCATGTCGAGCGCCGGCGCGGAGCTCGCGCCGCTCGAGGTGATGAGCGGACGCCCTCTGTAGTCGGTGAGCGCCACGATACCGGCCGGCCCAGGCAACTTGAGCGAACGGAACAGCGGTTGAAGATACTGCTCCCGGTTCTGCTGGTCGAAGAGGCCGTTCAGGACGAGCTCATTGCGGGCGAGAAGCGACAGGGAGCGTTGGATCTCCTTGAAGCGCCCCGTGATCTCCTTGGTCACGAAGCGCGTTTCGCTCTGGAGGCGCTGACGGGCGCCTTCCTCGAGCGCGTCACGCACCTGATGCGCCGCGACCAGCCATATGGCGACCAGGATCATGGCCGACAGTGGAAGTACCCTGAGTAGTGCGCTGCGGATGATCGACTGCTCGGAAGTCCGTTGCATGTCAGGACTCCTTCCCGACGAACCGGATCGTGCCGTCATCCAGATAGCGTCCCAGTCTGTAGTCGGATTTGCTCAATCCCTCTCTGTGTCCAGATGCGAAGGGATGCTGGTATCGCTTGAGCAATCCTTCGACGACTTCAATTCTCGGAAGCGCTTCGAGCACGGCCGCGCGCGACGGCTTGCCGGCGATACGCAGCGCCGCAGCGATGAGTAGAACGGCATCGTGCGCCTGCCCTATCCCGTTCTGACCGGCGAGCCGCTCCGGCTCTGCGCAATCATCGAACGTGTCGCGGCACAGAGCGATGGCGCGAGCAGCAGTGCCGGGGGCCACCGGATGCCGGAACGAGAAGGTCTGCAGAAACGACAGATCCACGTCGGGCAGCAGCTCGCGGCAGGTGTGGAAGAGATTCCTGCCGGTGAGCCCCCAATGCGACAGCATGGGGCGTCGGCGTTGCGCCGGAAGCGATGCCATGGCCTTGACGAGTTCGGTGCCCTCCGTCGGATTGAGGGCGAGAACGAGGGAGTCGGCGCCCGCCTCCAGGATGCTCTCGAGCTGAGCCATTGCTTCGGCACCGCCCAGGGGCATCAGCCGCACCGCCGCGAGCTCAACCCCCTTGACGGCAGCGATGTGCCGAAGAGCGGACTCGTTGGAACGGCCCCAGGCCGAGTTCTCCAGGAGCAGACCCGGACGAGTGAGACCTCGGGCCTGGGCCGAGTCGATGAGGAACTCCGCCACCTCGCGGTCGTTCGCGGAGACCCGGAACACCGGGTTTGGCGCAAGTCCGTTCTCGACAAGACCAGTTGCCGCTGCCCAAGGCACGAGCAGCGGGAGCTTCGCGGCGGAGGCTTCAGCCGCCTGGGCCAGCGCGACTGCAGAGTGAAGACCGACGAGCGCGGCGACCACCTCGTCGTCGCCGACGATCGCGCGCATGTCATCGGTGCCGCGCGCGGGATTCCCGCGATGGTCGTGCACGACCAGTGCCAGGGGCCGGCCCAACACGCCGCCGTCGCGATTGATCGCTTCGATGGCGAGAGCCGCGCCTCTTCGAATGGCGTGTCCGGCGGTCGCGGCCGAAGCCGAGAGATCCGCGCTAAGCGCGATCCGAATCTCCGGGCCGCCGGCCCTTGCCGGCGGTGCGCAGGTCGCCAGACCGATGGCGAACACCGCGAAGCTCAGGCGCTGCACAGTGCGGACGAGCGAGGTCGTCATCGGGATTCTCATGCTGCTACGGCTCCGAGTTTCGCGGGCTGCGCCTGGAGCGAACCGGCGGATCCGGTCACAAGGCGCTCCACGCGCGCAATCCTCACCGGCGTCTTGAGGGGTCTCAGTTCGGCGACGCCTCGCAGAGTCGCGATCAACGCCTCGCTGAGGACGATCCCGCCGGCCAGCGCCAGCTGACCGTCCTTGAAGAGGACGTCTTCGAGTAGGCGGTCCCCCACCATGAGCGAATTGGCGAAACCGATCTGAATCTCCGTCTCGCTCTGGGACATCTGCTCGGCGGGCAGGAGCGACCCGAGCCGACCGAGCAGCTCTGGATCGTACCGGCCCTGCTCGCGGGAAAGTTCCCTCAAATGCGTCTGCGCGGGGGAGGAGGCTCCGGCGAGCTCGAGGAGGCCGTCGAGGATCGCGAGGACGCGCGCCTCGACGGGTATGAGCTCTCCGACCGGGTATCCCCGAGGGCTATGCGTCCCGTCGAAATGGGCGGGCTTGTACCTGATAATGTCCGCAAGCGGGCCAAGGCGGGGGACATGGGCGATCAGGGTGGCGCCGGCCGCCGCCGATTCCAGCGCCGCTGATTCCGTCGACGTCCTGTTCGCCGGCAGAACGAGCGCCCCGATGTCGCTGAGCATGGCGGCCATGTCGGTAAGCCAGGCTTGGGCTCCCATGCTGCGGCCATACTGGCGGGCGAGATCGCGCAGGCGGTTCGCTCGACCGAACTGCCTGGGCTGCGCGGCCGCAAGCACCTCGAAGAGGATCATGATCGACCCGGCGAGCGTGCGTTCGAGCAGCTGCTGCTCCTGCGTCTCGAGTTCGTATTGCCGCAAGGCACGATCAAGCATCGCTGTCAGGGCATCGGGCGCGCAGGGCTTGCTCAGAAAGCCCAGCACGCCGCCCTGGTTCACAGCGGCGGCTGCCGTCTGCTGATCGGCGTCCCCGGTCATCATGAGGCGGCTGATGCGGGGATGGCTCGCTGCGATCATCTCGAGCAGTCGTGTGCCGTCCATGCCGGGCATCCGCATGTCACTGACGACAACCGCGATGTCGGGATCGGCGCCGATCGCCGACATGACCGCCAGGGGATCGGCGACAAACAAAGCGTCGACCTTCCCACGCAACTGACGGCGCAGGCCGTCCAGCAGCGCCTTGTCGTCGTCTACGAACAGAACCTTAGGCATGGCCGGAACCCGCTGTCTGAATTGCCTCCCGCCTCATGCCTGCAAGGCCATCTGCAGACGGAAGCCAGGGGAGAGCGGTTATCGTTTCGACCCGCAGGTCGTCGGCGGTGTGATCCCCGAGGATCTGGTTGGCCGCACGAAGGATCGATGCCGTGGACGGAGGATTCTCCTGCCCAGGCTCCGCGTGAATATGTAGGACCGCCTCTACGACCGTACTCGGCAGGCCCCAGGCGGAGAGCAGAAATGCGGAGACCGCGCTATGACCGGCTCCCAACAGCCTCTCTTCCAGGGTCGCCAAAGGCTCGGACCGCTGTTCGATCAGGCTCCGGTAGTCCTGCCCCAGATTGTCCGCGAGCACGAAGACGCCGATCGACGCCAGCAGCCCGGCGGTGTAGCAATCCGCCTGGCGGAAACGGTCGGCCCGGGCAAATCGGCCTAGACGACGCGTCGTTTCCGCTAGTGCCAAGGATCGTGTCTGCTGATGGCGCAGAACGTCCTGCCAAGCCGCGCCGTCGCGCATCTGTGCGATCGTGCCCTGCTCGATCGCGAGCGACTTCAGCGTCTCGAAACCGATCATTCCGATCGCGGTGTCGATCGAGCCGATGCGTCGGCCTGAGGCGATCGTGGCATTCGCCACCTGAAGGACACGGCCAGCCAGAGCATGACAATCGGATACGATTCGAGTGAGCTCGCGCGACACGACGTATTCGTCCCGCAGGCAGCGCGTGACGTTCTCGTAGACGGGCGGCTTCACCGGCAGATCGAGCCGGCTCAAGAGATCGGTCAGCGCGACCTCACCGAGGTCATTCCGCAGGACGAGAGCCTGTTCGATCTTCTCCTCCAGCAAGCGTCCATCGCAAGGCTTGGAGAGATACTGGTGGCTCGCGCCGACGGACCGGTGGGCCACTTCAGAGTCGCTCTGCCCCGACAGCACGAAGCGGATCGTCCTCGGGTGACGTGCCTCGATCTCCCGTAGGAGCATGGCCCCGTCCATCTCGGGCATGCGCATGTCGCTGACCACGACATCGATGGTGCTTGCTCCCGCCAGCGTCAGCGCCTCGGGACCGCTGTTGGCGAACAGCATTGTCCAGTCCTGCGCCTTGTGCCTCAGCATCCGCCGCAGTCCGGATAGGACATGAGCCTCGTCGTCGACGAACATGATGGCGGGCTTGCCGTCCCGCCCGAGTGCCTGCCCGTTCATCTCTAGGCGTCCAATGCGGTTGTAGGGATGCTTCCGCTTCGGAAGATCTGCCGGCTCAGCCAGTCCCGGGCGGCTTCCGCATTCATCGGCTCTCCCACGTGGTAACCCTGGAGGCTGTCGCAGCCCACGGACTCCAGGAAGCGTGCCTGATGCGGCGTCTCGACGCCTTCGGCGACGGTCCGGAGCCCCGCCGCGCGCGCGAGCGCCACTATCGTGGTGACGATCGCAAGATCGGTGCGGGACTCCGGCAGTCTGCGCACGAAAGCCCGGTCGATCTTCAGCGCTCGCGCGGGTAGTCTGTGGATCCCGTCCAGGTTGGCGTGACCCGTCCCGAAGTCGTCGATGGCGATGCTGGTACCGGCCGTTGTCAGAGCGGCAAGGCTCCGTCGCATGATCGCCGTCATCTGCACGGCCATACCCTCGGTGACCTCGATCTCGATCGCATCCGGGGGCAGTCCGTGGCGATCCAGGGCGTCAGCTAGGGTCTCGTGGAACAGTCCTCTTCCGAGGGTTGCGGGTGACACGTTCACGGACACCGCGACCGGTACGCCGGCCGATCTGCGCAGCAGAAGACAGGTGGCGCAGGCCTCGTCCAGGACAAATCTGGTCAGTCTGTCGATCGCGGTACTCTGTTCGGCGATCGGTATGAAGTGAGACGGCGGTATGGCTGCGCCTGTACCTGTCTCCCAGCGAAGAAGCGCTTCGAAGGCGAAGCGGGGCGTACCGGAAACCGCAAGCTGCGGCTGATAGACGACCTTGAATTCTCCATGACGCAGCGCGAGGTCGATCGAGGTTTCGTCGATAGACGTCGGCAGTCCCCTCACGGGTGGGGTTGCCGCCGTTGTCGGCGACAGGCCCAGGGTTTCCCTCAGAGCCTTGGCCAGCTTCTGGGCCGGATATGGTTTCTCGAGGATCCGGCTGACGCCCGCCTCATTGACTGCGGTCATGGCGAGATCGAGATCCACATGACCGGAAAGAAGGACGCGCGCCGCGCTAGGAAACGACTGGCTGGCGGCCTTCAGGAACGAGATTCCGTCCATTTTCGGCATGCGGAAATCGCTGACGATCAGGTCGACCGCGCTGGCCCTGCGCAGCCAGTCGAGAGCCGAGTTCGGATCCGAGTGAACCGCGATCAGGAACTGACGGCTCAGTCCTCTCGCCAGTGCCTCGAGCACGATGGGGTCGTCGTCGACCACCAGTATGCGGGGGAAAGCCTCATCTTGCGCCTTGCTTAATGCGGGCATCGCGGATCATCCGAATGGCAGAGCTGACGCGCATCGTTCGTTAAGCGCAGTTGCGGCACCATCCCCATATGAGGAGGGTAGAGTCAGGCCATGGTCCGCGTTCTTTTCGTCGATGACGATCCGCTTATGCGCGAGGCGATGCAGCGTTCTCTTCGCTGGCATCGCCCCGACTGGGAGGTCGCGCTCGCCCAGGACTTCAATTCCGCGCTCGCCATTCTCGACGAGCGCCAGATGGATGCGGCGGTTCTGGATCTGCAGCTCCCTGGAAAGTCCGGCCTCTCGATCGCGCAGCAGGCGCGCCACAGAAATCCGGATCTCGTCTGCTTCATGCTCACTGCGCACGGGACCCTGGAGTCCGCCATGGCGTCGATCAACGATGCTGGAGTGGCGGGATTTTTCCAAAAGCCTTGCCCGGCCGAGAAGTTCGTCCAATCGCTCGAAAGCAGCCTCGCAGCCCGGAGACTTCGGCGGGAGGTGGCGGACATCGGCGATGCCGCGTTGGAAGGCGTTCACGCCGGCGCCTTCCTGGTTGGAGCCGATCTCGTCGTTCGCCGCTTCAATCGCCGCGCCGGATCCATGCTGCGGGCCGGCCGCTTCACCATGGGGTCCGCCGGGTCGCTGCGCGCGGCCACGCCGAGCCAGACGCGCAGGCTCCAGAGCGCAGTTCAGCAAGCCACCTACAGCCGGCGCTCCGTCGCCATGTCGCTCGCCTGCGAGGAGTCCGGTACGGTTCTGACCGTAGCGGTTCGCCCGCTCGACCAGGACGGTCAGGCTGTCATCTTCGTCCGCGATCCGCAGGAGGGTGAGGCGGTGGACCCCGGCGCGCTGCAGGCGATGTTCGATCTCTCGCCGGCCGAGGCGAGGCTGACGGCCGAACTCGCCGCCGGGGCGACGGTCGAAGCTGCGGCGGGAAAGCTCAACATTTCGGCGGCATCGGCCCGCACCTATCTGAAGAACATCTTCCTGAAGACGGAAGTCAATCGGCAGGTCGATCTCGTCAGGCTGATACTGGGCTCCGCTGCTGTCTTCGCACGTTGCGACGACGAGGCCTGACCGAACGGCCTTCGTTACACCTGTCTCATGGGTCCATGCCTGCTGTCGTCAGCGCGCGGGGAGGTCCACGGTAAAGCGGGCGCCTAGGTGGCTACCGTCGGCGGCGGCGGCATTGCCGGCGGCGATCCGCCCACCATGAGCCTCGACGATCTGCTTGCAGATGGCGAGGCCGAGCCCGGAATGGGTCCCATAGCGTTCGCCAGCCGGCCGATCCGAGTAGAACCGGTCGAAGACCTTCTCCACCCGGTCCTCGGGAATGCCCGGTCCGCGGTCCTCGACCTCCAGGCGCACTAGGGAACCGACGCGGGACAGCCGCAGGGTGACGGGTCCGCCAGGCGGGCTGAAGGACAGCGCATTGTCGAGCAGGTTGCGGGCCACCTGCCCGAGCCGATCCTCCAACCCCAGCACCGTCATATCGCCGGAGCCGATGTCCAGTTCGATCACCGGTGCACCTTCATTGGCGGTCTCGCGATGGATCTCTTCAAGCGCGCGGGCCATGGCCGCCATGTCGACGGGTTCGGCCTCGGTCCTGGCGATCTCCGCGTCAAGGCGCGAGCTGTCCGCGATGTCCGTGATCAGGCGTGTGAGGCGCACGATGTCGCGCACACAGATTCGGATCAGGCGGCGACGCTGTTCCTCGTCTTCGCTACGGGAGATGGTTTCGAGTGCGCTTCGCAGGCTGGTCAGGGGGTTCTTCAGCTCATGGGAGACGTCTGCGGCAAAGCTCTCGATCGCCTCGATGCGGCTGTACAGCGCTTCCGTCATGCTGCGGAGCGCGACCGAGAGGTCGCCGATCTCATCGCGTCGCCAGCTGAAGTCCGGAATCTCGACCCGCCTGCCTTGCGTGGTCCTTGCCGCAAGCGCGGAGGTGGCGAGCCGGCGGATCGGCCGGGCGATCGTGCCGGCCAGAAACAGGGACAGCAGAACGGTCACGCCAAGCACGCCGAGCGCGAGACGGAGCACCGTAAAGCGCTCTTCGCGGACGCGCTTCTCGACATCGAAGGCAGGTGTAGAGAGAAGGAGGGCGCCGCGGACCTTGCGCAGCGCCTGGATGGGAACCGCCACCGAAACGACGCGGGTCCCGTCCTCCAGACGCCTGACCCGATCGGCATCGTCGCCCAACAGAGCCTGCAGAACTTCGGGAAAGTCGGTGGTGGGGGATCGTGGGCCTTCGACATAAGGCTCCACGGGATCCGGCCCGGCGAGAAGTCCGGCGAAGGCCAGATAGGCGCGATCGAGCATCCGATCGACGATGCCTTCCTCCTCCAGCGGATAGGGATTGAAAGGAACGACCTCGGTCAGCGGCCGGCTGTCGTCCACCAGACTGCCATCGAGGTCGTACAGCCGGGCCCTGCTGCCGGTCGCAGAGACCAGGCGGCGCACCAATTGGCGAGCGGTCTCGATCTCCAGGCCGGGAATCTCTGGCGGTCCGGCGAAGGCGGACTCCCCCACCGCGCCCGCGATCAGATTGGCTTCCACGCGCACGGCGGCGATCTTCTGGTCGATCAGACCGGAGCGATACTGGTCGAGATAGAGGATGCCCAGAACCAGTAGCGCCGGAGTTATCAGATTGATCGCGAGGATGCGCCGGGTGAGGGGCGAGACGAGCCGCCTGCGGCCGCGCCGGTCCGTCACCTAGGTCACGGTTCCTTGTAGCGATAGCCGACGCCGTAAAGCGTCTCGATCTCCTCGAACTCCGGATCCAGTGCCTTGAATTTCTTTCTGATCCGCTTCACGTGGCTGTCGATCGTCCGGTCGTCGACATAGGTCTCGTTGTCATAGGCCGCGTCCATGAGCGAATCGCGGCTCTTGACGTGGCCCGGCCGCTGGGCCAGCGCCTGCAGAATCAGAAATTCGGTGACGGTGAGGGTCACCGACTGGGCTTTCCAGGTGCAGTAGTGCCGGCTCGCGTCCAGCACGAGGTTGCCACGGACGAGGGTTTTCTCCTCGAGGCTCGAGCCGCCGGCGCGCAATTCGCTGCGGCGCAGAAGGGCCTTGATGCGCTCGATCAGCAGGCGCTGGGAGAAGGGCTTTCGCTGATAGTCGTCGGCGCCCATCTTCAGGCCCAGGACCTCGTCGATTTCCTCGTCCTTGGATGTCAGAAGAATCACGGGAACGGCCGAATCGCGTCTCAGCCGGCTCAGCATTTCCATTCCGTCCATGCGGGGCATCTTGATGTCCAGGACGATCAGGTCGGCAGGCTTTTGCTGCAGGGCGCGCAGGGCTTCCGCGCCGTCCGTATAGGTCCGGATCTTATAGCCCTCCGCCTCCAGAGCCATGGAGAGGGAGGTGAGGATGTTGCGGTCGTCGTCGACGAGCGCGATGGTGGCAGTCACGTGCAGCCCTCCGGAGAATGCCGGGAAACCAGTGCCGGCACGCTAGCCGAGCGGGGCGCGTAAGGAAATCGTCTCCAGGGAATCGCTCGGCCGGTTCGGCTGAAGCCGTCACCCGGGCGCACCCGTCGATCGGGATCGGCTTCCCTGCCCAGAGCGTCGGTTGCGGTAGACGGCGCCCTTCCGCCCGTGATCGCCAGCGGCTTCAGGCTGCTCCCCTGAGCCGCTGGAACGCGATCAGATCGAGCCCCGGCGGGTCGAGCCCCAGCCGGGTCATCCCTGCATGGACCTGGCCCCGATGATGGGTCTGGTGGTTGAAAAGATGCACCAGCGCCTGCCAGAGCGGGTTGCGCTGGTCGACACCGGCCATGTTGGCATAGGAAAAATCGGCTTCCAGAGCCGCGTGCTCGAGGGAATCGACCAGTCCGACGATTCGCCGATCCTCGGCATCACGCTGGTACTTGAGCTCGGCAAGCTGCGGGTAGGGCAGCGCATCCAGGCGGTCGTAGGTCGCCCCCGACCCGGTGATTCGGCGCAGCCAGATCCGGTCCGTCACCAGGAGGTGATTGAGCGTGCCCTGAACCGAGTGGAAGAAGATCCCGCAATCGGCGGCCCAGTCCGCCTCGCTGAGCAGGGCTGACGCGGCGTAGACCCGATCATTGGCCCAGGCGTTGTAGCGCGCCATTTCGCGCATATGGGTTACCAGGCCCGCCATGGCTGCCTCCCTCGCAGAGGGGCAGACGAAAAGGCAGGCGAGGCTGCCGGTCAATCTTGATTCGCCCGATCAACCCATCTGTTGGTTTCGTCGTCAGTCTTCGCCCGTACCGGCGTCGATCGGCACGCCTGGCTCGTCTTTCGAGTGCCGCAATACCATGGCTGTCTTCACGTGGGCGACATTGGGCGCAGCGGTCAGTTCGCCGGTCAGGAATTGCTGGTAGGCGTCGAAATGGGGCGCGACGATCTTCAGAATGAAGTCGACCTCACCCGCCAGCATATGACACTCACGGACCAGCGGCCAGCTGCGGGACAGCATCTCGAAGGCCCTGAGGTCGCTCTCCGCTTGGCTCTGCAGTCCCACCATCGCGAAGGCAGAAACTGCAAAGCCCAGTTTCTCGACATCCACTTCGGCGTGATAGCCGCGGATGAAACCTTCCTCCTCCAACGCCCGCATACGGCGCAGGCAGGGTGGAGCGGACAACCCCACCTTGCGCGCGAGATCCACGTTGCTTATCCGGCCGTCAGCCTGCAATTCGGCCAGAATCATCCGGTCGATGCGGTCGAGCTTCACCCGACGCATGGCGCCCCGCAATCCTTTCTGCGAAACTTTATGTCGCTGCGCCGCAGCATAGGGACCGGATTAGCTGCCGCAACCCGCGCGCCACGTGATTTTCTTCCTCAGGCGGCGGGGACGGCGACCTTCGTACCGCCGCGGCGATACCGCGCCAGGTAGGAAGGCGCCACGGTCTCCAGCGGAGTCGCATCGATGCCGAGATCGCGGAGCCCCGCTGCGCCTTCCGACACGATATTGTCCTTGCGGAGCAGGACCACCTGGTCGCGTGTGAGCAAGGGCGAAGGCAGGAGTTCGAGGAAGAACGCCTCGATCATGGCGACCTTCTCCGGCACCGGAACCAGAAGCCCAAAGCGACCCGTTTCCTTGAGGATGTAGCGAAGTATTTCCTCGAAGCTCATGACGCTGGGTCCGCCGAGCTCATAGGTCTTTCCCGCGGCGTCTCCCCCTTCGAGCGAGGCGCCGACGGCGGCCGCCACATCGCCGACATACACCGGCTGGAATCGTGTCTGCCCGCCTGCGATCAGCGGCAGAACCGGCGATACCCGCGCCAGGCAGGCGAAGAGGTTCAGGAACCCGTCCTCGGCCCCGAAGATGACGGAAGGGCGCAGGATGGTGGCTGTCGGAAAGTGTTTCCGAACACCCGCTTCGCCGGCCGCCTTGGCGCGCGCATAGGCCGACTCGCTCGTCGCGTCGGCACCGATGGCAGAGACGTGGACCAGGGTCTTGGCCCCGGCGGCGGCGGCGGCCGCGGCCACCACCTCGGCTCCGCGTGCCTGTACCGTGGTGAAACGCTGCTGGCCGCTCTCGGACAGGATGCCGACGAGGTTGACGACGGCATCGGCCCCGGCGACGGCTGCGGCGACCGAGGCGTCGGCGCGCAGGTTCGCCTGAACCGGCACCACTTGGCCGACGACCCCCATGGGCTTCAGGAACATCGCCTTTTCCGGTCGGCGCACGGCGACGCGCACCCGCCAGCCCGCCTGGGCCAGTCGCTTCACCACGTAGCGACCCACGAACCCCGAACCGCCGAAGACGGTGACAGAACGACCCTGCATTGCCCCCAACCCTTAGCCAAACGAGGCGCGGATTATAGTGTCCGGATGCCGTGGAGAAAGCATTTCGCGCGAAGGCGTTGACTTTGCCGCGGCCGACCGGTACGTCACCGCCCTCACCACCGGCCCAGGTGGCGGAATTGGTAGACGCACTAGCTTCAGGTGCTAGCGCTCGCAAGGGCGTGGAGGTTCGAGTCCTCTCCTGGGCACCACTCCTTACCAGAGTGGTTTTTGACGAAGCCGGTCCTTCGCAGTCGGCTCCCCGATGGGTCCGGTTGGTCTGACCCCTGGTGGGCGGGTCGACCTGCCGATCCGACGCCTGTAGCGGTGTATGTCCTATCGGGCGCTTCTTGTACCCCTACCCGCGAGATGAGATAGCTAGCTAGTGCTGGCCTGCTGCGGCCCGCCCTCTCCGGCGGACGGGCGCAGATGCGCTACATCGCTATAGCCGGGGCCGGATCACACCTCTGCTGCCGGCCCATCGTGCCTCCGGCGGAGAATGTTGGCTCCGGCGAGGGTGAGCAGGCTCAGCGAGAACATCATCAGCGCGGCCGGTTCCGGCACTCGGGTTTCGGTATGCTGGAAAAGCACGTTCATGCGGATCTCGTGAAACACATTGCTCAGGAACGATGGCGTGTCGCTGTTCACGTCGATCAGCGTCGCGCGCATCGTGTCGTAGTGGTCTTCATGCTGCTTCTCGTCCTTGCCAGTCAGCCGTGCAGGGCCGCCGCCGATGCCGAGCAAGTCGCGAAAGTATGATCCGGTGCCTCCGCCGGTCAGTGTCAGCAGCGGGCCGGGGCTCGCCTCGCCGGGGTGGGGCGGCGGATCGGAAACGTGACGTCCAAAGATCAGGTGGACGCCGTAGTTGTTCAGCCCGCCATCCGCGTCGCGGATACGCCGCAGCACGACCGTACTCGACCAATGCTTCGGAGTTCCGCCATCTTTCAAGACGGCCTCCAGAGACAAGGCATCCACGTTCTGGAACACCGCATCGAGGCTCCAAGTGGCATCGCTGAGGTCACCGAGGAGAACCGCACGGCCATTCAGCAATTCGTCCTGGGTCATCTCGAAGCGTAGCGGCACTGCCGAACTCGGCGATGACGCCGCCGCCAGGGCGAGCAGCGCCAGAAGTCCGCGAACCGGAGGGGCCGAAATGGTCGCTCCCAGCGACGATATTTTCAGCAATGGAGGTCTCCTTCCCTTTGCGCCGTGAAGCTCAAGTTGATATTGGCGATTATCCGACCTGCGGCGGTTCACTAGCCTTGATTGGAATCAATGCGCGCCGATTATTTATCCGATGACTTGGGCGCGCTATGAGAATCGCCGACATGGCGGAGGCGTTTATTGCTGAGGAGCGCCGTTGCATCACGCGGCGCTCGGGCGAACTTTCCTCAAGGGCCCTGCCGCAGGAGCCCTTCCCTTCGGAGGGCCGAGACGAAGGCCTGAGCCTTCAGGCCGCTCCTTCCTGACGCAGGAGGTAGGCGCAGAGTGCGCGCCCGGCGGCATGGGCGAGGGCGTTCGCGTCGACGCCTTCCGGCGCGTCGAGCACGGCGGCGTGGACGAGACTCTCCGCCATGCGGATCGCCGTATGGGCGGCGACGGCGGAATCGCTGGGCGCCAGTTCGTTCCGGCGGGCTTCCAGATGCGAGTGGATGCTTTCCGCCAGCGCCTGCTTCGCCGGGCTTTCGGGCGCGGGCCGGGCAAGCTGCGGCAGGCCGCGGTGCAACAGGTGCTGCAGCCCGGGGCGGAGGCGGTGCGCGGCCACCAGGGCGGCCGCCAGCCCTTGGACCAGCGGCCGCAGGCTTTCGCCGGCATGCCGTTCGAGACTCGCCCGCAACAGGGCGCCGACCTCCGCCACATGCTTGTCGTGCAGCGCGGTGAGCAGTGCCTCCTTGTTGGGGAAGTACTGGCAGAGCGAGCCGATGCTGACGCCGGCCACTTCGGCGATGCGGTTGGTGGTGGCGGCGTGACCGTCGCGGTCGAAAACGCGAGCAGCCGCTTCCAGGATGTCGTCCCGCATCTGGCGCGAGCGGGCCTGGCGCGGCGCTTTGCGGGGCATCGACGGCCCGCCGGCGGGCGGGCGGGGACGCGAGTTTCGGCGCATCGCGGCGCTGCCTAGCTTTTTCGCATCGGCTTTTCCCTCGCGGTGACTGACCATGCAGAAACTTCTTCCTCCCGTTCTCGTCCTGATCACGCTCGCCGCCATGGCGATCTCCCATCGCTACCTCCCCGGGCCGCGGCTTCTCGTCTCTCCCCATACCTGCTGGGGTTTGCTGCCGCTCGCCGCCGGGGTGGCGCTGGCGGTGGCCGCGCGGCTGCAGTTCGTGCGCGCCGGCACCACGATCTACACCTTCGACGAACCCGGCCGGCTCGTCACCAGAGGATTGTTCCGCTTCAGCCGGAATCCCATGTACCTGGGCTTCGCGCTTCTGCTTCTGGGCGCGGCGCTGCTCTTCGGCTCGCTCGCGCCGCTGGTCCTGGCACTCCTCTTCGTCGCCGTCGCCGATCGCTGGTACATCGCCTTCGAGGAACGGGCCATGCTGGCGAAGTTCGGCGAGGAGTACCGCGCCTACGCCGCGCGGGTCAGGCGCTGGCTATGACACAGCCGGCTGGCCGACCGGATAGGGCCTCGTCAGCAGTTCGAGGAAATGGCCGTCGGGGTCTTCGAAATAGACGCCGCGGCCGCCGTGGTAGTGGTTGATCGCACCCGGCTCGTTTCGCATCGGGTCGGCCCAATAGGAGATGCCGGCAGCGCGGATGCGCCCGAATATGGCATCGAACTCCGTCTCCCCGACCAGGAAGGCGTAGTGCTGAAGCTGCACCTCGCCCTGCTGGTAGAAGTCGAGCGAGGCGGCATTGTCGAGTTGGACCACCAGGAAGGGACCGAAGCGGACCGGGTCGGGCCGGCCGAGGATATGGGCGAGGAAGGTGGCGGAACGCTGCTGGTCCCGGCACCAGACGATGGTGTGGTTCAGCTGAACGGCCATGGATGCCTCAATCGGTTTCGCGGCCCCAGGGATCGGCGGTGCCGTCGGCCAGGTGCCGACGGCCGGGCAGGCCTTCTTCATGAGCGAAGCGATCGAGGCTGTCGAGGCTCGGGCGCGTCGCCCGTTTTTCACACCAGGTGGCGAACATGTCGGGCCTCACCTTCACCTCGCTCGCATCGTGGCCGAGACCACGGCATTGACGGACCCGGGCGGCGTGCCGGAGCTGCCATTCGCGATGGGTCGCGGGGAGTTCGGAAACAAGGCTCCTGAAGGCGCCGTAGTTCGCGGCCTCGATGAAAGGCAGGTGTTCGATCGGCATGGGCTCTCCGCAAGTCGGGGGAAGGTCCGACTGAGGAACGATCGGAGGGGCCGGTCGTTGCGTCGCCGGGAACCACAACCTGTCCGGAGCCGAGCCATGTTCCTTCGCGCGCTGCTTGCCACCGCCGTTCTCGTCACCGCCCTCCCTGCCATCGCCCAGGCCCAGCAGACGCTGCCGCAGGTGCGGACCGTAGCGCCGACGGGCACGCCCGCCACTACCATCACCGGCTATCGCCGGCTGGAGGACATGAAGGTCGTCATGCCTGGCGGCGAGCGCGTGGGCGAGGTGGAAAGCGTGCTGATCGACGACAGCGGCCGTGTCGCCGCGGTCGTGGTCGAGGTCGAGCGCAGCCTGGGGATCGGGTCCGAGGACGTGGTCATGGCGCTTGATACGGCGCGCTATGTGAACGGGGCGCTGGTCACCTCGCTCTCGCGTGACCAATTCTCCGCGCTGCCGCGCTGGAAGGACTAGGCGCGCCTCGCGGGCGTTGTGATGGGCCGGCACATCGGGTATTCCGCCTGGGCACTCAAGCATTCTCAAGGCGCTACCGATGGCCAATCACCTTCACCGTGGCGACCTGCCCGACGGTCTCTCCTTCGGCGACAGCGTCGCCATCGATACCGAGACCATGGGCCTGCAGCCGGCGCGCGACCGGCTCTGCCTGGTGCAGCTCTCGGCGGGTGACGGCGAGGTCCACCTGGTGCAGATCGCGCGCGGGCAGAAGCGCGCGCCGAACCTGGAGCGGCTGCTGACCGATCCGAAGGTGCTGAAGATCTTCCATTTCGCGCGTTTCGACCTGGCGATCATCCAGCATCACCTGGGGGTGATGACCGGGCCGGTCTATTGCACCAAGATCGCCTCCAAGCTGGTCCGTACCTTCACTGACCGGCACGGCCTCAAGGATCTCTGCAAGGAACTGCTCGGCGTCGAGGTGTCGAAGCAGCAGCAATCGTCCGACTGGGGGGCGGAAACCCTGACCGCCGCGCAACTGGACTACGCCGCCTCCGACGTGCTGCACCTGCACAGGATGAAGGTGATCCTGGACGGCATGCTGGTGCGGGAAGAGCGGACGGCGATCGCCGAAGCCTGTTTCACCTTCCTGCCGACCAGGGCACGGCTCGACCTCCTCGCCTGGGGCGAGGTGGATATCTTCGCCCATTGAAGGCTTTGCGGCAGGCGTTCATTGATTTTCAAGAAGCCGCTCTCCATAGTTGGCACGAATCTTGTTTAGGGGCGCCGTCATGCTGGCGCCGCAATCGGAGTTCAGGCCAGTCCCCGTCATGACTGCCGCAGCAACACGCGCTTCCGAAGGCCTCGTTTCGGCCTCTCTCGCCACCGCCCGGCAGGTGCTGGCGACAGAGGCCGATGCTCTTCGTCGTCTGGCCGATAGCCTGGACCGGAGCTTCGATGCCGCCTTGGACCGGCTGGCCGCCGTGTCCGGGCGGGTGATCGTCTCCGGCATGGGAAAGAGCGGGCACGTGGCGCGGAAGATCGCCGCCACGCTGGCGTCCACGGGCACGCCCGCCTTTTTCGTTCATCCGGCGGAAGCCAGTCACGGCGATCTGGGGATGATCACCGCGCAGGATGCCGTGCTCTGCCTCTCCAATTCGGGCGAGACGCCGGAATTGACCGATGTCGTCACCTATGCCCGCCGCTTCGACATCCCCCTGATCGCCATCGTCGGACGGGCAGGGAAATCACTTCAGGCCGCGGCAGATGTCGCCCTGGTGCTTCCGTCGGCGCCCGAGGCCTGCCCGATGGGCCTCGCCCCGACCACCTCGACCACGATGATGATCGCGCTGGGCGACGCGCTCGCTGTCGCCCTGCTCGAGCGGCGCGGCTTCTCGGCAGACGATTACCGGGTGTTTCATCCCGGCGGCAAGCTCGGGCGTCGCCTGGTCAAGGTCGGTGATCTGATGCACGTTGGGGATGAGGTGCCGCTGATCGGCGCGGAGTCCGCGATGTCGGATGCACTTCTCGTCATGACGGCGAAGACCTTCGGCTGTGTCGGCGTGACCGATCCCTCGGGCGACCTGATTGGAATCGTGACCGACGGCGATTTGCGCCGTCATATGGCACCCGAACTCCTGGACCGCCGTGTCGCCGATATCATGACGAGGTCGCCCAAGACGATCCGTCCCGCGGCTCTGGCCGCCGAGGCGCTGGGTCGGATGAATGCTGCAAACATCACCAGCCTGTTCGTCACCGAGGCGGGAAGACCCGTCGGGATCGTGCGCATGCACGACTGCCTGCGCGCGGGCGTCGCGTGAGCGTGGCGGCCATCGATCAGCGGCCAGCGAAGCGGGCCGCTCCCGCCCGCCGTGCTGCGTGGTTGGCGCCGCGCTCCGTTCTCGAGGTGGACAGCCGACTGGTCAGACCGAGCCGCGCGGCAAAGCTGCTGAAGATCATACTGCCGATCGTCTCCCTGGGCCTGGTCGGTCTGTTGGCCCTGTGGCCGCATATCGGCGGAATGCCGGCTCTCGATCTGCCTTTCCCCGATGCTGTGCTGGAAGGCAATCGGCTGCGAATGACGAATCCGCGCTTCCAGGGCCTCGACAAGCAGAACCGCCCCTATGTGCTCACGGCGGACACGGCGACGCAGACCCGCGATGTCCCGCGAGAGATCACGCTGGACAAGCCGGTTGCGGAGATCAGGAACAGTGTCGGCGGCTGGTATTTGGGAAAAGCGCGGTCGGGCCTGTATCGCGAGGCCGACCGTCGTCTGGATCTCCAGGGCGACATCGAGATCTTCTCTTCCGACGGGTACGAGCTGCGGGGCGAGCAAGCCAGCTTCGATTTGAATGCGGGCACCGTGCTATCGGACGCGCCGGTGTCCGGCCAGGGACCGATAGGCGTGATCAAGGGAAACGCGCTGGTCGTCGGTCGTAACGAGAAGGTGGTCTACCTCTATGGCGGCGTCAGCGCGACGCTCTATCCGAGGCGGGAGGGCGGATGACATGAGCATGCGTGGCATTGCCGCCGTCACCACGGCGCTGCTCTTGATGTCGGGTGCCGCTCCCGCACAGTCGCCTTCCAGGCCGATGAACGCGGATGCGCCGGTGCAGATTTCCGCCGACAGCCTCGAGGTTCAGCAGGACAATCGGGTCGCCATCTTCAAGGGGCGCGTGGAAGCCTCGCAGGACGACATGCGCCTGAAGGCGGACATGGTGCGCGTCTACTACGCCGACAAGGGAAAGTCCGGCGGCAAGGCGACGACAGACAATAGCTCCATTAGCCGTATCGAGGCGATCGGCAAGGTGTTCATCTCGCGTCCGGACCAAACCGCACAGGGCAATCGCGGCGTGTACGACCTGGACCGGCGTGTCATCACCCTGGAGGGCAACGTCATCATCACGGACAAGGACAACGTCATCCGGGGTGAGACGGCGACGATGGACCTCGACGGCCGCAAGAGCGTGGTCAACCAGGGCAGCACGGGCGGCCGGGTAACCGGCGTGTTTCAGCCGGAGAAGAAGGCCCCGTGACCGAGGCACCGGCGGATACCGGCCTTCGTCCGCAAGAGGCCATCGCCGCAGCACCCGCGACGGCGGGAGGGCTCGCCTGCGAGCACCTGGGCAAGGGCTATCGCAAGCGCGTCGTCGTGCGGGACGTGTCCTTGCGCGTGGAACGGGGTGAGGCGGTCGGCCTGCTCGGCCCCAACGGCGCCGGCAAGACAACCACCTTCTACATGATCGTCGGTCTGGTCGCGCCCGACCAGGGCCGGGTCTCGCTCGACGGGCACGACATAACGGCCCTGCCGATGTATCGCCGCGCCCGCCTGGGTATCGGCTACCTGCCGCAAGAGGCTTCGATTTTCCGCGGCATGAATGTGGAGAACAACATCAAGGCCGTTCTGGAGGTGACCGAGCGGGACCCCGGCATGCGCCGGCAGATGCTCGAGGATCTGCTGAACGAGTTCTCCATCCAGCACATTCGCAAGTCCCCTGCGCTCGCGCTGTCGGGAGGCGAGAGACGGCGGGTGGAGATCGCGCGCGCGCTCGCCTCGCGCCCCTCCTTCATGCTGCTGGACGAGCCGCTCGCCGGCATCGATCCGATCGCGGTGGGAGAGATCCGCGATCTGGTCTTCCACCTGAAGGACCGGGGCATCGGCGTCCTCATCACTGATCACAATGTCCGCGAGACGCTCGATTTGATCGATCGCGCCTATATCCTGCACGACGGCCATGTCCTGATGGAAGGCCGTCCGGAAGAAATCGTCGCCGATGAGGGGGTTCGCCGCGTCTACCTCGGCGACCGATTCTCGCGCTAGCGGAAGTCCGGAGTCAGATGGCCATTTCACCCCGATTGGAGCTGCGCCAGAGCCAGACGCTGGTGATGACGCCGCAGCTGCAGCAGGCGATCAAGCTGCTTCAGTTCTCCAATCTCGAGCTTCGCGACTACGTCGACCAGGAACTGGAGCGCAATCCCCTGCTCGAGCGGACGGAACCGGAAGGCGGGGAATCCGAGCCGCCGGCCGAGCCGCCCGCCGCCCCTGAGCCTCAGCTCGAGCAGCTGACCCTCGATCCCGACGCACCGGCCAGCCGCGCGGCGGAAGAGGCGACCGACACGGATTACGACAACATCTACAACAACGACAGCGCGTCGGACGCAGCGGAGGCCTACGGCTCCGGCGACAGCATCTATCCCGAACGCGGCGGGTCAGGCGGTTTCGACGAGGATCTGCCAAGTCTGGAGGGTACGCTCGCGACTTCTGCGAGCCTCAAGGATCACCTCGAGGAGCAGATGAAGATCGCCATCACGGATCCGGCGGAGCGCCTCGTCGCGTCCGTGCTGATCGATGGTCTGGACGAGGCCGGTTATCTGACGATCGACACGGCCGAGCTCGCCGAGCAGGCCGGTGTCGATCACTCGGTGATCGAGGCCCTGATCCGTCGGCTGCAGCGCTTCGATCCCACTGGAGTCTTTGCCCGCGACCTCAGAGAGTGCCTCGCGCTGCAATTGCGCGAGCGAGATCGCCTGGACCCCGCCATGGAGCGAATGCTGGACAATCTTCCGCTGGTGGCGCGACGCGACATCGCCGCGCTGATGCGCGTATGCGGGGTCGATGCGGAGGACATCGCCGACATGATCGGCGAATTGAAGGCACTCAACCCGAAGCCCGGCAACGCTTTCGATCCCGTCGTTGCTCAGACGCTGATTCCCGACGTCTTCGTGCGACGGGGGACGGCCGGCTGGGTGGTCGAACTGAATGCCGACACGCTGCCCCGCCTTCTCGTCAACATGCGCTACCACGCGACCGTGCAGCATCGTGCGCGCGGTAAGGCCGACAAGGTGTTCCTCTCCGACTGCCTCGCATCGGCCAACTGGCTGATCCGCTCGCTCGACCAGCGGGCGAATACCATCCTCAAGGTCGCGACGGAGCTGGTGAAGCGGCAGGAAGGCTTTCTCGAGCACGGCGTCAAGCAGCTCAAGCCGCTGAACCTCCGCACGATCGCGGAGGCGATCGAAATGCACGAGAGTACCGTCAGTCGCGTGACGTCGAACAAGTACATCGCGACGCCGCGCGGCATCTTCGAGATGAAGTACTTCTTCACCGCCGCTCTCGATGCCACGGACGGCGGAGAGAAGCACTCGGCCGAAGCGGTGCGTGCGCAGATCCGCGAGTTGATTCTCGCCGAGAGCGCGGAAGACATCCTCTCCGACGACAAGATCTGCGAACTCCTGAAGGAGGAAGGCGTCGATATCGCGCGGCGCACCGTGGCCAAGTATCGCGAGGCCATGCGGATCGGCAGTTCCGCGGAGCGGCGCCGAGCGAAACGGCTTGAAAAACAAATTTCCCAATAATAACATCATCTTAGGGTCATCCAACTGACATTGACACCGTCAGGTCGCTTGGCTAGGGTGCCGGCTCTTCGCGGGGCAGGTACGATTGGAACCGGGCGCCGCGTCGCCCCATCCGCAACGGCGGAAACGGCGGGAAGACATGCAGATCCAGGTCTCCGGCAAACAGATCGACATCGGCGAAAGCCTTCGCACATCCACGGAGGAACGGCTCGGCAGCCTCGCTGAGCGCTACTTCCGCTCGGCGATCGACGGCAGCGTGACTTTCTCGCGCTCGGGTTCCGGCTATCGCGCCGATTGCGCCGTGCACGCCGGCCGCGGGCTGAACGTCTTCGCCCACGCCGATGGTTTCGACATTCACACGGCCCTGGATGCGGCACTGGGACGCTTGGAGAAGCGTCTGCGCCGCTACAAGCGATACCTGCACGAGCGCACGCAGGAACGTACTACCGATGGTGCCGCCGCGAGCTACACGATCCTTGCCGCGGACGCCGAAGCTGTCGAGGAAGCGGAGACGCTGCACCCGGTGGTGGTGGCGGAGACCGCCACGACGATCGAGGCATTCAGTGTCGGTGAAGCTGTGATGGCGCTGGAGTTGGGGAACAAGTCGACGCTCATGTTCCGCAATGCCGCGCATGGAGGTTTGAACGTTGTTTATCGTCGGCCGGACGGCAACATCGGGTGGATCGATCCAAAGCCCGACGGCGTATCGCGGGGATAAGACGGGTCATACAATGGAAATCGTGGACCTGCTCGGGCCCCAGGGGGTCATCGGGCAGCTCAAGGTCACGAGCAAGAAGCAGGCCCTGCAGGAGCTTGCCGCTCGCGCCGCGAAGCTGACCGGCATCAACGAACGTACCATCTTCGATACGTTGCTGGAGCGCGAGAAGCTCGGCACGACGGGCGTGGGCCACGGGATTGCGATCCCGCACGGGAAGCTCGGCGGGCTGTCGCAGCTGCGCGGCGTGTTCGCCCGCCTGGATCATCCGATCGATTTCGATTCGATCGACGAGATGCCCGTGGATCTGATCTTCGTGCTGCTGGCGCCCGATACTGCAGGTGCCGATCACCTGAAGGCCCTGGCGCGCGTTTCGCGCCTGTTCCGTGACCGGTCCATGTGCGAGAAGCTGCGAGGCACGTCCGATCCGGACGCGCTCTATGCGCTGCTCTCGAGCCGGACGAACGGCGGTCACTGACCTCCGCCGTGCCGGGCGCGCGGGGTCCGCTCAGGTTCCGCGCAGGATCGTCGCCGTCTTCGCCGACAGGGATCGCCAGGTCGCGAGGGCGCCGACGGCGAGCGTGACGGCGGCGCCGCCGGCAACGGTGGCGACCAGCGCGACGACGTCCAGCCGCCAGTCCAGCTTCATCACGTTGACGATCACCACCCAGCTCGCGCCGGCCCCGATGGCGGCGGCGATGCAGCCGGCGACGAGGCCGAGCAGGGCGTATTCCGCCAGATGGGTGCCCACGATCTGTCCCCGCGTCGCGCCGAGCGCCTTGAGGATAGCCGCTTCCTTCAGTCGCCGCCGCTGATCCGCGCCGATGGCCCCGGCGAGCACCAGGATGCCGGCGACAAGCGCGACCGCGCCGGCGGCACGGATGGCGGTTCCGATCTGACCCAGCGTGGCGTTCACCGTGTCGATGGTCTCCTTCACACGGATCGCGGTCACGTTGCTGAAGCGGTCGGTCACGGCGCGGAAAAGCGCGTCCTCGGCCGGCCCCTCTGCCCGCACGGTGGCGATCACCGTGTAAGGCGCGCGTTCCAGAAAGCCGGGCGCGAAGACGATGGCATAGTTGATGCCGAGCGAGGTCCAGTCGATCCGGCGGAGATTGGCGATCTCGGCCTCCACCTCGCGTCCCAGCACATTGACGCCGAGCCGGTCGCCAACCTTCAATCCCATGTCGAATGCGATGCGAGCATCGAGCGAAATGATCGGCGGGCCCTTGTAGGTCGGGAGCCACCAGGAGCCTTGAACGATGCTGGAGCCGGCCGGCGGATCGGCCGAGAAGGTGAGGCCGCGGTCACCGCGAAGGGCCCAGCGCGAGGCGGCGGCAACCTCCACCTGGTCCGCCGGCACGCCGTTGATCCTGCTGATGCGGCCGCGCAGGTTGGGCACGGTGCGCAGATCATAGGCGCCGGGCGTCGCCCGCACCGTCTCCGCGAAGGCGGCCACCTGGTCGGGCTGGATGTCGACGAAGAAGAAGGCGGGTGCGTTCTCCGGCAGCCGCTCGGTCAGCGTACGCGACAGGTTCGCCTCGATCAGCGCCAGGGTGGCCAGCACCGTGAGGCCGAGGCCGAGAGACAGCATGATGCTGGTGGTGGCGGAACCGGGGCGGTACAGCCCCCCGACGGCAAGACGCATACCGGGTGAACTGAGCCTGGGTGCCCGACGCGCCAGCGCGGCGATCGCCTTCGCCGAGGCGGCCAGGACGGCGAAGGTGCCGAGCGCGCCTGCGACGAACCAGGAGGCCACGACCGGTTCCTGCGCAGTCGAAACCGCGAGCGCGGCAAGTCCGGCCGTCGCGACGATCACGCCCAGCACGTAGGGCGGGCGCGGCAGGCGGCTTTCGGGTGCGATCAGGTCGCGGAAGAGGCCCGCGGGGGTGATCTCGCGAGCCCGGCCGATCGGCCAGAGCGTGAACGCCACCGCGGTGAGCAGGCCGTATGCGGCCGCGAGCAGAAGCGGCAGGGGATGCAGCCCCCCGGCCGAAGCCACCGGGAGGCGGCCCTGCAAGAGCGGCAGGACCAGCGGCGGCAGGGCCGCGCCGATGACGAGGCCGACCACCGTGCCGATGCCGGCCAGCAAGAGGATCTGCGTTGCATAGATGGCGAAGATGGTGCTGCCGCCGGCGCCGAGCGACTTCAGCATGGCGATGCTCTGCACCTTGGAATCGAGGTGGCCGCGAACGGCATTGGCGACGCCGACGCCACCGACCAGGAGCGCGGTCAGCCCCACCAGCACCAGATAGCTGCCGATGCGGTCGAGCCATTCGGTCAGCGCCGGGCTGGCATTGGAGGGATTGCGGATGCGCCAGCCGGCGTCGGGGAACAGCGTTTCGGCCTCGCGCTGACGCGCCTTGGCGCTGTCGCCGGGGGGAAGGGCCAGCCGGTAGCCCCAATAGACCAGGCTGCCCGGCTGGATGAGGCCGGTCGCGGGCAGCGTGCTCTCGGCGATCATCAGGCGGGCTCCGAGAATCAGCCCGTCGGTCACCTTGTCCGGTTCCTTGGTGACGATCGCCTTCACCGTCAGTTCGGCCTCGCCGATCCGGATGAGGTCGCCCGCCTTCAGCTTCAGCCGTTCGGCGAGCGTATCGTCGATGATGGCGCCGCGATCGGCGAGCGCCTTCTGCACATCGACCGCCGGCTCGGTTTCGATGCTGCCGAACAGCGGATAGGCGCGATCGACCGCCTTCAGTTCGACCAGCGTCCTCTGGTCGTTCGCCGGATTGCGGGCCATGGCGCGCATGCTGGCGACGGTCGAAAGCCGGCCCGCCTTTTCCAGCCATGCGCGTTCCTCCGGGCTCGCCGACCGATGGGTGAGACGGAACTCGACATCCCCGCCGAGTAGGGCGCGGCCATCCGCCCGCAGGCCCTCCACGATAGAGCGCTCCAGCGAGCCGACGCCGGCAATGGCCGCGACCCCGAGAGCCAGGCAGGCCATCAGGATGCGGAAGCCGCGCAAGCCCCCCCGCAGCTCGCGCAGGGCAAACCGCAAGGGAAGCGGCAGGGGCATCAGGCCGCCACCATCCCGTCGGCCATGCGCACGATGCGATCGCAGCGCCCGGCGAGGTCCGCATCATGGGTGACCATGACGAGGGTGGTGCCGCGCCGGCGCACGGCGTCGAACAGGAGGTCTATGATCCTCTCGCCGGTGCTGCCGTCGAGGTTGCCGGTGGGTTCATCGGCGAGGATGAGGCGGGGCTGGCCGGCGAGCGCGCGGGCCAAGGCCACGCGCTGCTGCTCGCCACCGGAAAGCTGGGCCGGATAGTGATGTACCCGCTGACCCAGCCCGACATCCGCGAGTTCGGCTTCGGCCGTCGCGAAGGCGTCGCCCCGTCCGGCCAGTTCCAGCGGCACGGCGACGTTCTCCAGTGCCGTCATGGTCGGGAGAAGATGAAAAGACTGAAACACGATGCCGAGAGAGGCGCGGCGAAAGCGCGCAAGCCCATCTTCGTCGAGGGTGCCGAGCTGAGATCCGGCCACCTCGACCTCGCCGCTGGAAGCCTTCTCCAGGCCACCGATGATGGAGAGCAGCGACGATTTTCCCGAGCCGGAGGGGCCGGTGATTGCCACGCTCTCGCCGGAATTCACGCTAAGATCGATCCCCTTCAGGATGGTGACCGGACCGGCACCACCGACCAGAGTGAGGTGGATGTTGCGCAGACGGACCACTGGGCCAAGCGGCGACGCCTCTCGAGACTGGGGGACAACCATGCTTCTCGCTCGTGTGCTGCACCGCCTATATGGCGACTCCAGGGGACTTTGCAACGCAACAGTCGGTGCCCTGACCGGCTTGGGACTGATGATCAGCGCATCTGTTGCGGACGCATCGACCCTGGTTGTTGCGTTGGGCGACAGTCTGACCGCCGGCTATGGCCTTCCTCCCGAGAACGCGCTGCCGGCCCGCCTGGAGGCGCGGCTGAAGCGGGAAGGGTTCGACATCGTCTTTCAGAATGCCGGCGTTTCCGGCGATACGTCGGCCGGCGGGCTCGCGCGGGTGGACTGGGCGACGGTCGACAATCCGAAATACGTCCTCGTTGCGCTCGGTGCCAACGATATGCTGCGAGGGGTGGATCCCGCCACGACCCGGGCCAATCTCGATGCCATCCTGACCGCCCTCAAGGCGCGCGGCATCCGCCCCATCCTGCTCGGGATGCGGGCCCAGCCCAATCTCGGCTCCGACTACGTCACCGCCTTCGAGCGCATCTACCCCGAACTGGCCGCCAAGCACGGTGTACCGCTCTTTCCCTTCATGCTGGACGGCGTGGCCACCGTGGCGGCGCTCAACCTCCCGGACGGCATGCATCCGAATGCCCGCGGCGTCGAGGTGATGGTCGACCGCATTGCCCCCTTCCTGGCGGACGTCCTGCGTAAGGGCTGAGGGGCGAAGGGCGGCCGATGATCCGGCTATTCGTCGCGCTGCAGGTTCCCGTGCTCCAGCGCGGGCAGCTTGCCCTGCTGGTGGGCGGGGTGCCCGGCGCGCGGTGGGTTCCGCCCGAGAATTTGCACATGACGCTTCGCTTCATCGGCAATACCGATGGAAGAACCTACGGCGATGTGATGGATGCACTTGCCGGCATCCGTGCGCCGGCCTTCGATCTCCAGATCAAGGGGATCGGCCACTTCGGCGAGCGCGGGAGGGTGGATTCCCTTTGGGTCGGGGTAGTGAAGGGGGAGGCGCTGATGCGACTCCACGACAAGATCGAGACCGTGCTGCAACGCGTCGGCCTGGAGGCGGAGCGCCGCCGTTTCATGCCCCATGTCACCCTCGCGCGGCTGAAATCGGTTCCCGGGTCGCGGGTCGCGGATTGGCTGGGCCAGCATGCCGGCCTTGCGCTGCCGCCCTGGCGGGTGAGCGAGTTCGGCCTGTTGTCGAGTTACCTGGGTGGAGAAGGCGCGATCTATCGGGTCGAGGCCGCCTATCCTCTGAGCGAGGCGGGGCGCTAGCCCATGGCGGGGTCCGGCCGGCGGGCGTCCCGGCTGTCGGGCGGACTGTCCTGGCGCCTGCTGCTCCTCACCTTGCTGTTCGGCATGCTGAGCGAGATTCTGATCTTCGTCCCCTCGGCCGCCCGCTTCGTGCTGGCGGTGCTGGACCAGCGGGCGGGAGAGGCGCATCTGGCGTCCCTCGCGGTGATGGCGGCGCCGGACAACATGGTGTCGCCCGACCTTCAGCGCGAACTGCTGCGCCAGGCCGGGGCGGTGGCCATCGCGCTCAAACTGCCCGACCGGCGCTATCTGATCGCCCCGGACGGCATGCCTTCCAGGGTCGACGCGGTCATGGAGCTGCACGCCATCGGCCCGGCCGAGGGCATCATCGTGATGCTGCGGGTGTTCGCCGGCCCGGGCGACCGCACGCTGATGGTGACGGATTCCGCGCGGCGCGTCGGCGGCGCGACGGTCGAGACGATCATCGAGGAGAGGCCGCTGCAGGAGGCCCTCTTCGCCTATGGCCGGCGGATCATCGGGCTCTCGCTGCTGATCTCGGCGCTCACGGCGACGCTCGTCTACCTCAGTCTGCAATGGCTGTTCGTCCGGCCCATGCGCGACCTGGCCACGGCGATGGCGGAGTTTCGCGCCGCCCCCGAGGATCCGGGGCGGGTGATCGGGCCGAGCCGTCGGGGCGACGAGATCGGGGCGGCGGAAGCGGAACTGGCGGCATTGCAGATCGACCTGCAGCAGGCGCTCGCGCAGAAGAGCCGGCTGGCCGCTCTCGGTGTGGCGATCAGCAAGATCAACCATGACCTGAGAAACATTCTGGCCAACGCCCAGCTGCTCGGCGATCGCCTGCGCGAGAGCGCGGATCCCGCCGTGCGCCGGGTGGCGCCGCGACTCGTGGAGAGCATCGACCGCGCGATCGATCTCTGCGTGCGTACTCTCAGGCACGGACGGGCCGAGGAACCGGCACCGTTGAAGACCCGCGTCGATATCGGGCAGCTCTGGCAGGCCGTGGGCGAGGCCGTGGCCCTGCCGCCCGAGGGCCGCATCCGCTGGGAGGCGACCCTCAGTCCCGGACTGACGGCGTCGGCGGATGAGCAGCAGCTCTTCCGGGTCCTCCTCAACCTGGGCCGCAATGCGGTCGAATCGATCGGCGGCGCGGGATTCGTCCGACTGTCGGGTGGCCGGAGCGGGGAGGGGATCGAACTCGTGGTCGAGGACAACGGGTCCGGCCTTCCGGAGGCGGCGCGGGAGAAGCTGTTCGAGCCGTTCTCCTGTTCCGGGCGGCCGGGGGGCACCGGGCTCGGCCTCGCCATCGCCCGCGACATCGTCCGCGCCCATGACGGCGTGATCGAACTGGCGCGGTCGGGCCCGGGGGGCACGGCGTTCCGAATTTTCCTCCCCGACTCGGCCGGGGCCGGCCGTTAACGGCGCTTTCACCCGGAGCGGGTTGACTGCGGCGGGACAACCGGGGATACGCCCATGCGCCGGCTCGCGCCCTTCTGCCTGATTCTGCCGTTTCTGCTCGGCGGCTGCACCGAGATGGCCATCGGCGCCCTCGACGAGAAGGTGTCCGAATGGACCGACAAGGAATGCAGCACGGTGTTCATCGCGCTCGGCAACGGCTACTGCCGCGATCGCCTGAGGGCGGGTGAGCGCCAGAGCGAAAAGCTGCATTGCTTTCGCACGCTTGGCGGCGTCGACTGCTATGCGGTCTCCGATCCCTACGGGATCAATGCCAGCGGCCGCGCCCGTCAGGCCCAGCGCCTGACCGAGCCGGTGCCACAGGGCACGGCCGCGCCCGCGACCGCGCAGATGACCCCGGACCCGTGAAGCCCCGCCCGCTGGACAGCCGCGATCCCCTCCCGTATAACCCGCCGCGCTTCGCCGCGAGGCGTCGGCCCAGGTAGCTCAGTTGGTAGAGCAGCGGACTGAAAATCCGCGTGTCGGTGGTTCAAATCCGCCCCTGGGCACCACTTGCTCTCCGCAACGTGGCGGTGATCCCATCCATCGCTTCTCCATCCCTGAAACCAGTGATCGATCGGGGTACCTTGACGCTTGTTGCCGGTGATGCGATCGGCTATCACCGGCGGCGTTCGACCTCGGATCAGCGGCCCAAACGCATTCCGGAGCATTCAGGCCCATGCACTGTCTCGTCACCGGCGGGGCTGGCTTCATCGGCAGTAACCTCGTCGACCGCCTGCTTGCCCTCGGACACGACGTCACCGCCTATGACAACCTGAGCACCGGTTTCCGCCGTTTCCTGGACGAGGCGGAGAAGCATCCGGGCTTCCGGCTGATCGAGGCCGACCTGCTCGACACCGCGCGCCTGACCGAGGCGATGCGGGGTGTCGACTTCGTCTTCCACATCGCCGCCAATGCCGATGTACGATTCGGCATAGAGCACCCCTCGAAGGATCTGCAGCAGAACACCATCGCCACCTTCAACGTGCTGGAAGCGATGCGCGCCAACGGGGTCAGCCGAATCGCCTTCCCCTCGACGGGATCGATCTACGGCGAGGCGGCGGTGATTCCCACGCCGGAGGATGCGCCGTTTCCGGTGCAGACCTCGCTCTACGGCGCCTCAAAGCTCGCCTGCGAGGGATTGATCGCCGCCTATTGCGAAGGATTCGGCTTTCAGGGCTGGATCTTCCGCTTCGTCTCGGTGCTGGGCGAGCGTTACACCCACGGCCACATCTTCGACTTCTACCGCAAGCTCTCGGCCGATCCCACGCGGCTGCACATCCTCGGCAACGGGCGGCAGCGCAAGTCCTACATGTATGTGCACGACTGCATCGACGCAATGCTGCTGGCGATCGAGAAGCCGCAGGGCAAGGTGACTATCCTAAACCTCGGTACGCCCGCCTATGTCGAGGTGAACGATTCGGTCGGCTGGATCACCCAACATCTCGGGCTGAGGCCCGAGTTCACCTATGAAGGTGGTGACCGCGGCTGGATCGGCGACAATCCCTTCATCTATCTCGACGTGGCCCGCATCCGCGCGCTCGGCTGGGAGCCGAAGCTCGGCATCCGCGAAGGCATCCTACGCACGCTCGACTGGCTAAGGGCGAATGCCTGGGTCTACGAGATCCGGCAATGAAGGTCTGCGTCCACGGCCTCTGGCATCTGGGTTCGGTCACCGCGGCCTGCCTCGCCGGGGCCGGCATCGACGTCATCGGGCTCGACGACGATGCGCCGACGATCGCGGGGCTGATGGCCGGCCGGCCGCCACTTTACGAACCCGGCCTCGAAGAACTGCTTCGCGCGGGGGTGGATGCCGGGCTGCTTTCCTTCACCGGCGACCCGACGGCGGTGGCCGCGGCGGATGTGATCTGGATCGCCTTCGATACGCCGGTGGATGACGACGACCGTGCCGATGTCGGCTTCGTCACCGATCGCGTGCGCGGCCTGTTTCCGCATCTGCGCGATGGCGCCGTCGTGCTGATCTCCTCGCAAGTGCCGGTCGGCAGTACACGGGCGCTGGCGCGGGAATTTGAGGCCGTAGCCGCTGGGCGACTGGTGCATTTCGCCTATTCGCCGGAGAACCTGCGCCTCGGCAAGGCGATCGAGGTTTTCCGCAATCCCGAGCGGATCATCGTCGGTTGCACGGGCGAAGCGGCGCGCGCCGTGCTGTCGCCACTTCTGGGGCACTTCTGCCCTGCGATCCAGTGGGTCGGCGTCGAATCGGCGGAAATGACCAAGCACGCGCTGAACGCCTTCCTCGCCACCTCAGTCACCTTGATCAACGAGGTAGCGACGGTCTGCGAGCGCGTCGGCGCCGATGCGGCGGAAGTGGAGGCGGCGCTGCGCAGCGAACCCCGCATCGGACAGAGGACCTATATCCGGCCCGGCGCCGCCTTCGCCGGCGGGACGCTGGCCCGCGACGTCGCTTTCCTGGGCGACCTCGCAGCCCGGAACGGTGTTGCGCTGCCGATGATCGCGGGCATCATCCCGTCCAACCGCGAGCACCGCGGCTGGCCGCTGCGCCAGTTGCAGGTGCGGCTCGCTCCCCTGGCCGGTAGACTAGTGAGCGTGCTCGGCCTGGCGTACAAGCCCGGGACCGATGCGCTCCGCCGGTCGCTCTCGATCGAGCTGATACGGGAGCTGCTTTCCGCCGGCGCCAAGGTGCGGGCCTTTGACCCGGCTGTGCATGTCCTGCCCGCCGATCTCGCCGCCGTCGGCTTGGCGCGCGACGCCGCGGCCGCGCTCGATGGGGCGGAAGCGGCGGTGGTCATGACCGAATGGCCTGAGTTCCAGGCGCTGTCGGCCGACATAATGGCCGAGCGGATCCAGCATTCGCTGGTCCTTCACCATGACCACGTTTCCTGGCCAAGGCCCTCGAGGGTCGGCCCGGCATACAATTGATTACGATCGGCAAGCCGCTATGAGCCTCGTCGGACGCTCCGCCATCATCACCGGCGCCTCGCAGGGGCTGGGTGTCGCGATCGCCGAACGCTTTGTCGCCGAGGGTGCCTCGGTCATGCTCTGCGCCCGCTCGGGAGATCTCCTGGAGCAGGTCGTGGGTAGGCTTGCGCCGCTGGTCATTCCCGGCCAGCGCGTGCTGGGCGAGGTTGCCGATGTCGCCGATCCGGCCGCCGTTGATGCCCTGGTCGCCCACACTATCGCCGAATTCGGCCAGGTTCATGCGCTGGTCAACAACGCTGGAGTCCATGGCGCGATTGGCGGGATCGAGGAGGTCGACTGGGCCGAATGGGTGCAGGCGATCACCGTCAACCTGCATGGCACCGTCTATCCCTGCCGGGCGCTGGTGCCGCATTTCAAGGCCCGGGGCTATGGCAAAGTGATCAACCTGTCGGGTGGCGGCGCCACCAGCCCCTTGCCCGGAATGAGCGCTTATGCCGCCTCCAAGGCGGCCGTGGTCCGCTTCACCGAGACGCTGGCCGAGGAATTGCGCGACCACAGGGTCGACGTCAACGCGGTGGCCCCCGGCATACTAAATACTCGCCTGGTTGAAGAGGTTGTCGCAGCGGGACCGGAGAAGGTGGGTATGGCATACCATGCCCGCATGGTGAAGATCAGGGCCGAGGGCGGCACACCGCTGGAGACGCCAGCGGCGCTCTGCGCCTGGCTCGCCACCGAGGCCAGCGACGGGATCACCGGCAAGCTGCTTTCCGCTCTGTGGGATCCCTGGGCCGAGCTGCCGCAGCATTTCGCCGATCTGGACCGCACCGACATCTACACCCTGCGCCGCATCGTGCCGAAGGACCGCGGCAAGCCCTGGGGCGACATGTGATGCGGATCGGCATCGTCGGCTGCGGGCTAATCGGCCAGAAGCGCGCGCTCGCCGCCGCCGGGCACCAGGTCGCGATCGTTGCCGATCTCGATGCGGGGCGGGCGGCGCGCCTCGCCGCCCAGGTGGGCGCGGTGGCGGCGGCGGATTGGCGCGCGGCGGTCGACAGCGATGTCGACATCATCGTCGTCGCCACTACGCACGAGACGTTGCCGGTGGTGGCCGCCGCCGCGGCCGAAGCCGGCAAGCATGTCCTGGTCGAGAAGCCGGCAGGGCGAAACCTCACCGAGGTGGCGCGGATCGCCGCCGCCGCGGCGCGGAGCGGGCGGCTGGTCAAGGTGGGCTTCAACCATCGTTTCCATCCGGCGATGCTGAAGGCGCACGAGATATTCTCGGCGGGCGCAATCGGCCCGGTCATGTATATCCGCGGCCGCTATGGCCATGGCGGCCGCGTCGGCTATGAGAAGGAATGGCGCTGCATGCCCGAGGTGTCGGGCGGCGGCGAGCTGATCGACCAGGGATCGCATCTGATCGATCTGGCGCGCTGGTTCATGGGTGACCTGACACTGGACTACGCCCATGTGCCGACCCTGTTCTGGGACGTGAAGGTGGACGACAACTGCTTCCTGGCGCTGCGCGGCGCGGGCCAGTCGATCGCCTGGCTGCACGCCACCTGGACCGAGTGGAAGAACACCTTCTCCTTCGAGATCGCCGGCCGCGGCGGCAAGCTGACGGTTGACGGCCTGGGCGGGTCCTACGGGCTGGAGCGGCTCACCTTCCACCGCATGCTGCCCGGCATGGGGCCGCCGGAGACGAGTATCTGGGAGTATCCCTTTCCCGACCAGTCCTGGGAGGCAGAGCTGGCCGAGTTCGCCGCCGCCATCGCCGAAGGCCGCCCGCCGGTCGGCGATATCCACGATGCGGTGGCGATGCATCGAATCATCGACCAAGCCTATGGCAGGGCCAAAGGATGATCATCACCAGAAGCCCCTTGCGCATCACCCTCGGCGGCGGCGGCACCGACCTTCCGTCCTACTATCGCGAACATGAGGGCTTCCTGATCGCCGCGGCGATCGACCGCTACGTCTACATCACGGTGCACCAGACGTTTCAAGAGGAGATGATCGTCAAGTACTCGCGGCTAGAACGTGTGCGCCGCGCCGCGGAGCTTGAGCACCCGATCATCCGCGAGGCCTTCGATCTGGTGGGCCTGTCGGGTGCCTATATGGAGATCACCTCCATGGCAGATATCCCCGCCGGCACCGGGCTCGGTTCGTCCGGCAGCTTCACCACCGCGTTGCTCAAGGCCCTGCATGCACATCGCCGCCACCTGATCCATCCCGAGACCCTCGCGGAGCAGGCCTGCCATATCGAGATCGAACGCCTGGGCGAGCCGATCGGCAAGCAGGACCAGTATATTGCCGCCTATGGGGGGCTGACCTGCTTCCGCTTCAATACCGACGGCAAGGTCGAGGCCTGGCCGCTGGCGGTGAGCGCGGAAACGCGGGACAACCTCGAGGACGGGCTGGTGATGTTCTTCACCGGCTATTCGCGGAAAGCCTCCAGCATTCTGAAGGAACAGGACGACCGGACGAAGAAGGATGACGGCGGCATGGTCGCCAATCTCCACTACGTCAAGGATCTGGGCCTGCGCAGCCAGAAGGCGCTCGAAGGCGGCGACCTGCGCGGGTTCGCGGCACTCATGCACGAGCACTGGGAGCACAAGAAGAAGCGCTCGGGCGCGATGTCGAATCCCGAGATCGACACCTGGTACGGACTTGCCATGCAGAACGGTGCCCTCGGCGGCAAGCTGATCGGGGCCGGTGGCGGCGGCTTCCTTATGTTCTATACCGAGGACAAGGCGCGGCTGCGCCATGCGATGCTGCAGGCCGGCTTGCAGGAAGTGCGCTTCCGCTTCGATTTCGAAGGGACCAAGGTCGTCGCCCAATGAGTATGCCGCCCCTGGCGCTCCTCGCCGGCGGTCTCGCCACGCGCTTGCGCCCGGCCACCGAGAAGGTCCCGAAGGCGTTGCTCGACGTGGCGGGCGAACCTTTCGTCTTCCACCAGCTGCGTTATCTGCGGAGCCAGGAAGTTGAGCGCGTCGTCATTTGCGCCGGATTCCTGGGCGAGATGATCGGGGCGGCGGTGGCCGATGGTGACCGCTTCGGCCTCGCGGTGACCTATTCATTCGACTGGCCCGAACTCCTCGGGACCGGAGGGGCGCTGGCGAAGGCGCTGCCGCTGCTGGGGCCGGAATTCCTGGTCATGTATGGCGACAGCTATCTGCCGACGGCATTCGCACCCGTCGTGGCGGCCTTCCGGGCGGCCGGCAAGCCCGCGCTGATGACCGTCTATCCGAATGGCGGGCGCTGGGACACGAGCAATGTCGAGTTCGAGGGCGGAATCCTTCGGCGCTACAGCAAAAGCAACCGCACGGCGGCGATGCGCCACATCGACTATGGCCTCGGGGTTTTGCGGGAAGAGGCCTTCAAGGGCTGGAGGGAAAAGGGAAAATTCGACCTTGCCGATCTCTACGGCGGGCTCGTGGACCGGGGGGACCTGATCGGCTATGAAGTCCCCGATCGATTCTACGAGATCGGCTCGCCCGAAGGACTGCAAGAGACTGATGGATTCCTGAGGGGAGAGGCGCGGTGAGAATCAGCGGTTACACCGACACCTGTCTGGACGAGGCCGTCGATATCGCCGGCCTGGTGGACCCGCTGAGCCCTCTGGCACGCGGGACATTGAGGGGGATGACGTGAAGAAAGAGTTCCGCGTCAAGATCTATCTGGACGGGGCCGACATCGAGCAGATGGACGCCGCCTACAAGGCGGGCATGGTGAAGGGCTTCACCACCAACCCGACGCTGATGCGGAAGTCGGGCATCATCGACTATGCGGCCTTCGCCAAGGCCGCAATCGCGGCGATCCCCGACTTACCGATCTCCTTCGAAGTGTTCTCCGATGATTTCGCCTCGATGGAGGCGGAGGCGCGGGTGATCGCGAGCTGGGGCGGCGACACCTTCATCAAGATTCCGATCAGCAACACGGAGGGGGAGTCCGCCGTTCCCCTGATCAGGAAGCTCTCGGCCGAGGGATTCTCACTTAACGTTACTGCGATCATGACCTTGGCCCAGGTTCGCGCCGTGGCCGAGGCGGTCTCCAACGACAGCCGCACGATCGTCTCGGTATTCGCTGGACGGATCGCTGATGCCGGCGTCGATCCCGTGCCAGTCATGCGCGAGGCGAAGGCGCTGCTTGCCGGCCTGCCCAACGCAGAACTCCTCTGGGCGAGCCCGCGCGAGGTGCTGAACCTAGTCCAAGCCGACGAAATCGGCTGTGAGATCATTACCATCACCGCGGACATCCTGGCCAAGGTGCCGACGCTCGGGAAGGACCTCGACCAGTTCTCTCTGGAGACGGTGCGGATGTTCTACAACGACGCCAAGGCGGCCGGGTTCAGGCTGATCTAGGCTGCACGATGTCGACGGGCATGGGCGCCGGTCGTTGGAGCAACGTCCTGCGCGAAGCGCTCGTTGCCGGTGGGCTGGTGGCGGGCTTTGTCATCGTCTACCTGCCGGGCATTCTGCTCAATACGATCGGCACGCCCGACGATCACAAGATTTTCTGGATCGCCGACACCAAGCAGTGCTGTTTCTCGGCCTGGGATTCACAAAACTGGTATTACATTGGCCGCGGGCTTGGTGGCCTAGTTGCTAATATCCAGTTTGGTTTCATTTGGGAATTAAGCGATCTGGTTCCCGTGCGCATTTTCTCAGCGGTGTCCGTAGCTCTCGGCTGCTACTCGATTTACCACTACCTTACCCGCGGCCTCGCGATGTTGCCGGCGCTGTTGATCGCGACCGGTGTCTGCCTCGTACCGGCTTTCATGCTCGGGATAATTTGGGCGCACGGCTTCGCTTTTGCGATCCCTCCAGCATTCATCGCATTTTGGGGAGGGGTGGCCGCTGTAGAGCGACCAGCTTGGTTGGGCGGTCGAGTTGGTTCGGCTCTGATTGGGGGCCTGATGATGGGAATTGCCCTCTTTATGTACCAACCATCAGCAATGTTCTTCGTATTGCCGATGGTGTTCAATGTCTTATTCTTCCGATATTTTCGGGAAGAATTAGTTATACCACGAACTATTTGGGTCCTTTTCATATTTATAATTACATCGGCCACCTATTATATTATCCATCGGTATGTCCTCTTGCCGGCCTTTATTGCGGCATATCCGCATTGGGGGACCGAGGTTTCGCATGGACGATTTTTCCTGTTCGGCACCGACGGCGCCACCGGATTAGCTCGCGAACTCGCGCGTAAATTCAACGATCTCTACACAATGACGCTGATCGCGTTGAACGGAATCTGGCCTATACCGCGTAGATTCATCGCCATGGTAGTGACCGCAGTGATCGTGGTCGGGCTTGTTTTTTTTGGATGGCAAGATCGGGATACGGGCGTCGCCGCGAGGAGGGCGACTTGGCGTAGTGTACTGGCGATCGTGGCCCTCGCCCTGGCGACGACTGCCCCGACAATTGCTGCCGCTGGCGGCTATACGCCCGTGCGGATTGCCTCGGCTTATGCCGCTGTCGTTCTTTCCGTCCTGCTCTGGGCTGTCTTCCGGATCCTGGGCCGCTATCAGCGATGGATCCCAGCGCTCGCGGTGCTGGCATCGGTCACCTTGATCCCGATGCTGCAGAATCTTGCCATGCTGTCCAACGCAACGGCCCGCATCACCCATGACTCGACGAAAGCACTTCTGTCACAGGCGATCGCCCATCCGATTGCGACCGTTTGGGTGTTGGGCCCCGAACAGAGATTGCACAATCCCTTTGGGCTCACTCTGGGGCATGAGATTACCTCGGTGACAGTCAGCAAGCTCTCCGTCGACCTCATGCTGGCGGAGCTCGGATATCGTTTTGGTCCAGGATTCCAATATCGTGAGGCGAGAGACCTCACTGAAGAAGTTGGCCTGTCGGAACGGGATGTAGTGGTTGACCTACGCTTTCTCGATCGTCCTGTGCCAGATGCTTTTCGGAAGTACCGCCTCGATCAAGGTCATCAGGTCAGTTCGAGCGAGGGACGATGTGACGCAAAGGCGATTTCCACTGGCCTGCTGACGCCGCCGGTATCCAGCGCGGACTGGCATCGATCCTTCGTTGAGCTCGAACCGGTTCCCTCGTCGGGTGGAGTCGTTCGCGCGCGCGTCGAAGGAGAAAGCCCGCTGCAGCGCATTGGGCGTCGGGTCCTCGTGCCTGGTGGCCGCGCCGGTGACAAGCTCCAAGTAAGGCTCTCGGTCAATGCTGGTTTCGGCACGGAACGCATCGGCTTTCGCTTCACATTGCTGCCTACTGTTGCTCAACTGTTCGTCGATGCAACCCCAAGTCCTGGCAGCTGGCTGTGCCTGACTGCGACCCTCGTTGCGCCGGTGGATTTCGAGTATAGCGATTTCTATATTTACCCCACCACAACCGCATCCGATCGCGGCCCGGGCCGGCCCGGCCTGTCGGCGGACTTGGCGGATCTCCAGATCACGCATCAATCACGCGTGGTCGAGACGGACCCGACGCGGGTGCGCCGCCTTTGGCGTCTGCGCAGTGTCGATCGCAGCATTGAAGCCGTTTCCGAGGTAGCGCGGTTATTGGACCGCCGGCCGGAGACCGTTTGGCGAGTACGCAATCGGACTTCGGCAGCATTGACGGCGGAGTTTCCCGAGGCATCGGCAATCTTGACCGGCGTGAAACTAGTCCCGCCCCGGGATGCGCGTATCGCGCCGCCGTCAGCGGTGGCAATTTCGGGTTCCGACGACGGCATCTCCTGGACGCCGTTGGCCTCAGCAATCATTGATCCCGGTATAGCGCAAGATCTCTCTCAATTTGTATCTGTGCGCGCAGATCGTACCTTCCGGCTGATATTATTTGAGTTCAGTGGGGGCGCGCCTGAATGGGGATTGGGCGATATCGCGCCGGAGTTCGCATGGAAATGAAATGGACTCGGTTGGATTTATTTGCTCGTAAGGCTCGTTTCGCCGACACAGTTTTCCGAACGACTTCTGGATTTGTAGATTCTGGGTGTCCCGCCTCAGTCTTCCCATCGGAGTATCTGGATGCCTACGGCTGATTCCGTTCCCCGCTTCGTCGCTATCTCCGTTGTCGTGCCGGTATTCAATGAAGAGGACAACATTCGTCCGTTCCTTGCGCGGACGATCCCGGTGCTTGAAAAGATCGGCCCCTACGAAATCATCTTCTGTCTTGATCCCTGCACCGATCGCACTGAAGACGTGATCCGCGAGACAGCGCGGGAGAACCCGCATATCGGCCTGCTCGTGTTCAGCCGGCGCGTCGGTCAGCCGTCCGCCTCCCTCGCCGGTGTATTCAACGCACACGGCGCCACCTGCGTTGTGATCGATGTCGACCTGCAGGATCCGCCCGAAGTGATCGCGGATCTTCACGCCAAACTCGCCGAGGGCTTCGAAGTCGTCTACGGGCGGCGCCGATCGCGTGAAGGCGAAACATGGCCCAAGCGGGTCGTTTCCTGGGCCGGGTACAAGGTTATCAACCGTATCGCATCGGTGAAGATCCCGCGCGACACTGGCGACTTCCGCATCTTCACGCGACGGGTGATCGAGGAGTTGCGTTTCCTGAACGAAGGCCACGGCTTTCTGCGCGGCTTGGTCGCGCTGGTGGGCTTCAGGCAGGGCGAGGTGCTCTATGACCGTGACCCGCGGCATGCTGGCGAACGCAAGTACAACGCCTATCTCGGCTCGCTGAAGATCGGCTTCAACGGCATCGTGGGATTCTCCACCTATCCGTTGTCCTTTATCCTTCTGGGCGGTGTATTGGTGTCGGCGCTCGGAGTGCTCGGTACAATCTATATGTTCGTGACCAAGCTCATCATTCAGCAGGACTACCCGCTCGGCGTGCCTACGCTTACGGTCCTGGTGTTGTTTCTTGGTGGTATCCAGCTTATCGCAGTTGGGGTACTCGGCGAGTATCTAGGACGTACCTACGATGAGGTTCGCCGACGGCCATTATACATTGTGGACCGCGCGCTTAATGTCAATGTAATTGACTACCGTGGCCCAAGAAGCGGACCGGCTAGGACCTTTAGGCCGATTTCGGACGCCTTCTAGTCGCATATCACCTTGGGAGGGGCCAGGGTGGCTCACATATCGGCGAAGACAAAGTCAACATTCATTGAGTTCTTTAGATTTGGCTTGGTTGGCCTTAGTGCAACAATTGTGCATTTCTTGTCTGCCTTAATGCTATCTAGGGTATTCGATATCGATCCAGTTTGGGCCTCACTGTTAGGGGCGACATGCAGCGCATTCATTTCCTACTTTGGCCATGGTCGGATTAGTTTTGAGAGAATCATGCAGCATAGAATAATGATACCGCGCTTTCTACTGGCTTCGATCGGAGCGTATGGAGTCTGCTATATTGCGGCGATAGCTGGGGCATGGTGGGGCGGCATGCCCGATTACATCGTCTACCTTGTGAGCATAATTTCGATCGCGCTCTACAACTTTGTCGTTTTCAAGAACTGGGTTTACGTAGTAACTGAAGGATCGGCGGTTGCCCCAATAGGCCAAAGCGATGCGGACTGCTGAAACTAGCGAACCCGGCGATGCGCTCACCTTGGAATTTGCTCGCAGCAGGGGCGATCTCAAAGGGCCCGATGGGCTGACTTATCGGGAGTTTCGCAGTCGGCTTCAGCCGAATCTTTTGCGTATCTGGAGCCAATTGATCGCCGGGTATGTCGTAACCGTGGGACTGGCTGGACTGGCTTGGTCGATTTCGCCTCTTTCATGTCTGATGATCGCCATCTACGCGACAGTGTTTGGTGTGTTGATAGGCTATGCGCTGCATTATCTATCGCTTTTTCAACATGCCGCTGGCCACCAGAATTTAGCAAAGAGTAAGAAAACTAATGATCTTGCTGCGCTCATCTTGTTTGGGTTCTGGTTCGGTATTCATATCCGACAGTATCGATACACGCATATGGAGCATCATCGCTTGCTCGGACAAGGCGGCGATCCTGAAAATGCTTATACTGAAGATTTGAATTGGAGATTTTTTCTTCGCTCCATTCTAGGTCTACGTTTGCTTGACAAGCTGCGTCCCTCGCGCAAGAAAAATGGTGCACGGCTAGAGGCAATTCGGACTGGGTGGGTTCGTTGGGTAGGCATTGCGCTGCAGTTGGTCGTCTTATCACTTTCATTGTATTGCGAGGCATATGTATTCACGCTGGCGTGGGCTTTAGCCTGGGGAGTTGTCTTCCCTATGCTTTCAGACCTGCGAGTGTTGTTGGAGCATCGGCAAGGTATGGAGAATGACTTTACATCACTCTCCGCCACTTCTCGATTGTTCCGCTCAGGAGTGATTTCGGCAACATTTGGCGCAGCGGGGTTCCAGCATCACCTCCTTCATCACCTGGAGCCTGCTATTTCCTATGACTGTCTCAAGAAATTGGATGAATTTCTGCGCGGAACTCATTTCAACGCTAAATTAAGTCGACAGACGACGACGTACCTAACGGTGTTCGCAGAACTCTGGAAAGGAAAATAGTTTTGTTCATCGCTCAATTTCGGCTGAAGACCTTTATCCAACGTGCGATCTGTGAGATTCGCGAGATCATTGATTTCGCGAACCTACATCCAGTGCGCGAGTTGCAGAGACTTGCACTGCACGATACTGTCGAATACATCCGTAACCATATGACCTCGGCAATCGGATTTTATACGCCACGACAGGTTTTGGATACAGCATTATCGCGCATTGGCACCGAGGGTCACTACTTGGAGTTTGGAGTCTTTCGGGGAGGGACAATTCGGTATCTAGCCTCCTGCCTGCCCGCCAAGCGGATTCATGGCTTTGATAGTTTCGAAGGACTCCCCGAGAGCTGGAGTGGCTACAATATGGACAAGTCGACCTTTACGCTGCACGGTCGCTTGCCCAAAGTGCCGAGCAACGTAACTCTTCACGCTGGTTGGTTTGATAAAACGCTGCCCGAGTGGCTTGAAAAAAACCCTGGCCCGATCGCTTTTGTGCATATCGATTGCGATCTATATTCTTCAACAAAGGCAGTGTTCGATTTACTTGGCCCGAGGCTGAGGCCTGGCACTGTGATCGCGTTCGATGAATATTTCGGTTATCCAAATTGGCGTAATCACGAGTTCAAGGCATTCCAGGAATTGGTGTCGGCTACTGGCATCAGCTATGAGTACATTGCTTTTGCGCGTATTCAGGTAGCAGTCCGCATTACGTCAGTTCCGAATCACTCGGGGTCCGAATAACGGAGGGTGTTGTGACCAAAGGCTGGACGCGCGACCAGATGGCGGCGCGCATCGGCGCCGATGTGCCTTCGGGCTGGTATGTCAATCTCGGCATCGGGCTGCCGACCCTCATCGCCGACCACATCCCTGCCGGGCGCGAGGTGGTGCTGCACAGCGAGAACGGCATTCTCGGCATGGGCCCCAAGCCCGCGAAGGCCGATTCCGATCCCGACCTGATCAACGCCGGCAAGCAGCCGGTCACGCTGCTGCCCGGCGGGGCCTTTTTTCACCATGCCGATTCCTTCGCGATGATCCGGGGCGGGCATCTCGATCTGGTCGTGCTGGGTGCCTTCGAGGTCTCGGCAGCGGGCGACCTCGCCAACTGGACGGTGGATGACGCCTCCATGCCGCCCGGCGTCGGCGGGGCGATGGATCTGGCCGTCGGCGCCCGCAACGTATGGGTGATGATGGAGCATCTGACGAGGAAGGGCGAACCGCGCCTGGTCGAGCGCTGCCGCTATCCCCTCACCGCCGCGCGTGCCGTGCACCGCGTCTACACCGACCTGGCCGTCATCGACGTCGGTCCGGGCGGCTTCGTGCTGCGCGACCTGGCGCCGGGCGTGAGCCGGGCCGAGGTCGAGGCGGCCACCGGCGCACCGCTGCGCGCGCACGCCGCCTAGTTCCGTCCCGGCGGGGCGACCACGACGCGGTCCACATAGATCGAGGGCGTCACCACCGTCTCCGGGTCGAGCGTGCCGTTCTCCACCCGCTCGCGGACCTCGGCCACGGTCACCCTTGCCGCCATCGCCATCACGGGGCCGAAATTGCGGGCGGCCTTGCGGTAGACGAGGTTGCCCCAGCGGTCGGCCCGCTCCGCCCGCACCAGCGCGAAATCGCCCCTCAGCGGGCGTTCCAGGACATGCAGGTGGCCGTCGATCTCCCGCGTCTCCTTGCCCTCGGCGAGACGGGTGCCCGCCGAAACGCGGGTGTAGAAGCCGCCGATGCCCGCGCCGGCGGCGCGCATGCGCTCGCCGAGCGTTCCCTGCGGCACCAGTTCGAGCGTGATCCTGCCGGCGTTGTAGAGCTTGACGAAGGGGCTGTCGGCTTCGCTCCGCGGGAAGCTGCAGATGATCTTCGCCACCCGGCCCGCGTCCAGCAGCGCGGCGACGCCGGTCCCGGCGAAACCCGCGTTGTTCGCCACCACGGTCAGGTCCTTCACCCCCGTCCGCAACACGCCGTCGATCAGGTGGAACGGAACGCCGGCATCGCCGAACCCGCTGATCAGCAGCGTGTCGCCGTCCTTCAGGCCGGCGAGCGCGGCTTCGAGCGTCGGGCAGGTCTTGTCGATCACGTCGATTCTCTCCTCCGGCCCTGTTTACCTCATGCCGCGCGCGGGCCATAGAGGATGATCCCGGCCCCGAGCAGGCAAATCCCTCCGCCGATCAGGTCGAAACGGTCGGGTCTCACCCCCTCCACGCCCCAGAGCCAGGCGAGCGAGGCGACGATGTACACCCCGCCGTAGGCGGCGAAGGCCCGGCCCGCTGCCGCCGAATCGACGAGGGTCAGCAGCCAGCCGAAGAGGCCGAGCGAAAGCGCGCCGGCGACGAGCCAGAGCGGCGATTGTCCCTGGCGCAGAACCGCCCAGAAGGCGGCGCATCCGCCGATTTCCGCCGCCGCGGCACCGGCATAGGCGGCCAAGGTCAGCATCGCATGTCGCTCCTCTGCGGTTTTGACGCTCCCGGGCGGGCCGACATAGCATGGCCCGTCCGGCGCGGGGGTGTCATGCAGGCCATCTTGGTCGTGTTTCTGGGTGCGGGTCTCGGCGGCGTCATGCGTCACGCCGTGAACCTGGCCGCCGCCCGCTGGCTCGGGCAGGGCTTCCCGGGCACCTTCGCCGTCAATGTCACGGGCTCGCTGCTCATGGGGCTGATCGCCGGCTGGTTCGCCCTGCGGGGCGAGGCTTCGCAGCCCGTTCGCCTCTTCCTCACCACCGGCCTGCTGGGGGGATACACCACCTTCTCCGCCTTCTCGCTCGATGCCGCCCTCCTGTGGCAGCGGGGCGAGGCGGCCCTGGCCGCGCTCTATGTCGCCGGCTCGGTCGTGCTGTCGCTGGCGGGCGTCTTCGCCGGTCTGGCGCTGATGCGGCCGTCGTGACGGGCGGCGGCGGCGCCAATACGGATCGGGCTTCTTGATGCACCTCTTCACCGCCTGCCTCGGCACCGAGACCAATACCTTCTCGCCGATCCCCACCGGCGCAAGAACCTTCGCCGAGACCTATCTGGTGCGCGGCGGCGCCTATGGCGACAATCCCGATCTCTTCGCGCTGCCGATGATGGTTTTCCGCGACCGCGCGCGGGCCCTCGGCTGGAGGCTGACGGAAAGCCTGTGCGCCTTCGCGGTTCCGGCCGGCCCCACGGTCGATCGGGTCTATCGCGCCTTCCGCGACGAGATCCTGGACGACCTGCGGCGGGCTCTGCCGGTCGATGCCGTGCTCCTCAGCCTGCATGGCGCCATGGTGGCGCAGAGCTATCCCTCCTGCGAGGCCGACCTGGTCGCCCGCATCCGCCATGTCGTCGGGCCGGCGGTGCCGATCGGCGTCGAACTCGATCTGCATTGCCATCTGGCCCCCGGCCTGGTGGAAGCGGCCGATGCCATCGTGATCTTCAAGGAATACCCGCATGTCGATGCGGCCGAGCGCGCGGGCGAACTGTTCGATCTGATCGCCGCCCGGGCTGAAGGGCGTATCCATCCCGTGATGTGCGTCTTCGATTGCCGGATGATCGGCCTCTATCCCACGACGCTCGAGCCCATGGCGGGCTTCGTGCGTCGCATGCGGGCGGAGGAAGGCCGCAACGGCATCCTCTCGGTATCGCTCGCGCACGGCTTTCCCTGGGGCGACGTCCCCGATCTCGGCACCCGGGTCCTGGTCGTCGCCAATGCCGATGCGGCCGCGGCGGGGGCGGCGCTGGCATCCGATCTGGGCCGGGAACTTCGCCGCCTCCGTCCCCTGATCGAACCGCCCTGGATGCCGCTCGAAGCCGCGCTCGATGCGGCCCTGGCGGCACCGGCCGGGCCGGTGGTGATCGGCGACGTCACCGACAATGCCGGTGGCGGCGCCGCCAGCGATTCGACCTTCGTGCTGCGCGCGCTGCTCGCGCGCGGCCTCACCGACGCGGCGGTCGGCTGCTTCTGGGATCCGGTGGTGGTGAGCCTCGCCTTCGAGGCGGGCGAGGGCGCGCGCATCCGCATCCGTCTCGGCGGCAAGCTCGGCCCCCTCTCGGGCGATCCTCTCGATGTCGAGGCGACCGTGCTTTGCCTGCGGGCGGACATGCACCAGCCCTATCTCAACGGATCGAAAGCCCGCATGGGCGATGCCGCGGCGCTGCGGATCGGCGGCATCGATGTGGTGGTGAACGCGGTCCGCTGCCAGACCTTCAGCCTGGAAGCCTTCACCGGGCTCGGCATCGATCCGGCGGCGAAGCGGATCGTGGCGGTGAAGTCGATGAACCACTTCCGCGCGTCCTTCGCCCCGATCGCCACGTTGCTGCTCTATGCTGCCGCGCCGGGGGCGATCGACGTCGACTATACCCGCCTGCCCTATGCCCGGGTGCGCCGGCCGATCCATCCCCTCGACGCCGATGCCTGGGACGATTGAACCCCGATCCGCCAGACTGGCCGCGCAACCCCGGAACCGACATGCCCGCCCGCATCCTGCCGACGCTGATCAAGCTGTTCCTACTCTGTCTGGTCGTGGGACTGCTGCTGTCGGTCTTCGGGATCACGCCGCAGAACCTGCTGCAGAATTTTTGGGGCACGGTGAAGGACACCTGGCGCGTCCTTCTCGATTTCTTCCGCTGGGGGTGGCACTACGTGGCCCTGGGGGCCATCGTCGTCATCCCGATCTGGCTGCTCACCGTGGTCCTCGGCCGATTCAGGCGCTGATTGGCGCCGCCGCCGCCAGCCGCTAGGCTTCCCTGCCGGCTTCGCGCGTAGGTATCCCGGGCAAACGGGCCACGCCGCCGGCTTCTGGAGGAAAGGGCCGGCGATGCTCTCTGCCGCGGACAACGACCTTCTCACCCGGACCGGCGCCGACACGCCGATGGGCCGCTATTTCCGGCGCTTCTGGCAGCCGGTCGCGCTCGCTTCCGAACTCCCCGAACCCGACGGCCCGCCGATCCGCCTGACCATCCTGGGGGAAGAGCTGGTGGCCTTCCGCGACAGCGCGGGGCGGGTGGGCCTGGTCGACCGGCGCTGTCCGCATCGCGGCGCGGACATGTACTACGGCCGGAACGAGGAGTGCGGCCTGCGTTGCGTCTATCACGGCTGGAAGTTCGACGTCGCGGGCAAGGCGACCGATCTGCCCAATGTGCCGCCCGGCGCGCGCCATCACGACACCATGCGCATCAAGGCCTATCCGACGCGCGAGTACGGCGAGATCGTCTGGGCCTGGATGGGGCCGGCCGACAGGATGCCGGAAGTGCCGCGGCTTGAATTCGGCCTGCTGGCGCCGGCCAACCGCTATGTCATGAAGCAGCTGATCGAATGCAACTGGGCCCAGGTGATGGAGGGCGATCTCGACACCTCGCATTTCTCCTTCCTGCACATGCCGGCTCCCTCGGTGCCGTCGAACGAGAACCCGGACGCGCCGGCCGATGCGCGGCGGCTGCGCTGGATCCGTAGCGATCCGATGCCGAGGTTCCAGATTCTGGATCACGATGTCGGCTTCGTCGTCGGCGGCGCGCGCAAGGCCGACGAGGAGGGCATCTACTGGCGCATGACCCAGTTCATGCTGCCCGCGCACGGCACCGGCCCGTCGACGCTCCCGGGCGAGACCTACTACGGCTTCACCGTCGTCCCCATCACTGACCATGCCGCCTGGATCTACTGCTACGGCTGGAATCCGGAACGAGAGATCGGGCCGGAGGAACGCGCGAAGCTGAAGAAAGGTCATGGGATCATTGCCGAGGTCGGTCCGGACCATGTGCCGCTGCGAAACCGCTCGAACGATTTCCAGCTCGATCGGGCAGTACAGAAGAGCCAGACCTTCACCGGCGTGAAGGGGCTCGCCGAGCAGGACTTGATGATCCAGCAGAGCCAGGGCTTCATCGCCGACCGCACGCGCGAGAACCTCACCGCCACCGATGCCGCCGTGGTGCGCTTCCGGCGTACCCTGCTGGCGGCTGCCAAGGCACTGGCAGCGGGCGAGGAGCCCACGGCCCCCTTCAAGCCCGAAGCCTATTGCACCCGTCCCGGCAGCTGGTTCGCGGCCGAGGGGACGGATTTCGAGGACGTGCTGCTGGAGCGCTTCGGCGACCGGCGCGGGCGGGTGGCGGTCACCGGACCGAAGGGGGTTGCGGCCGAATAAGCCGGCGATCCCGCCGCCGTTGTATCTGGCGATACCGCGGCGGCTCTCGGCCCCGGGCATTCTCGCGCGATCATCCATGCGCGGGAGGGGCCGAGATGCCCAAGCAGCTGATCACCTGTCGGAAGCCTTGGGAAAAGACAGCACTCTTTTCGCTGGGGGTATCGGTGTCGGGGCCGCTTCTCTTCACCGCGGGGATGACGGCGCGCGATCCCGACGGCAACATCGTCGGGGCGGGCGACATGCGGCTGCAGATCGATCAGTGCTTTCGCAATATCGGCGATGTCCTGGAGGTGGCAGGCATCGGCTTCGACCGCCTGGTCAAGGTCGTGATGTATGTGACGGACTTTGCCGCCTTCGAGACAACGCGCGATATCCGCGCCCGCTACCTGACGGCTCGCCCGGTTGCGACCGCGGTCGGTGTCGCATCGCTCATCCATCCCGACATGATGGTCGAGATCGAAGCCGTGGCGACGTTGGGTTGAGGGGGCGGCATGCCGAACAGCCTCGAAGGCTTCTTCGCCGCCCGATCGGCCTCGATCGTCGATGCCTGCACCAGCTGCGGTCACTGCCATGCGATCTGCCCCGTCTTGCCCTTCACCGATGCGGGCGATGCGACATCCGCCGCGGTGACGGCCTCGGTGCGCGGCTACCTCGACCAGGGTGCGCCAATGTCGACGCCGGCGCAGCGGTGGACGGAAGCCTGCAACGGCTGCGGCGACTGCATTCCCGCCTGCCCCGAGGGCGTCAATCCGCGGCAGATGCTGATCCTGGCGCTGACCCGGGGAGCGAAATCGGCCGCGCGGACGCCGCATCTCTTTCGCAAGATGTCGCGGGCGATAAAGCTGATGGCCGGCATGCAGCTGCTGCCGGCGGAGTTTTCGCGCCTGCTCGTGCCGCCTCGGCCGCGTGCGGTGCCGGTGGTCTTCTACACGGGCTGCAACGCGCTCAGGACGCCGCATCTGCTCTTCAACACAATGATGGTGCTGGACGCGCTCGACATCGACTACGAGGTCGTGGGTGGACCGTCCTCATGCTGCGGCGTCATCCATACGAAATGGCAGGGCGACCTCGGCACCGGCGGCAGGGTCAGCGCCAATACGCTCGGCCGGTTTGCCGAATTCGAACCGCAGCAGGTGCTGAACTGGTGCCCCACCTGCCACATGCATCTCACCGAATCCCTGGCGGCGTTTCATGCCGGCAGCTTCGACATCAACCACGTCACCGACTTCCTTTGCCAGCGCACCGACGCGCTGGCGGCGAAGTTCGTGCGTCCGGTCCGGAAGCGGGTCGTGTTGCACGCGCATAAGGGCTACCGCGGCGTCGGCGACAATGTGGCCCGGCTGCTCGGTGCCATTCCCGGTCTCACGCTCGCCGAGACGGTCTACGAATCCGGCTATACCTGCGGCGGCTCCGGATGTTCGCGCAGTCCCGGGCTGCAGGCGCTGGAACACGGCCATCTGCTGGACCGCGTCCGTGCAACCGGGGCGGACACGCTCGTCACTCTCTATCACGGCTGTCATGCCGCCTTCGCCGGCAGCGAGGCCGAGGGTGGCCATCGCGTGCTCAATTTCACCGATCTCCTGGTCGAGGCGCTCGGAGAGGCGCCGCACGAGGATCGCAACAAGCAGCTACGACTGCGGCGCGACTGGGACATGATCATCGCCGAGGCGCGCCCCTACCTTCAGGCCAACGGTCTCACCTTCTCGGACGAGTGGCTGCGCGAATGGCTGCCTCAGGTCTTCGCGCAGCAGGAGTTCAAGGGAGGCCTCGACTGCTTCGCGCCGCCGGGGAGCGTGCCTGACCAGCATCGAGGTATCGAAGAATGACGGTGTATGTGATTGCCCAGATCCGCATCCATGATCGCACCCGCTACGAACGCTACGCCGCCGGCTTCATGGACGTGCTGGTCAAATACGAGGGCCGCCTGCTTTCCGCCGACGAGCACCCGAAGGTCACGCAGGGCGGGTGGCCCTATGACAAGGTCATCCTCATGCGATTCGCCGACCATGTTCACTTCGACCGCTGGGCGATGTCGCCGGAGTATCAGGCCATATCGAAGGATCGCCTCGCGGCGACCGAGGGAACGGTGATCGTGGCAGCGGGCCTTCCGTCTAGGGAATGACCGCCTGGGGGGCCGAGGGCGCCGCACAGCAGATATTCGCCGCCCACCATTTCCAGCCTGGATGATCGCCGCATCCCGGCGATGGTACGCGTGACGGTGACGCGCGAAAGGCCGGTCATCGCGGCCATGTCCTCATGCGTCACCTTCGTCCGGATCAGGACGCCGCGGGGATGCGGCTCGCCCCACAACCGCGCCAGCCGGGTCAGCAGTTCCGCCAGCCGCTCCGCCGGGCGGTTGTCGGCGAGCGCGCCGAAGCGCTCCAGCAGCCGCAGATACTTGATGCTCACGATCCGGGCGATCGCCAGACCGAATTCGGGGTCCTGCTGGAACAGCCGGCCGGTCTGCGAACGGTCGAACAGCACTATGCGTGTGGGTTCGATCGCCACCATCTCCACCGCGGGCGGGGCACCGTGCATGAGGGGGCCTTCGCCGCAGATCGAGCCGGGACCGATGCGTTCGACGATCACATGCTCGCCACTGGCTCGCAGGAGAGTCGATTGGATCAGCCCCTCTTCGATATAGGCGAAGGCCTCGCAGGGCTGGCCCGGAATGACGAGGTGCGCGCCGACGGGCAGCAGGCGGCGGACACCTTCGTCCAGATGGCGCCGCACGGCGATGAGAAGGTCTTCGTCCAAGCGGCCGGTGGTGCGTCGCATGCGCAATACGGACAGGAAAACCGCCAGCGCGCAATACCGAAGCGGGGCGGCGGGCGTTCAGGCGAGCGGCAGTTCCACCGCCACTTCGAACCCTCCGCCCTTGCGGTTGCGCGCCATCACCCGTCCGCCCAGCGCCTCGACATTGCGGCGGACGATCCACAGGCCGATACCGAAATGCGGCTCGCCGCCGGCGCCGCCGGGCCGGTCGGAATAGTAGCGCTCGAAGATCCGATCCAGCCGGTCGGGCGGCACGCCGGGTCCGCGATCGGCGACGGTGACGACGGCCCGGTCGTAGTGGGTGGCGAGCGTGACCCGCACGTCGCTCCCGGGCGGGGCGAAGCCGATCGCGTTCTCGATCAGGTTTTCGATCGCCGTCTCGATCATCTCGGCGCTGCCCCGGACCACGACCTCGCGCTCGATATCGGCCGACAGGCGCGGACCGTCCGGGGGCACCGGTCGCGGAAAGCCCTCGATCATGCCGCGGATCAGCACGTCGAGCGCCACGTTCTCGCGCGGCGGGTCCAGCGCGTCGGCCGTGGCGTGTTCCAACTCGCGCGCCGCCGATACCAGGCCGTCGAGCTTCGCCAGCGCGTTCTCGATCGCTTCCGTCGCCTGCATGGCCCGCTCGTCGGCGGGATCGATCCGGCGCTTCAGCGGCTCCAGCGCCTGCCGGATGGTGGCCATCGGGGTCTTGAAGGCATGCGCGCTGTCCTCGGCGGCACGTCGGATGCTTTCCGCGGCGCCCTTCAGGGTGTCGACCAACCGGTCGAAGGCGGCCGCCACGGGGGTCAGTTCGGGGATGGAGTTGCGGTCCGCGAACCGCCCGTCCGCGGTGCCGGCGCTGACCTGCACCGCCTGGCGGCCGAAGACGATCAGGCCGCGCCACAGGTCGAAGAACAGCACCAGCACGAAGGCGGCGAGGGCGAGGTAGATGACCCCGGCGATCAGCACTTCCGGCGATTGCCAATAGGGCCGGCCCAGGACACGCAGGCCGGTATCCTCGAGCGTGCTGGCCACCACCAGCGCCCAGCAGCCCCCGGAGGTGGTGACCGGCACGATGGAGGTGAGAAGCTCGATCCGTCCGTCCGTCCGATCCATCCGCAGGGCGAGCGGAACCTCGCCGTCGCAGCTTTCCGACAGCCGGTTCAGCACGCCTGCCTCGCCCAGGCGCAGCCGCTCGTCCTCCAGTTCCTCGGTCGAGACCGGCGGCGCCGCCGCGACATAGAAGAATCCCCGTGCCCCGGGCGCGTTCGGGCGGAAGATCAGCTTCAGCGCGGCCGTCTGCGTCCGCATCTCGGCCAGCACCTCGTTCAGCCGGAAATAGGGAATCGAATCGGCCTTGGCGAGCGTCGGCTTCAGGGCCTGGGCCAGCGCCGTCCCCTTGTCGCGGATGGTTTCCAGCAGCAGTTCGCGCTTGGCCCGGTCGGCGGCCTCGAACTCGACATAGAGGGCGACCGGCACGGCGAGGAAGATCGCCGCCAGCACGAACAGGCGCACCACCAGGGACCGGTGCCAGAACGTGGTCTGTCCGAGAAAGCCACGCAGCCGGCCGATGTCAGGCCCCGGCATCCCGCGTCCAGCGATAGCCGAAACCCGGATAGTTCTCGAGTGCATCGAAGCCCTCGTCGACGGCACGGAACTTCTGGCGCACGCGCTTGACGAGCGCGCGGACATTGGCGCGGTAGCCTTCCGGGCCGCTCCCGGCGAGGAACCCCTCTCCACGCACGACGTCGTAGATCTCGCGATAGGAGACGTCGCGGCCGGCCCGGTCGGCCAGCAGCTGGACCACGCGGAACTCGCCGAGCGTCAGGTCGACCTGCTCGCCGCGCCAGAAGGCGCGCGCGCTCTCCGTGTCCAGGGACAGCTTGCCGCTGCCGGCCGATGCGGGCGGGGGGGCGGGCGGTTCGGGCGCGGCCGAACCGGCGGGGTGCTTGTCGCCGCCCATCGCGATGCGCAGCCGGTGCAGGATGATGGCGAAGCTCTTCGCCTTGTCGACGAAATCGACGGCTCCGCCGGCCAGGGCCGCCTCCTCGTAGATCGGCTGGCTGTGCCCGGTCAGGAACAGCACCGGCACCTGCGAGCCCGTCGCCCGCAGCTGGCGCATGACGCCCAGGCCGTCGAGGTCGGGCATGTGCCAATCCAGCAGGACGGCCTCGGCCACGCCGCCCTGGGCGAACCAGTCGACGGCGAGCCGGCCGTCGGTGAAGACGCGGGTGCGGTAACCGGCATCCTGCAGATTGCCGGCCAGCGTCCGTGCCAGCATGCCGTCGTCGTCGATCACGACGATCGTCGGCGCGCTCTCCTCAGGAGTGACGCCGGGCATCCTGAATCCGGCGAATGCAGCCCTCGTCCTGAACGCCGTCCCGCTTCGCGTCGTGGTGGAGGCTGTGGAAGGCGTTTCGGGCGACGTCGAGGTAGAAATAGACATCAAGCACACATTCCCCGGTCCGGTATTGCCAGACCTTCGCCGGTGCCCGGTCGAAAGCGGCCGCTGGCTTGCCCAGCCGTTGCTCCAGCTCGGCCATCGACAGGCCGACCAGGCTCGTCGCCCGCACGGCCGCCACATCTCCCGGCGCGGGGTTTCCTGGTCCTGGTGAATGCATGGTCTCCGTCGGCGAAGGGGATGGCTTGACGAGAGGCGGCGAAGGCTCCCGCGAGGGCGGCCTCGACGCCGGGGCGAGTGCGGCCGGCGCGGCGGCCGCCTGCGGCGGCGGCGAGGGCGGGGGCTGCTGCAAGGGCGCTGGAGGGGGCGGCGGCTCGGCCGCGCAGCCTGCCAGAAGAAGCAGACCGGTCCACGCGCCGCGGTTGCCGATCAAGGCTCGCATCCCTGCCGTCCTGTCTGCTCTGGGTTTTCATGCGATAGCAAATTTCCGCGAGGGCAACAAACAACGCAATAGAGGGCAGAAAGTTCCATCACTTGTCGCGTGATAATCCTGTGATGGAGCTGTGATAATGGCATGTCGATCTGTGATCAACCCCGAGAGGATATTGAATTTTCCTAAGTCATTAAGGAATAATAATCACGTATTTTGCCGAAAGTATCCGAGAATTCGGTTCGATTCATTGAACTTTCGTCTTTACGTGAAGCGTCGCGCCATCCCCCGACCGGCGCGCCGCCCGCCCCGGCCGGGTCGTACCCACCCGCTCCTCCCTGCGGCCCGGCCGGGTGACCCCTCAGAAACAGTCGACCGGAATGCGCAGGTAGCGGCGGCCGTCCGCGCTCGCCGGCGGCAGGGCGCCGGCGCGGATATTGACCTGCACGGCGGGCAGCATCAGCGCGGGCAGTGCCAGCGCGCGGTCCCGTTCGGTCCGCAGGGCGACGAATTCCGCCTCCGACACGCCGTCGCGGATATGGATGTTCGACCTGCGCTGTTCCGCCACCGTCGATTCGAAGGCGAGCGGCCGTCCGTTCGGCTGATAGTCGTGGGCGGTGAACAGCCGCGTCGCCGCCGGCAGATCCAGCAGCCTGCGGATGGAGGCATGCAGCGCGACCGCCGAACCGCCGGGGAAGTCGCAGCGCGCCGTACCGTAGTCGGGCATGAAGAGCGCATCGCCGACGAAGGCAGCGTCTCCCAGGAGGTAGGTCACGCAGGCCGGCGTATGGCCGGGCGTCGCGATCACCCGCGCCTGCAATCCTCCTATGCCGAACGCCTCGCCGTCGGCGAACAAGTGGTCGAATTCCGCGCCGCATCCCGAGCAATCCTCCTGCAGGCCGAAGAGGGGGGCGAAGTGGCGCTGGATGAGGCTCACCCCCGCGCCGATACCGATGCGGCCGCCCAGGATCGACCTCAGGTAGGGTGCCGCCGAGAGATGGTCTGCATGCACATGCGTCTCCAGGAGCCACTCGACGGTCAGTCCGTCCCGGCGCACCGCATCCGCGATGCGATCCGCCGATCCCGTCGAGGTCCGCCCGGATTTCGCGTCGAAGTCGAGCACGGGATCGATGATCGCGGCGCGCCGCGACGGGGCATCGGCGACCAGATAGCTGAGCGTACTGGTCGCCGGGTCGAAGAAGGCGGCAACGTCCGGGGGCATCGCGCATCTCCATCTTGGACAGTGACTCATTGTCCACTCGGTTTCGTGTGTTTTCAACGCAGCCGATGGCCGCCGCGCGCTTGCTCTCGGGGGCCTGGCGCCGCAGTCTCTCGGCATCCCGAGGAGACGCACATGGCCGATCGCATCCTGGTGATCAACCCGAACTCGACCGAAGCCGTGACGGCCGGCATCGATGTCGCGATGGAACCGCTCAGGATGCCGGGCGGGCCCGCGATCGAATGCGTGACCCTCAGGGAAGGTCCCCCGGGGGTGGAGACCCAGGCGCATGTGGAGGGCGTGGTCCGGCCGCTCGCCGACCTGGTCCGCGCGCGCGACAACGACGTCGGCTGCTTCGTCATCGCCTGCTTCAGCGATCCGGGCATCCATCTGTGCCGCGAAGTCACGAAGAAGCCCGTCCTCGGCATCAGCGAATGCGGCATCCTGACGGCGCTGACGCTCGGCGAACGCTTCGGCATCATTGCCATCAAGTCCGCCTCGGTGAAGCGGCATCTGCGCTACATCGGCGCCATGGGGCTGACCGATCGCCTGGCCGGAGACATGGCGATCGATCTCGGCGTGGTCGAGCTTTCGGACGAGGGGCGCACCTTCGGCCGCATGGTCGATGTCGGCAAGCGGCTGCGCGACGAGAAGGGCGCCGACGTCCTGGTGATGGGCTGCGCCGGCATGGCGCGCTATCGCGACCGGCTGGAGGCCGAGACCGGCCTGCCGGTCGTCGAGCCGAGCCAGGCCGCCGCGGCCATGGCGATCGGTCGGCTCAGGCTCGGCTGGTCCGCCCGTCGCGCCGGCTGATCCCCGCGGCCGATCTCAGCTCAGGCCGCCGTCGACGATGAAGTTCTGAGCGGTGCAGGCGGCTGCCTGGTCGGAGGCGAGGAAGAGCACCATGCGGGCGACGTCGTCGGGCACCAGCGTGGTCTTCAGGCACTGGCGGGCGAGGAGGTTCTCCTTCGCCTGCGGCGTCACCCAGAGCGCCAGCTGGCGCTCGGTCATGATCCAGCCCGGCACCACCGTGTTGGCGCGTATGCCGTGCGGGCCGAGATCCCGCGCCAACGAGCGGGTCATCCCATGCACGGCCGCCTTCGCCGCCGTATAGACCGGCATGCCCCCGGTGGCGTTCATCCAGGACACCGACCCGAAGTTGATGATCGAGCCGCCCTTGGCCGCGATCATGTCCGGCGCTACGGCTTGCGCGGCGAAGAACTGGTGCTTCAGGTTCACCGCGATGCGGTCGTCCCAGTATTCCGGCGTCACGCTGTCCAGCGCATGCCGGTCGTCATGGGCGGCATTGTTCACCAGCACCTGGATAGGGCCCAGCTTGGCCTTCACCGCCGCAATCGACCGGCGTAGGGCGGCGATGTCGGTCAAGTCGCAATGCTCGAACTGCACCGGTGCGGGCTTCAGTTCCTCGACCAGCTTCCGCGAGGGGCCTTCTGCGATATCGATGAAGGCGAGCCTGGCGCCCTGCTGGGCGAAGCGGCGGGTGATGGCGGCGCCGATGCCGCCGCCGCCGCCGGTGACCAGGACGACCTTGCCCTTGAGGTCCGGATAGGAAACGTCCGCCGTCATGGCCTTCACCCCTTGGCCGAGATGCGGTCGATCTCGGCCATCTCCTCGACCGTCAGCTTCCAGCTCGCCGCCTTGACGTTCTGCTCCAATTGCTCGGGCTTGGTCGCGCCGGCGATCACGCTCGAGACCTGTGGCTTGCAGGCGAGCCAGCTGAAGGCCAGTTCCAGCATCGTCCGGCCGCGCTTTTCGGCGAAGTCGGTCAGCTTCTCGACGATCTGCCAGTTGGTGTCGTTGATGTAGCGGTCGGCGAGGCGCTGCGTATTGGTGAGCCGGGCGCCTTCGGGCATCGGCGTGTTCCGCCTGTACTTGCCGGTGAGGAGCCCGCTCGCCAGCGGGAAGAACGGCAGCAACCCCATACTATAGGCGGCGAGGGCCGGCAGCAGTTCCTTCTCATGGTCGCGGACGACGAGGCTGAGCTCGTCCTGGGCCGAGACGAAGGGATTGAGGCCGCAGGCCTTCGCCGTCCAGGCCGCTTCCACCACCTGCCAGGCGGGCAGGTTGGAACAGCCGATGTAGCGCACCTTGCCCTGTCGGATGAGGTCGTCGAGGGCGCGGAGCGTCTCCTCGATCGGGGTGAGCGGATCGGGGCGGTGCTGCTGGTAGAGGTCGATCCAGTCGGTCTTGAGCCGCTTCAGGCTCGCCTCGACCGCGGTCATGATGTAGCGGCGCGAGGCGCCCTTCAGCACTTCCGCCGCATCCATCGGCATGGCGAACTTCGTGGCCAGCACGATGTCTTTGCGCCGAGGGCCCAGGACCTCGCCCATCAGGCTCTCCGACCCGCCCTGGTTGCCGTAGACATCGGCGGTGTCGAACAGCGTGATGCCGAGGTCGATCGCCTTGTGCACCACCTTGCGGGTCGCTTCCAGGTCGATGCGGCCGCCGAAGTTGTTGCAGCCGAGGCCGACCGCCGAGACGCGCAGGCCCGATCGGCCGAGATTGCGGATTTCCATGATCGTTCCCCTTTGAGACGTTGACCCATACTAGCGCTTGAAACGGGGGCGGCGACCGCCGCAGTCTTGGTTCAGGGTTTAAGCGGGGAGGGGCGGCCATGCAGCAGCGGATGATCGGCGAGGTGAAGGTGACCCGGATCGAGGAGATCATGGGCCCGGGCTTTCCTGCCCGCGACTTCTTCCCCGAGTTGGACGAGGAGACCTTCGCCGCCGAGCAGCACTGGCTGGCGCCGCATTACTACCAGCCGGAAAGCGGCAAGCTGATCGCCAGCATCCATTCCTGGCTGGTCGAGACGCCGAAGCACACGATTCTCATCGACGCCTGCAGCGGCAATCACAAGCCGCGCCCGGGCATGCCGCGCTTCGACATGCTGGACACGCCCTGGCTGGACCGGCTGCGCGCCGCGGGCGTGGCGCCGGAGAAGGTCGACTTCGTCATGTGTACGCACCTCCACGTCGATCACGTCGGCTGGAACACGAAGCTCGAGAACGGCCGCTGGGTCCCGACCTTCCCCAATGCCAAATACGTCATGTCGCGCACCGACCACACGCATTGGGCGGCCGAGGCGAAGGCGCCGGGAACGGAGGCCTACCAGGTCAACACCTACAACGACTCCGTCCTGCCGGTCGTCGAGGCGGGCAAGGCGCTGATGGTGGAGGCCGGGCACCAGTGCGACGACTGCCTCACCGTCCGCTCCGCCGCCGGGCACACGCCGGGGCATATCCGCGTCGACCTCGCTTCGGGCAGCCGGCGGGCCATCTTCTCGGGCGACGCGCTGCACAACCCGGTGCAGGTGCCGCTGTGGCGCTGGAACAGCCGTTTCTGCGCCGACCGCGAGCGGGCGCGCCAGACCCGCCACGACCTGCTGGCCGATTGCGTGGAGACCGGCGCGCTCCTGATGCCGGCCCATTTCGCCCCGCCGCACGCCGCCTATGTCAAGGCGAAGGGCGACCGTTTCGACCTCGACTGGGATCGCTGATGCGGGTGCTCGACTGGCAGGTCGGCGACGTCCGCGTCACCCTCATCCCCGAGACCATCGCCACCGGCCTCGCCGCCCGCACCTTCTTCCCCGACTTCGAGGCGGAAACCTTCGCCGCCGAACTTTCCTGGCTCGCCCCCGGCCACTACGACCCAGCGACCGACCGCATCCGCCTCAGCGTGCATTCCTGGCTGGTGCGGACGGGCAGGCAGACCATCCTGATCGACGCCTGCTGCGGCAACGGGAAGCCGCGGCCCGGCTATCCCGATTTCGACATGCTGGACACGCCCTGGCTGGAGCGGCTGCGGGCTGCGGGCGTGACGCCGGACCAGATCGACATCGTGCTATGCACCCATCTGCATGCCGATCATGTCGGCTGGAACACGGTGAGCCGTGACGGACGCTGGGTGCCGGCCTTTCCGAACGCGAAATACGTGATGTCGAGGCAGGACTATCACCTGTGGTGCGCGCCGGGCGCCTCGGCCTTTCGCCGGGCGGTGCACGAGGATTCGGTACTGCCGGTGATGCAGTCGGGGCAGGCGGTGCTGATCGACGACGGTTATGACGGGGCCGACCGGCTGGCCGTGGTGCCCGCGCCCGGCCATACGCCGGGGCATTTCCGCCTGGACCTGAAGGCCGGCGAGCGCGGTGCCGTCTTCGCCGCCGATGCGCTGCACAACCCGGTGCAGGTGCCGCTGTGGCGCTGGAGCGCCAGTTCCTGCGACGATCCCGCGCAATCGAGGAGGACACGGTTCGAGCTGCTGGCGCATTGCGCGGAGACCGGCACCCTGATGCTCCCGGCGCATTTCGCCGCGCCGCACGCGACCGTGGTCAGGCGGAAGGGCGAGCGTTTCGACCTGGACTGGCGGCCCGGACGGGAGTGACCTCCGGCGCCCGGCGAAGAAGCGCGAGCGCGACGGGCGGAAGCATGGCCAGCGCCAGCCAGTGCACCGGGCGGATGGCGATCTCCGGCGTCAGGTTGGCGGCCGCGACCCTGAGGCCGTCGAGGCCGGTGGCGAAGCTGTACCAGGCCGCTTCGAAGCCCACGGTGAGCGCGACGGTGGCGAGGCCGAGGCCGAGCAGCGGCAGCGGCTTCAGGCCCCAGCTTCGCTTCGCCAGCAGCCGCACGCCCATCAGCCAGAGGAAGAAGCCGACCATCAGCGTCGCCTCGTTCAGGTTGCGCTTGGCCTGCAGGAGGTCGTGCCACAGGCCGAGCACGGTGAGCGGATAGACCAGAAGGTGAAGCTGGGGCCATCGCCGGCCCAGGCGGCGGATCATCCGGTCGGTCGAGGTGATGGTGAGCGCGGCGAGGCCGAGAAGGGCGACGAAGCCGATGGTCAGATAGAAGCGGAGCACGATCTCCTTGCCCACCCGGAAGAGATCGAGGTTCTGCAGCACGATGTAGAGCAGGAAGTGCAGCGCCAGATAGGCGAAGGCCGTCACGCCCAGCATGCGGCGGACGACGGTGAGACGAGCCCAGCGGCCGATGCGCCGGAACGGCGTCACGGCCAGCGTGATCAGCAGGAAGCGCACCGACCAGCGGCCGACCTCGTGCAACGCCGCGTCGACGGGTTCGGCCCCCAACTGTTCGCTGTACCAGCGCCAGGCGATCCAGAGCGCGGGGGCGATGCACCCCGCCAGCACGACGGCCTTGAGCGGCGAAAAGCGGCCGTTGCGATCACGCCAGGGAGGAAGCAAGCCGGCACCGGAAGGGGGTGGAGGAGTGCCCCTTATACGGCGCCGGTGCCGGGCCGTGTTACCCGCAGGGCGGACATTTTTGTCCGCCCTGCGGGGGAGGGCGATTGCGCGGCCGAAACCGACCGGTTCACCGGCAAGGGCGGGGCGGACAAATCCGGCCGCCGACGCCGGACAGACCTGTCCGGACAAATCCGGCCGCTCGCCATGCGAAGGCGAGTGCTGACAAGTCCGGCCAACGGACCGGACAGTGGTGTCCGGACAAATCTGGCCGCTCGCCACCTCACCCATCGTCCCGCCGAACGGATTGCGCGTTCGGCAGGATCCGAGCGGGCTCTCCCGCCGATGGTTCCCGAGCGCAGCGGGGTGAAGACGCCGGATGCGCCGCCATCTTGTTCAAGTTATTGATATTATTGGGGAAAAATATTCTCCGCGCGTTCCGGCGGCCGCCTAAATCAGCCAATTCGAGCCAGCAAAGGCCACTTCCGCGCCGGCTGGCGCCGGTTCGCAGCCGGTTCAGGCCGACTGCAGGCATCGTTCGCGGCCGCGGACCGACGGCCAAGCCCCCCGGCGGCCCAGTCGGGGTTCAACTCTCTCACGTTGTCCATGAGCAACCACAACAAAGCGCCTATGATACCACAACCGCTTTTCTGTCTCCATAAGTAAAATATCTGGATCTATGGAGCGAATTTTTCTCTAAGCTGAAATCACGCCAGCCGAACTGCTTCTCACCAGAACGCGATGTCCTCTCAAGGCCTCGGATGGCTACGGATGCCTTTGCGGGGGCGCTCCTGACACGGGGAGCCTCGAAGGGTGTCTTCGTCACAACCAGCAGCTTCACCCGTGACGCCCGGCAAACCGCCGGGAACGTTCAGAGCCAGAGGATCGTTCTGATCGACGGCGAGCGGCTGGCGACCCTGCTGATCGAACACGGGGTCGGCGTCCGCACGGAAAGAACCATCGCGGTCAAGAAGATCGATCTGGACTATTTCGAGCCCGAGGCCGAGTGAGATGACCCCGCACAATTCCGTGACGAACGCCGCGGGATCGATTTTTGCGGCTGCGAGCACCATATGCTGCAGTGCATCATCGAGGGGTTCGGGCATGCCGCAGTTCAACGTTTACTTCAGTGACGACCAGGGCAGGTTCGACCATGCCGAGATCATCGATGCGACAAACGACGCGCAGGCGGTCGAACTGGCCTCGATGAGCCGGAAGTTCCACAGCACGCTCGAGGTCTGGGACGGCCAGCGTCTGGTCGCCCGCATTACCGCGCCGCGCGACGAACCGGTCCGGGCCGGTTCCCTCATGCCGATCGCCGCGGCGGCCGGGTAGCGCCGCCAAACGCGTTCGGCGCCACGAAGGGTTTCACGCGGCCCCAGGTTCGGACGACCTCGCCAGCCGGCCGAGCCGCCAGGTGCCGAGCAGCAGCAAGGCCGCGATTGCGCTCAACAGCCACAGTCCGGCGGTGAAGCCGCCGGTGGCGTCGTAGAGCATGCCGAGCACGATCGGCCCGCCGGCGCCGCCGATCTCGGCCGCCGAGAAGAACAGGCCGCTCGCGGTCCCGGCATGCCGATCGCCGATGCCGGGCGTCTCCACCAGGACCAGGATGGCGAGCGTCATCATGGACGAGCGCGCGATACCCTGAAGCGTGAGCCCGGCGAGCAGCAGCGGTCCGGCTTCGGCATGGAGCAGCAGGCTCGCCACCGCCGCCGCGAGCGCCAGCAGGCCGAGGATCAGGAAGCGGCGCTGCGGCGTGGCGAGGCGGGGGATGAGCAGCGAGCCGGCAATGCCCACCACCATCGGCACGGTCGCCCAGTAGCCGGCCTCGGCCGCGCTCATGCCTCCGGCCCGGAGCAGTTCGGGCAGCCAGTTGTTGAGCCCGTGGTTGAACATGAAGATGCCGATGCCCATGAGCAGCAGGAGGCGCACCGCCGGGAGCCGCAGTAGGCCGGACAGGAGCGTCCGCTGCGAAGGGCGCGGGCCGGCCTCTGCCTCCGCCCGTTCGGACTGCCGCATGGCCGGGTGGCGGGCGGCGAGCAGCCAGACGACGCCGCCGACAAGGCAAAGCCCGGCCCAGAGTTGCAGCACCATGCGCCAGTCCTGCCCGAAGGAGGGCATGAGGATGGAGTTGGTGGTCGACAGCGCCAGCATCGAGCCGATCGACGGGCCGGTGATGTAGATCCCCATGGCGAAGCCGCGGTCGCGGCCCTGGAACCACGCACTGACGACCTTCGGGGCGCCCGAGGAGATGATCGGGCCGCCGAGGCCGAAGAGGGCCACGCCGAGGCATAGCGTCCAGAAATCGGTGGCGATGGCCCGCACGAAGCCCGAGAGCGCGATGACGGCGGCGCCGATGAAGAGCGCCCGATAGGCGCCGAGCCGGTCGAGCAGCGCCCCGCAGGGGACCGCGGCCAGGATATAGGTGAGCTGCCAGACGCCCAGCACGCTCCCCATCTCGGAATGGGTGAGGCGGAGGTCGCGGGTGATCGGCGCGACGAGCGGGGCGAGGCCGGCGATGGTCAGGCCGAAGCAGCTGTAGAGCAGCCACACCCCGAACAGCATGCGCCAGCGCAATCCCGCCGGCGGGGACGAATTCGGATCGGTCATCAGCGAAAGCACCACCCCTTGCGGTGCAGCATAGCGGGGCCGGGAGCGAGGGCCAGCGCGCCGGCCGGAGCGTGGTTAATTCCTATTTTGTTCTTGCATTCGGATCGCGTCCGGCGAAGATGGCATGATGCAATCTAGGGGGGTGATTGTGAAAAAAACTCTCGGTTTGTGGGTGGTGATGCTCGCCTCGATCCTCTCCCTCCCCGCCCAGGCGGCGCATGAGCTGAACGGTTACCGCTCGGAGTTCTTCCCGCTCAAGCGCATCGAGTTGAAGCATCGGGGCGATTCCGGCCAATCGGTCATGGTGGCACCGAGCCATTGGACCCAGGGACTGACGTCGAAGGACAACGTCTGGATCGGCGATCCGAACGGCGACTACACGGTGCAGTCCTTCGCCCATATCGAGCCGTTGGCCGGAACCGTGCGGGAGACGATGGAGAAGGTGATGAAGGACGTCGTCGTCCACGCGGGGAACCGGAGCGATGTCGTCGGCCTGAACGCCACGGTGGAAGACGACGCGGTGGTCGTGACCTTCGAGAGCGAAGATCCCGCGGCGGCCCCGGGAATGCGGCTGCGCAACCTCTTCATCATGCGCGAGGTCTCGGAGGGGGTTGCCGTGTTCGGCTATCACGTCGTCGTCCGGAACGCGTTGTGGAGAAGCCCCCAGACGGCCGACATCGTGCAGCTTTTCCGTGCCCAGCTCTTGCGGGCCCGGCTCGACCCCGAGCCCGATATCCGTGACGCGCTGCCGCCGCCCGATCCGAATTGGAAACTCGCCTTCCGCGAGCTGAAGACGATCGAGCCCTATGGCTTTATCCGCATGCGCGTGCCGCGGCGGTGGCAGGCGCACAGGGATCCGACGGTCCTCATGTACTTCGTGCCGAACGAGGAAACCGGCACGATGCATATCGGCTACGAGGTGATGCCCAATACCGAGGAAGCCGCCCGACGGCTGGGCGTCGAAGGAAAGCGCACGGTCAAAACCATGGATCGACGCTTCACCGACCAAGGCGTGAAGCTGCATAACCGCTACTGGCTTGTGTTCGACCGCACGCCGGACCAGTTCGTCCTGATCACCGTGGCGCTGACCCTAGATGAGGATCAGAACAAGGACCCCGAGTACCAGGAGTTGGTGAAGATCCTCGACCAGGAGATTCGCCGCATGCGGATCTCGGTGGTGCCAGCGTCGTCGAGCGACCCGCAGCGGGCCAGGGAAGGCACGGGGCAATCGGGCCGGAAATGACGGAAGAGAATCCCTACACCTCGCGGTTTCATCGGCTGAAGACGGTCTTTGCTAGTGGCCACAAGCTGGCCATCCCCGAGAGCTGGGTGGACGGCCGGACACCGAAGGGGCATGCCTGGGTCGGAGACGGGAGCGGCCGCTACGAACTGCAGATCGCCGTCGGTGAGACGGTTGTCGAGGGTGGCGGTGAGGCGATGCTGGAGGCGATCAGCGGGCGGATAGCGGACCGCCTGCAGGCATTCGGCGCGGGCGGCCAGATCGGCGACAGCAAAATCGGACGGATCAACGACTGCATGCAGATCGAAGTGGTGGCTGACGATCCTCGTATTCCGACCGCCAGAACCTACAGCTGGATCAGGCTGATGCCGTACGGCAGTACACTGCTGGAACTTGGCTTCCATCTGATCGTGCTTCGCGAGTTGTGGGAGCGGGAGGAGACCGAGGATCTGATCGAACTGTTCGCCGCCCAGGTTCGCAACATCTCGATAGAGGAAGAGCCGGCACCAGCCATCGGCCAGTTGCGCGTCGTGCGCCCATACGGATTCCTGACGTTTCGCATACCTGTGCAATGGCGCGACGTGTGGGACGCCGAGGCGCATATGTGGTTCTGCGGCCAGGACGAGCCGGACAAGATCACCCTGTGGACCATCTATACGGTCTTCCAAAGCGGCGATGTCGATGAATGGGCGCGGCAGATGATGGACAAGCTCGCGCAGGACCACGATGTCACCTGGCGGTCCCAGATCCGTCCGAACCGCAGGCACGGCTATCACACGTTCTCGAAGATGGGCGAACTCGGCTATCCCGTGCGCTTTCACCGATGGATCGTTCTCGACTGGAAGGATGAGACCGTCCTTCTCATCCAGTCACCCTGATCCTGAAGACAGCCTGGGACGGGGTGCCGGAATTCGACCGGTTGGTGACGATGATGGAGCAGCAGGCCGCCGCGCTCGCGATCGGCCCGCTGCCTGAACTTGATCTCTCAACGCCCGCCCGATCCGATAGAAGTGAGCGGATGGAGCAACCCGCCTCGTTCGACTTCGACCGCCTGCGCACGATCAATCCCTTCGGGTTTCTCACGCTGCAGGTTCCGGCGCGCTGGCGCGACGAACGCGACGCCGAGAGCGGCGAGTGGTTCTGCGGCGAAGACGAGACCGATACCGGCACGCTGTGGATCGACTACGACAGTTTCGAAGGCCAATTCGATGCGCGCGGGCCGGAGCGGCTGTTCCAGAAGCTCGGTGACACCGTCACCTGGCGGCCGCCGGGCGAGGGCTGGCGGCGGATCGGCTATCAGAGCTTCACCGAGGATGCGGCGGTGACGCTTCGCTTCCGTCGCTGGTTCGTCATCGACTGGACGGCCGAGCGAGCCGTGACGGTGACGCTGACGCTGACGCTTCAGGCCGCCTGGGACGGCGAGCCCGCGTTTCAGCGGCTGGTCGAGATCGTCGAGCGGCAGGCGGCGACGCTTTCGATCGGAACGCTACCCGGCTAGGTCCTTCCACATGATGGTGATGTGCTGCTCGCGATAGGCGCGCGTCTCGGCCGCGGTCCAGCCGAGGCCGGCATAGAGCCGCTGGTGGTCGGGCGTGAACAGCCACAGGCGTTCGGTGCCGAGGCGGGCCGCGGCCTCCTCGATCGCGCCGATCAGGATGCCGGCGAGCCCACGGCCGCGGGCGGCCGGGGTGACATAGACGGAGGCAAGCCAGGGCGTGCGCGGATCGCCGTCGATGTCTTCTTCGATCAGCGAAGCACTGCCGAGAGGTTCGCCGCCGTCGTCGAGTGCCACCAGCGTCATCGGGATGCCGTCGCCGCCCTGGCGGCCGAGATCGGCGGCGAAATCCGGCTCCTTGCTTTCGGGATAGAAGCGTCCCCACTGCTCGAAATGCCAGGCAGCAAGCACCGGCACCAGATCCCGCCGTTCGGCCAGCGGCAGGATGCGGACGCTCAAGCCATGTCCTTCCACATCACCGTGATGTGCTCGCCGCGGTAGTCGAGCGATTCCGCCGCAGTCCAGCCGAGGCGGGCGTAAAATCCCATCTTGTCGGGGGTGAAGAGCCAGAGGCGCCCGATGCCGGCCCGCGCTGCGCTGGCCTCGACGGCCTGCACCGCGGCGATGCCGAAGCCCTCGCCGCGGCGATCGGGCGCGACATAGACCGAGGCGAGCCAGGGGCCGCGGGGGTCGCCGTCGATGTCATGCGCCAGGATGCCGGCGCTGCCGACCGGTCGGCCGGCGGCATCCAGGATCACGATGGTGCTGGGCACGCCGTCGGGGACCAGGTGCGCCCGCAGGCGTTCGGCCCGCTTCGCCTGCGTGTCGCCCGGGCTGAGGTGCCCCCATTGCCCGTGCCCCCAGCCGGCGACCAGATCGATGAGATCGGGGCGCTCCGCCAGGGGGACCACCCGCGTTCCCGGCTTGACCGCAGCCATGCTCCCTGCCTCCAGCGATCTGGTCCGAGACTAGCAAAAAAAAGCCCGTGCCGCGGGGGGGCGGCACGGGCTCCTCTCTCGGCCGAAGGCGGCGGGGGGGGTTACGCCGCCTTGGCGTCGATCACCTGGGGCTGCACGGACTTCGGCGCGGCCTTGGCAATCTCGATCTTCCGGGGCTTCATCGCTTCCGGGATGACGCGCTCCAGTTCGACCGTCAGCAGGCCGTTGTCCAGGGCCGCACCGGTCACCTTGACGTAGTCGGCGAGCTGGAAGCGCCGCTCGAAGGCGCGGCGGGCGATGCCGCGATGCAGGAAGCGATTCTCCTCACCGCTCTTGGCCTGCTCGGCCGCCTTGCCGGACACGACCAGCGTGGTGTCGTGCTGGACGATATTGAGCTCGTCCTGGGTGAAGCCCGCGACCGCCAGCGTCACGCTGTACTTGTCGCCGTCGAGCTTCTCGATGTTGTAGGGCGGGTAGCCCTGGCCGCCGTCGTCCAGACGGCTCGCGGCATCGAACAGCCAGTCGAAGCGGTCGAAGCCGATGCTGGAGCGAAGCAGGGGGGAAAGGTCGTAGGTACGCATGTCGTCCATCCTCCGGTCAGAGCGATCAACCTTCGGCGACACCCGCCCCACAGGGCCGGATCCGCCGGTTCCGTCCCCGTTCCGGAGGCCTGCTGATGCGGCACCTCCCGGGGACAACCGTCATCTGGGAAGCGCCCCTGCGGCGTTCAAGGGGTGTCCAGAATCAGGACAGAAGCCCGGTGACGGCATTAACCCTTTATTCAATTGCGTTGACGGGCCAAAGGGTTGTCTGTTTGGCGCAGGCGTTGCTTGGACTCGGACGAGATACGGAACTCGCTGTTCCGCCTGTCTTTTCCGGTTAACGCAGTCAGGGAGTGAGCGATGAGCGAGCAGGTGCAGGTTCTGGCGGGCGGGCCGGCGGCCTTCCTGGAAGGCGTCTATCGCGAGGCGCTCGACCTCGTATGGAAGGCGAAGCTTTATATCGGCGAGGTCGGCCCGCACGATGCCGCCGAACTGCCCGTGGCCGACCGGCTGGCCTTCTCGCTGGAGACGGTTCGCCTGACCGCCCGGCTGACGCATGCCATGTCCTGGCTCATGTACCAGCGGGCGCTGGACGCGGGAGAGATCTCGCGGGAGACGGCGGCCGAGGATGCGCCGGATCTCGGCGCGGTGACCGTCTGCCTGGCGGAGTCCAGCATTCCACTGGAACGGCTGCCGGCGATGCTGGTCGGGCTGCTGGACAAGAGCGAGCGGCTCTACGCGCGGCTCGCGCGGCTCGACGCGCAGGCCCGCCGCCCGCGCGTCACCCTTCCGGTCGCTATTTCTTCTTTGGCAGGCTGATCCCGGCGAAGCGCTTGTTGAACTTCGCCACCTGACCGCCCGATTCGTTCAGGCGCTGCGGGCCACCGGTCCAGGCCGGGTGCGAGTTCGGATCGATCTCGAGCACCATCGTGTCGCCCGCCTTGCCCCAGGTCGACCGGGTCGTGTACTTGGTCCCGTCCGTCATCTGGACCGTGATTTCATGGTAATCGGGATGGATCTCGGCCTTCATGGCGCATGCCTTCGCGAAAAAATGAGCGCGCTGTATACCGGCGGACGGTCCGCTAGGCAAGGCGACACGGTTGGCCCCCCGGCGGGGGGCTGATATACCCGGCACCCCACCTGAACCTGTCGTGGCATGACCGAGGAAAGCGAATTCGAACGCGTGGCAGCCCTCCTGCTCCGGCGCTGGGCCGACGCCATCGAGGAGGCGGAGGCCGACGGCGTCGGTGTCGACACCGCCCCCGGCATGGTGACGGTGGAGATCGACGATGCCGGGACCTGGGTGATCAGCAAGCACGCCCCGACGCGCCAGATCTGGCTCTCTTCGCCGTTGTCGGGGGCGAGCCACTATGCGCCCCAAGGAGAGCGCTGGATCTCCACCCGCGGTGACGGTGCCGACCTCGGCCGGCGACTGGCGGCCGAGCTGAAGCAGGCCGCCGGCCTGGACCTCAACCTGGATTGACGTTTCCCATGGCCGAAACCGGACAGACCGCGCCTCCGCGGCGATCAATGCAGGGCCTGCGCCGTCTCGCCGGCTTCGTTCGCCCCTATCCGCTGGCCCTGACCGGGGCTGGAATCGCCCTGGTCGTCGCGGCGGGCGCGGTGCTGGCGGTGGGCCAGGCGGTGCGGCGGGTGGTCGATCACGGCTTCATGCAGGAGGAGGAGGGGTTCATCGACCTCTATTTCCTCGCCCTGTTCGGCGTGGTTACGGTGCTCGCCGTCGCCACCTTCGCCCGCTTCTACCTGGTCACCTGGCTCGGCGAGAAGGTGGTCGCCGATATCCGCAAGGCGGTCTACGGCCATATCCTGAACCTGACGCCCTCCTTCTTCGAGACCACCCGCACGGGCGAGGTGCTCTCGCGCCTCACGGCCGACACCACGCTGATCCAGACGGTCGTGGGCTCCACCGTCTCCGTGGCCTTGCGCAACCTGCTGATGTTCCTCGGCGGCAGCGTGATGATGGCGGTGACCAGCCCCAAGCTCACCCTGATCGTCTTCCTGGTGGTGCCGGTTGTGGTGGCGCCGATCGTCCTGCTCGGCCGGCGCCTGCGCAAGCTCTCGCGCGCCGCCCAGGACCGGGTCGCCGACCTCTCGGCCAAGGCGGGCGAGACCCTGAACTCGGTCGAGACCGTGCAGGCCTTCACCGCCGAGGCGCGCGAGCGCAGCCTGTTCAATGCCAGCGCGGAAGGGGCCTTTGCCGCGGCCGTGGCCCGGGTGAAGACCCGTGCCTGGATGACCGCGGCGGTGCTCCTCCTGGTCTTCGGCGCCGTCGACGGGGTGCTGTGGATCGGCAGCAAGGACGTCCTGGCGGGATCCATGAGCGCGGGCGAGCTCACCGCCTTCGTCTTCTATGCGGTGGTGGTGGCGGGCGGCGTCGGCGCACTGTCGGAAGTCTGGGGCGAGATCCAGCAGGCCGCCGGCGCGGCGAGCCGCCTGGTCGAGCTTCTGGACACGAAGCCCGAGATCGGCGCCCCGGCGGACCCTGTCCCGCTTCCGGCGCCGCGGGGCGCGGTCCGTTTCGAGCGCGTCGCCTTCCGCTATCCGACGCGTCCCGACGCACCCGCGCTGGACGACTTCACCCTGGATGTCGCGCCTGGCGAGACGGTCGCGCTCGTCGGCCCGTCGGGTGCCGGCAAGTCTACGGTCTTCCAGCTCCTGCTTCGCTTCCGCGACGCCCAGGCCGGCCGCGTCCTGGTCGACGGCGTCGACGTGGCCCGGGCCGATCCGGTCGCCCTGCGCGCGCGGATCGGCGTGGTGGCGCAGGAACCCGTGATATTCGCCGGAACCGTCTATGACAACATCGCCTATGGGCGGCCCGAAGCGAGCGAGGCCGAGGTGCGCGCCGCCGCCGATGCCGCCGCGGCGCTCGAATTCATCGAACGCCTACCGGAAGGGTTCGCCACGCAGCTGGGGGAGAAGGGCATGCGGCTCTCCGGCGGACAGCGCCAGCGCATCGCCATCGCCCGCGCCGTTCTCCGCAATCCGCCGATCCTGTTGCTGGACGAGGCGACGAGCGCCCTCGACGCCGAGAACGAGCGCCTGGTGCAGCAGGCCTTCGAACGCGTGCTCGAGGGGCGTACCACGCTCGTCATCGCGCATCGCCTCGCCACCGTCCTGCAGGCCGACCGCATCGTCGTCATGGACGAGGGGCGCATCGTCGCGCAAGGCAAGCATGCCGACCTGATGGCGCAAGGGGGGCTCTATGCCCGCCTCGCCAACCTGCAGTTCGATACCTCCCGCGCCGCCGCGGCGGACTAAAGCAATAGGCATCGAGGTTGAACCGGCGCGGTGCAGCCTCGATGGATGAAATCGCTCTGCCGCCAATCGCTTTCGCCGAGCGACGGGTCTTTCGGGAACCCTCCTCCCCGGCCAGCGTTCCCGGCTTCGATTGATCGAAGCGACAGGAGAACCGCCATGGGCCGCGCGCTCGTCCTCTTCATGCTGGGTGTTCCCGTCCCCGTATTGCTGCTGATGTGGATGTTCGGCTGGCTCGGCTGAGGGCGAGGCCGAAGACGAGGGAAGGGCCGCCGGCATCGCCGGCGGCCCTTTCGCTGTTTGCAGGCGCCGCGGATGCCGCCGTCGGCGCGGTTCAGTGCCGGGCCTTCGAGAGCCCTTCCTTCTCGGCCTGGGCGAGCTTTCCGCTCTCGCCGCCGTCGACGGCCTTCTTGGCGGTCTCCGCGGCCTCGCGCACGCGATCCTTGTCCTTGCTGAACTCGCGGGTGTCGGCGTTGTACTGGCGCGCGGCCTCGCGGTTGCCTTCGCCCTGATTCTCCGGCTTCGCCATCTGTCTTCTCCTCTGTTGCGTGGAGGGGGCCACCCCGCCGCCGGCGCGGCAGGGCGGGGCCGACCGGTCAACGGCCTGCAGGCGCGGTTGGTTCCGGAACACCGGCCGCGGGCGCGGCCGCAACCTTCGTCCCGGACCGGCGTTGAGCCGGTGGGGCGACGTCCTCGAGGAGATGAACGGGCATGTATATTCGCATCCTGCTGAACACCACCGCCGTCTGCGCCCTGGCCGCCGGCATCGCAGCGGGCGCCCGGGCCGAGGACCGCGTCGCGCCGTCACCTCGGTCCGGCGCGATGCAGGCGTCGCCGGCTACCGCTGAGGCCACGCCGGCCTTCCGGCCGATCCTTGCCAAGCGCCTGATCGGCACCATCGTGCGCGACTCCGCCGATCAGAAACTCGGCAGCGTCGAGGATCTCGTCGTCGCTTCCGACCGCCGGATCGACCGGTTCGTGCTGAGCGTGGGCGGTCTTCTCGGTGTGGGCGACAGGCTGGTCGCGGTGCCGGTGTCGAGCTTCTCCAATGGCAGCGACGGGCTGGTCCTGCGCGGCACTACCCTGGAATCGCTCAAGCTGTTGCCGGAGTTCGAGAAGACGGCCTTTGCGGAGGTGAACGGCGGCCGAGCGGATCGGGAGGCCGCCACCATTGCGCCGGCGACGCTGGCGAGCGCCGTGATCGGCGCGGGCGTGCGCGATGCGACGGGGCAGAAGATCGGCGCGGTGGAGGATCTGGTGATCGGCCCCGAACGCAGGGTCGAGCAGTTCGTGCTCAGCGTCGGCGGCTTTCTCGGCCTCGGCGACAAGCTGGTCGGTCTGCCGGTTTCGGCGTTCCAGACGCGCGGCGAGGGTCTGGTGCTCGCGGGCGCGACGAAGGAAATGCTGGAGGCGGCCCCCGCGTTCGACCGCGCCGTCTTCGCCGCCGCGGCCCCTTCCCACCCCGGATCGGAAAACCCCGCCCGGGCGGCGGCGGCTGATCCCCGGAGCGACCTCGACCGGCTCAAGGCCGATTACGACGACACCATGCAGGAGTGGGGCCGTCGGATCACGGAGTACCGAGACAAGGCCGCCCGGCAGGCCGGCGAGAGCCGGAGCAAGCTGCGCGAGGGGCTGGACGGGGCCTGGGACAGGGCGAAGGCGCAGTGGGCGGAGCTGAAGGACGCCAGCGCCGAAACCTATGCGGCGGCCAAGGCCAGGCTCGATCGCGCCATCGAGGAGCTCGACCGGGCCTGGCAGGAGACCTCCGGCTGAGCCGGGACAAAAAGAGGGCCGCTCCGTTGCCGGAGGGCCCTCTTTCCGCGACAGGTGACAGTCACGGCGACCCCCGAAGGCCGCCCCTCCGTCTCGGCGCAGCCCGATCCGGAAGGTGGATAGATTTCGCGCAAAAACTTAAGAAAAACTTTAGCTGTCCGGGGCTCTCCCTCAGGTCATCGGCGGCATCACGTGCTTGCGGTACGGCGCGCGCGTGGTCAGCCGCTCGTACCAGGCGCGCAGATGGGGTGCCTCGGGCCGCTCGATGGCCAAGTTGAACCAGCGATAGGCCATGCAGCCGACCGGGATGTCGCCGACGGTGAAGGCACTGCCGGCAACGAAGGCGCGGTCCTTCAGGTGGCGGTCGAGGATCGCCCAAACGTCGGCCATCTGCTTGCGCGCCGTCTCGATCGCCGCCATGTCGCGCTTCTCCGGCGGGGTCCGGATCAGGCCCCAGAAGATCGGCGTCATGCCGCCGAGGCTGGTGAGCTGCCAGTCCATCCAATGCTCGGCCTCGGCCCGCGCCTTCGGGTCGGCCGGGATAAGGGGCGAGTTGCGGCTGGCGGCGAGGTAGCGGGTGATGGAATTCGATTCCCACAGGACCAGACCGTCATCCTCGATGGTCGGCACCAGGCCGTTGGGGTTCATCGCCAGATAGGCCGGTTCCCTGTTGCCGCCGAAGGGCCCGCCGATATCGACGCGGGTGTAGGGGATGCCGATCTCGTCGGCGATCCAGAGCACCTTCTGCACGTTGATCGAATTGGCCCGGCCCCAGATTTTCAGCATTGGCGGTTCCTTTCATTTTCTCCCTCCCTCGCGCCTCGCAGCGGCGTGGGGGAGGGTTGGGGTGGGGCGGTGACGAAAAGGAAACGGCACTCAAAACTTCACCGCCCCCACCCAACCCTCCCCCAACAAGTTGAGGGAGGGCTAGATGGTCAATGCGCTTCGCCCCAGTTGGCGCCGAAGCCGGTTTCCACCACCAGTGGCACGGACAGTCTGGCGGCGGCCTCCATCTCGCGCTTCACCAGGGCGGCGGTCTCTTCGCGCTCGGCCTCGGGCAGTTCGAACACCAGTTCGTCATGCACCTGCAGCAGCATCTTCGCCTTGAGGCCCGCCTTCTGGAGCGCGGGCGGCACGCGGATCATCGCCCGTTTGATAACGTCGGCCGCGGTGCCTTGGATCGGCGCGTTGATCGAGGCGCGTTCCATGAAAGCGCGGCGGGCGGGGTTCTTGTCGTTGATGGCGGGGAAGTGGCATTGGCGCCCGCGCACGGTCTCGACATAACCCTTCTCGCGCGCCTGCCGCTTGGTGTTCTCCATATAGGCGCGGATGCCGGGATAGCGTTCGAAATAGGCGCTGATATAGGTGCCGGCCTCGCGCTGCCCGATGCCGAGCTGGCGGGCGAGGCCGAAGGAGGACATGCCGTAGATGATGCCGAAGTTGATCGCCTTGGCGGAACGGCGGATCATCGGGTCCATGCCCTCGATCGGCACGCCGAAGACTTCGGAGGCCGTCTTCGCATGGATGTCGATGCCGTCGCGGAAGGCCTGCTTCAGCGCATCGATCTCGGCGATGTGCGCCAGGATGCGGAGCTCGATCTGCGAATAGTCGGCGCTCATCAGCACATGGCCAGGTTCGGCCACGAAGGCGCGGCGGATGCGCCGGCCTTCCTCTGTCCGCACCGGGATGTTCTGCAGGTTGGGATCGGAGGAGGAGAGGCGTCCGGTGGAGGTCGCCGCCATGGCATAGGAGGTGTGCACGCGCCCCGTGCGCGGGTTGATCGTGTTCTGCAGGGCGTCGGTATAGGTGCTTTTCAGCTTCTGCACCTGCCGCCAGTCCATCACCTTCTGCGGCAAGGCATGCCCTTCGCCGGCGAGCTGCTCCAGAACATCGGCATCGGTGCCCCAGGCGCCGGTCTTCATCCGCTTGCCGCCGGGCAGCTTCATCTTATCGAACAGGATCTCGCCGAGCTGCTTGGGCGAGCCGATGTTGAAGGCCTCGCCGGCGAGCTGGTGGATCTCCACCTCCAGCTCGCCCATGCTTTTCGCGAAATCGGCCGACAGGCGGCGAAGTTCGGCCACGTCGACCTTGATGCCGGCGCATTCCATGTCGAGCACGACGGGCACGAGCCGCCGCTCCATCTGCTCGTAGATCGCGAGCAGGCCCTTCTGCCGCAGCTTCGGCTTGAGCGTCTCGTGCAGGCGGAGCGTGATGTCCGCGTCCTCGGCGGCATAGCGCAGTGCATCGGCCAGGTTCACCTGGTCGAAAGTGACGCGTGCCTTCCCCTTGCCCGTTACCTCGTCATAGGAGACCGGCTTGTGGCCGAGATGCAGTTCCGACAGCTCGTCCATGCCGTGGCCGTGCAAACCGTTCTCGGCCACGAATGAGATCAGCATGGTGTCGTCGATCGGCGCCACGCGAAGACCGTACTTCGCCAGCACCAGCGCGTCGTACTTGATGTTCTGCCCGATCTTCAGGACCGACGGGTCCTCCAGGAGCGGCTTCAGGAGGGCGAGCGCGCGCTCGAGCGGGATCTGCCTCGGGCGGCCTTCCGCGGGCGATGCGCCGCCGCCGAGGTCGAGGCTGCCCTGGCCCGCCGGGCCGGTATGACCGAGCGGGATGTAGCAGGCCTCGCCCGCCGTGACGGAGAGCGAGACGCCGACCAGATCGGCCTGCATCGCATCGAGCGAATTGGTCTCCGTGTCGAAGGCGACGCGCCCCGCCGCCGTAGCGCGTTCCACCCAGGCCACCAGGTCGGCTTCTTCCTGCACCAGCCGATAGTCCTGCGATTCCGGTTGCGGCGGGATGGCATCGGGCAGCTCGGTCGAGGCGGTCAGCGCCGAGATGGACCTGGCGCTGTCGAACTTCGACTTCAGCCGGGCGACGAGGCGGCTGAACTCCATCTCCTCGAGAAAGGAGATCAGTCTCGGCAGGTCGATGGAGCGGACGAGGAAATCGTCCAGGCCCATCGGGACGGGAACATGGGGGTCGAGCGTCACGAGGCGCTTGGAAATGCGCGCCATTTCCGCGTTCGCGAGCAGTGCCTCGCGCCGCTTCGGCTGCTTGATCTCGCCCGCGCGGGCGAGCAGCGTCTCCAGGTCGCCGTATTCGGTCAGCAGTTGCGCCGCCGTCTTCACGCCGATGCCAGGAACGCCCGGCACGTTGTCGGTCGAATCGCCGGCCAGCGACTGCACGTCGACCACCTTCGACGGGGCGACGCCGAACTTCTCCAGCACCTCGGGCTCACCGATCGGCTTCAGCTTGATCGGGTCGAACATCCCGATGCCGGGGCGGATCAGCTGCATCATGTCCTTGTCGGCGGAGATGATCTCGACATCGATGCCCGCCTCCGCGCCCAGCCGCGCATAGGTGGCGATCACGTCGTCGGCCTCGTATCCGGCGAGTTCCACGCGCGGCACGCTGAAGGCGTCCACGGCCTGGCGAATCAGCGCGAACTGCGGGATCAGGTCCTCCGGCGGCTCCGGCCGGTTCGCCTTGTACTGGGCATAGATCCGGTTTCGGAACGTCTCGCGGCCGGCATCGAACACCACCGCCATATGGGTGACGGTGTGGTCGGCGGCGGCGTCCTCGATCGCCTTCTCCAGAATGTTGCAGAAGCCGTAGACGGCGCCGACCGGCGTGCCGTCCTTCTTCCGCGTCAGGGGAGGAAGGGCGTGATAGGCCCGGAAGATGTAGCCGGAGCCGTCGATGAGGGCGAGCTTGCCGCGCTTTGCGTCGCTCAAACGGTCCTCAATGCGCGTGGTGATGGGCGCCGGCCTTCAGGCGGAAGCGCCGGCCGCAATAAGGGCAATCCACCTCGTCGCGCGTGCCCATGTTCAGGTAGACGCGCGGATGACCGCTCGGGCCCGCCGGGCCGTCGCAGGCCACGACCTTGTCCTCGACCTCGATTGTCTCCGGTGGCTCCCGCATGATGCTCCTCTAACGCTCCCGGCCCGGCAATGGCGGCGGATGATAACCCTGTCCGCCGTCACGGCAAGCCGAACCGGCCGGGCTTCAGCCGAGGGGCGCAGCGCCCGGCGCGCCATGGCACTTCTTGTATTTCCTGCCCGAGCCGCAGGGGCAGGCGTCGTTCCGGCCGATCTTGGTGACGCGCACCGGTTCGCGGTTGCGCGGCCCGTCGCGGAAGACGCGGGCGAAGAGGGCGGGATAGTCGGAGAGCGCCTCCAGGATGGCCTCACGTTCCTTGGCCGACAGCTTCTCGGCCTGCGGGTCGTAGTGGGAGCCCGACAGCGCAGCGATATCGGCGAAGGCATCGCCCGCCTCCCGGTCCTCCACCACAGCGCCCCAGGCGGCCTCGCGGAGCGAGGTGCCGAGGCCGAAGCCTTCCGACCAGCGCACGCCTTGTTCGGCCGGCCGGTCGGTCGGCACCAGGACGGGTTCATGCCCCTGGTCGGCGGCGAGGCGGGCGCGGATGCTCCGCATATGCCGGTCCAGCAACTGGTCGAGATAGGCGCGCTGCTCCGGCGAATCGACAGCCGGTTCCTCGCCCTGGTCGCCCCAGAGAAGCGGCAGGTACTCTTCCCGGGAAGCGGCATCGGGCACGGCGGCGATGGCGGCGAAATAGCCGTCCAGCATCTCGATATCCATGGTCTGCGTCGGCTGGCGGTCGCTTTCCAGGAACCCTGCCAGCCAGTCGATCTCGCGGTCGGTGAGGCGGATGCCGGCGGCGGCGTCCTCGGGGTCCGCTTCCTCCGCCTGCGGCGGCTCGATCCAGGACAGTGTTGCCGCCGCATCGGCGATGGGAGCGATGCGTTCCTGTTCGAAACCGGACGGGTCCTTCGGGTTTTCGAAGGCGTCGTTCAGGCGGGCGAGGCGGTCGCGCCGTTCCTCGTCCGGCATCGGCATGTCTTCGCCCCGCTCGTCGTCCCAGGCGGCGACCAGGCGGTCCTCCAGGGTGCTGAGCCCCAGCAGGCAGATCGCGTCCTGCCAGCCCATCCAGGCGAGGTCGTGAGAGGGCGCCAGCCGCTCGTCGTCGAAGCGGGCGAGGAAGTCGACGAAGTCCTGTGCGGGCAGCCGCTCGTCCCAGGCAAGCCGCGCCATCGCCTTGAACAGGGTCCAGCGGACATACTCCGACCGCCCGGGATCGGAGAGGAGCGCATAGAGCGGTTCCGGCTTGCCGTCATAGAGGCTGACAACCAGCGCCGCGCCATCGGTGCCGAGCGCGTCGCCGAAGAGGGCATCGAGATCGTGATCCGGCCGGGCGAGCAGCGCGAGCAAGGCCGGGAAGGCCTCCGTCCGCCGCGCCGCCGCCAGCGCATAGAGGCCGTAGAACAGCAGGTTCTGCTGGCCCGGCAGCAGCCACACGCCGGCGGCCGCCTTCTCCATCAGCGCGACGACATCGGGGGCCAGTTGGGCGGCGTTCGCCTGTGCCGCCTTCAGGGCATCGACGGGAACTGCTGTGGCGGTCGCAATCGCGCTCCGGATCTCGTCCAGGGTCATCGGCAAATGCTCTCGAGCTGACGTCGGGTCACCGCCATAGCGAGTGTAGCCGGAAAATGGCGCAATGCTTGTCTCACTCGAGTCGATGCTCGGATTGAAAAAATTTCATTATGCCGTCACACTCGGGGCGCATGAAGGGTCCGGGCAGAAGAGGAGACACGCCATGCCCGAGTTGCGCTTGGCCTTCGTCACGGACATTCACCACGGTCGCGATCTCGGCACCAAGCTCGGCACGCAGGCGCTGCCTCTGCTCGATCGCTTCAAGAGCTGGGTCAACGACGCCGGGATCGACCTGCTGGTCGAACTGGGCGACCGCATCAACGACTGGGACAACCCGACCGACTACCGCAACACGCGCGAGGTGGCGGCGGCCTTCGCGGGGGTTCGGGTGCCCCGGGTGCACCTCCTCGGCAACCACGACAATTTCGACCTCACCCGTGCCGAATCGGAAGCGGCGTTCCAACAGAGCTTCGCCTCGCACAGCCGCGACCTGAACGGGCGGCACCTGGTCTTCTGGAACGCCGATACGCGCGTGCTGCCCGGCGGCTTCGTCATCGGCGAGGAGGATCTGCGCTGGCTGGAAAGCGACCTCGCCGCGACCGACCTGCCCAGCATCGTCTTCACGCACGTGCCGCTCGACAGCGGCTCCATGGTGGGGAACCTCTACTTCGAGAGCGGGCCGGCGGCCTGTCTTGGAACCTACCGCAACGCCGCCGCGGCGCGGGCGATCCTCGAGGCCAGCGGCAAGGTCTTCCTCTGCGTCTCGGGCCACACGCATTGGAACATGCGGAACACAATCGACGGCATCCACTACGTCACCATCCATTCGCTCACGGAATCCTTCACCACCTGGCCGCATGCCACGGGGGCCTGGGGTTTCTGTTCGATCGGCGACGACATCGTGGTCGACGTGGTCGGCCGCGATCCGATCCGCCATGTGCTGCCGATCAAGCCGGTCGGCCACCGCTGGGTCAGCCGCAGCCGCGCGGGCGCGCCCGTGCCTCCACCGATCGACGGGCACGTGGCCGAGCGCTACCGCCGGGCGCTGATGGGCGAGGCCGCCGCCGCCGACTGAGTCTCAGAAACGCTTGTCTGCCAGTACGTCGAAGGTCCGCTTCAGGCTGGCCACCGAACGATCGTAGGTCGCGAGCGCCAGACAGGCGATCAGCGCGTCGATGATGCCGAGCTGGGCGATCCGGCTCGTCATCGCCTCGGTGCGAAAGCGGGTCTCGCGCGCCATGGTGAACAGCACCACGTCGGCATGCGCCTGGATGGGCGACTTGCCGTAATTGGTGATGCAGATGGTCCTGGCGCCCGCCTCCTTGGCCAGGCGCATGGCCGTCACGGTCTCCTGGGTGCTGCCCGAATGCGACACGGTGAGCACGGCGACCCTTTTGTCGGTGAGCGCGGCGCTGATCGCCTGAACGTGCGAATCGACGACCACCTTGCAGTTCAGTCCGATGCGCAGCATCCGGTAGTTCGCATCCTCCGCGATCGGCGCCGCCGAGCCGATGCCGTAGAGCTCGATCCGCTCGGCCTTGAGCAGGATGTCGACCGCCTTCGCCACGGCCTTGGTGTCGAGCACCTTCGCGGTGTCCTGCAAGGCCTGCAGGCCGCTCCGGAATATCTTGTCGACGACCGCCGGAACCTCGTCGGCCGGATCCAGGTCCTCGTGGATGAACTGCACGGGCTGAACGAGGTCCTGGGCCAGTGCGATCTTCAGGTGCTGGAAGCCGCGTGCACCGACCAGACGGCACAGGCCCACGACGCTGCCCTCGCTCGCCTCGGCGCGATCGGCGAGGTCGGTGACCGACATGTGCACCACGTCGGAGGCGTTGGCGACGATGAAATCGGCGATCCGCTGCGCGGTCGGAGGAAGCTGCTCGCGCATCGCCCGCAGCCGCTCCGTCACCCCTTCCAGACCGGGCGTCTTCCTGTCGTCGGTGGCCGCACGGCGCGCGGCGCTCGGATTGCGCATGTTCTCCTCACTCGGCACAGGGTTCCAACGCGCCTATGCGTCGTCGCCGGCTCTCGGCCAGGTCCCGGGCCAGTTCCTTCACGCTCACGCCCTGATGCGGTCCGACCAGGATATACGGCAGATTGACCTTTGCCGCTCCGGCCGCGTCGGTCGCGGGATTGTCGCCGATGACCAGTGTCCGCCCCGCCGGGGTCCCGAGGCGCGCCAGCCCGGCCGCGAACAGGGCCGGTTCCGGCTTCCCCACCAGCAGCCGCGGCACCGGACCGGTGCAGGCCAGTAGGGCCGCGGCGATGGCCCCCGTCTCGGGCACGACGCTGCCGCCGGTTCCCGGGTGGGTGAGGTCCGGATTCGTGATCACCAACTCGGCTCCGGCCAGCACCGCGTTGGCGGCGGCGGCGAGGCGCGCATAGGTGAGCCTGTCGTCGCGCGCGACGAGAACGATCTCCGGTTCGGTCTCTTCCGGCCGCAGGCCGAGCAGACGGGCATGCTGATGCAGCGCCGCGCTGGCGAGGAGGAGGACGCGGGCGCCGGGGCGCCGCAGGGCGATCCGCTCCAGGGCGAGGGTGCCGGCGAGCAGGATGCGGCCCGGTGGGATCGGCAGTCCACTGCGGACCAGCCTCGGCGACAGGGTGTCGGGCGTGTCGGTCGAGTTGTTGGAGACGATGACGAAGTGCCCGCCGGTGGCCTCCAGAAGGTCGGCCGCGCCGGCGACGGTCTCCTCGCCGCGGATCAGTGTGCCGTCGAGGTCGATGAGGAAGCCGTGAAACGGGGCGAGGTCGGGCATCGGGTTCGCCATGGGCTGGTACCGGGAACTGAAAATACGTTATTCCGTGAAACCTTCCAGACTGAAAATGTTTCATAAGCCTGTCACGCTTCGCCACTAGCCTTTCCCTCACGGCCCTCGGGGAGAGGTGCCGCGGTCAAACAAGGCGCGGGCGGCCCATGGCCTCGGTCGAGATCAGCAACGTGGCCAAGTCCTTCGGCGACACGGCGGTGCTTCGCGACGTGTCGCTGTCGATCGAGGAGGGGGAGTTCCTGACCCTCGTCGGTCCGTCGGGCTGCGGCAAGACCACGCTGCTGCGCATCATCGCCGGGCTGGAAATGCAGGATGCCGGTTCGATCCATATCGGCGGCATTCCCGTCGACGACCTGCCGCCGAAGCGGCGCGACGTCGCGATGGTGTTCCAGAACTACGCGCTCTACCCCTACATGACCGTCGCCGAGAACATGGCCCTGCCGCTCGTCATGCGCAGGCTGTCGGCGATACAGCGTCTGCCGCTGGCGGGTCGCTACATGCCGGGCGCCGCCTCCACGCGTATCGGCATCGATGCCGAAGTCCAGCGCGTCGCCCGCTCGCTCGGCATCGATCACCTCCTGAAGCGGCGGCCCGCCCAGCTGTCCGGCGGTCAGAGACAGCGCGTCGCGCTGGGGCGCGCGATGGTGCGCAATCCCCAGGTCTTCCTGATGGACGAGCCGCTGTCGAACCTGGATGCCAAGCTGCGCGTCCAGACCCGTACCGAGATCGCCGAACTGCACCGCCGGTTGGGCGCGACCTTCGTCTATGTCACCCACGACCAGGTGGAAGCGATGACGATGTCGAGCAGGGTGGCGGTGATGCTCGACGGCGGCCTGCAGCAGGTTGCCCCGCCGCAGGTGATCTACGACGAACCCGCGAACCTCGCGGTGGCGGGCTTCATCGGCACGCCCAAGATCAATCTCCTGCCCGCGACCGTGCGCGGGGACGGCGCCTTTGCCGTTCTCGATCGGGTCTGGCCGCTGCAGGGCTCGGGCGCGCTCGCGGGCAACTACACGCTGGGCGTCCGGCCGGAAGCCTGGCTGCCCTATCGGGGCGGCGGCAAGGTCGGCCTGTGCGCGATGGGTGGCATCGTCCGCCACCTCGAACTGCTCGGCTCGGAGACGCTGGTCCACGTCGCTGTGGACGGCCTGGACCAGCCGCTCGTCGCGCGGGTCGATCCGATGATGGGAGCCACGCTTCGGCTGTCGGACGCGGTGACCTTCGGCGTCTCGCCCGACCGCGTGCATGTCTTCGACGCGGACGGACGCCGCGTCCTTCGCCGCCAGGGGAACGACTTCAGGGAGGTGGCCGTTGGCTGACGTCGCCTTCGCCGTCTCCCGTCCCCTGCCGCGCCGGCCGGCGATCCGGTCGAGCGCCGCGGCGGAACTCGTCGCCGGCTGGGCGCTCTCCGCCCCGGCCGTGACGCTGATGTGGCTGATGCTGCTCGGTCCCGCAGCGGCGGTGATCGTGCTGTCCTTCACCGATTGGACCTTCGGTGCGCCCGACATCGGCTGGATCGGGTTCGACAACTACCTCGAACTCGCGGGCGACCGGGTGTTCTGGATCAGCCTCCGCAACACGCTGGTCTATGTCGCCTTCGTGGTTCCGGTCTCCGTCTTCCTGGGCCTCGCCGTGGCGCTGCTGATCGAGAGCGGCAATTCGCTGCAGGGGTTCTACAGGGCGGCGATCTTCCTTCCTGTCACCTCGACGCTTCTGGCCATGGCACTGGTGTTCCAGTTCGCCTTTCACCCGACCGTGGGGATCATCAACCGGACGCTCATGGCGGTCGGCATTCCGACCACCGACTGGCTGAAGGACGGCGACACGGCGCTCTTCGCGCTGGGCGCGATCGGCATCTGGCAGGCCGTCGGCCTCAACATGGTCCTGTTCCTCGCCGGTCTGAAGGCGGTGCCGAGGGACCTCTTCGAAGCGGCGGCGATCGACGGTGCCGACGGCGCCTGGGAACGCTTCCGCCGCGTGACCTGGCCGATGCTGGGCCCGGCCCTGGTCTTCGTCGTGACGATCACCGCGATCCGTTCGTTTCAGGTCTTCGACACGGTTGCGGTGCTGACGGAGGGAGGTCCGAACAAGGCGACCAGCGTCCTTCTCTACCAGATGTATCAGGAGGGGTTCTCGTTCCTCCGCTCTGCCTACGCCGCCGCGCTCACCTGCGTCTTTCTCGGCTTCGTGCTGCTTCTCACCTGGGCGCAGGTACAGCTCCTGGACAAGCGGGCGCACTACGGATGAGCGCCCTCTCCACCGCCGGCGGCAGCACCGGGCGGCGCCTCGCCTTCGCCCTCTTCCGGCATGCCGCGCTGCTGGCCGCCGCCTCGCTCACGCTGGGCCCCTTCGTCCTGATGGTTTCCATCAGCCTGAAACCGCCCGGAGAGATCTTCGCTCCCGAGTTCAGCCTGCTGCCGCAGACCTGGTACGCCTGGGAGAACTACTCGATGGCCTTCGGCAAGCAGCCGCTCCTGCGCTTCATACTGAACGGCTTTCTCGTCACCTTCTGCATCTTCGCCGCGCAGGCGCTGTTCGCGCTGCCCTGCGCCTACGCTCTCGCCAAGCTGACGTGGCGGGGCCGGAACGCCGTCTTCCTCTTCGTCCTGCTCGGCCTGCTGGTGCCCCCGCAGGTACCCGCCATTCCGCTCTACATCCTGCTCTGGAAGCTCGGAATCTTGAACACCTACGCGGCGATCATCCTGCCTTCGACGATCTCGGTCTTCGGCATCTTCCTGATGCGCCAGTTCTTCATGACCGTGCCCGACAGCCTGATCCATGCCGCGCGGCTGGACGGGGTCGGCGAGTTCGGCATCGTGTGGCGCATCATGCTGCCGACGGCGATGCCCGCGCTCGTCGCATTCGGCCTGCTCTCCCTCGTCTGGAACTGGAACGAGTTCTTCTGGCCGCTCCTCGTGGTCCAGAGCGAGCACCTCGCCACGCCGCCGCTCGGGGTCGTCTTCTTCGCCAATGCCGAAGCGGGCACCAACTACGGGCCGCTCATGGCCGCCGCCACCGCAATCACCGCACCGCTCGTCATCGCGTTCCTGCTGGCCCAGCGCTGGTTCATCGAGGGCGTGACGATGACCGCGGTCAAGTGAGTCCGAGCTTTCAGCCAACCGGAGGGACAGATGCTGAGAACCAACCGTCGCCGCTTCGTTGCGGGCAGCGCGGCCGCCGCCGCGACGCTCGCCATGCCGTCCTATCTCCGCGCGCAGTCGCGCGGTATCGAACTCTCGGTCCAGTACTCCATCCCGGCCCTCTTCAAGGACCTCATGGAGAACGTGGCCAAGGAGTACATGGCGAGAAACCCGAACGTGACCATCACGCTTCGGGCGCCGGAGAACGGCTACGAGGAAATCCTGCAGCGCAACCTGCGCGACGTCATCACAAACTCGCTCCCGGACGTAGCCTTTCACGGGCTCAATCGCCAGCGCACGCTGCTCGAGCGTGACATCCCGGTCGACCTGAAGCCGCTCATGGATGCCGATCCCGAGGTCAAGACCCTCGGCTTCTCTCCTACGCTGCTGTCGCTCGGTCAGGTCCTGGGCAAGCAGACCGGCATCGGCTTCGCCCTCTCGACTCCGATCCTCTATTTCAACGCGGATCTCGTGAAGAAGGCGGGGGGCGATCCTGCCAAGCTGCCCGCCAACTGGGACGACCTGATCAAGCTCGCCGCGGCGATCGATGCGCCCGCCGCCAACCTCCGCAGCATGTTCTACGACTGGACCATCACCGGCAACTGGTCGTGGCAGGCCCTGGTCCTCAGTCACGGCGGAAGCCTGATGAGTGCGGACGAGAGCAGGGTCGCCTTCGGCGAGGAACCGGGGCGGAACGCGATCAAGCTGCTCCGCCGCTTCGTCGACGAAGGCAAGATGGCGGATCTGCGTCCCGACACGGCCATTCAGGACTTCTTCGCCGGCCGGCTCGGCATCGCCCAGCAGTCGACGGCGCAGCTGGGCCGTTTCAACCGTGAGATCGGGGGGCGCTTTCCGCTGGTCTGCGCCCGCTTCCCGGTCGCGGCCGCCAACGGCCGCCTGCCGGCCGGCGGCAATGTCGGCATGATCTTCACCAAGGACAAGGCGAAGCAGGAAGCCGCCTGGAAGTTCATCAAGTTCGCCTGCGGTCCCGAAGGCGGCACGATGATGGTGCGGGCCACCGGCTACATGCCGGCCTCCACGATCCCCGCGCAGCGGGAAGACATGCTGGCGAAGTTCTATGCCGAAAATCCGAACCACCTGATCAGCATCCGCCAGCAGGACGTGATCACGGGCTGGTACGCCTTCCCCGGACAGAACGCCCTGCGCATCACCGACATCATCAACGACGGCCTGCAGACGGTCGTCAACAAGAGCCGCGAACCGGAAGCGGCGCTGGCCGCAACCGTGGCCGAGGTCGAGAAGCTGATCCCCAAGAAGCGCGCCTGACGGTCCGTGAGACGGTCCTGACGGCACGACGGTGAGGCGCCGCCTGCCGTGACCCGGCAGGCGGCCCGTTCGCCTCAGCCTGCCGACAGGCGGTAGCCGAGGCGGGGGAAATGGACGTGGACGGTTCCGGCGCGTTCGTCGGTGCGCCGGATGGTGACCCTGGACGGCGTCGCCGCGACCAGGGTTCCCTCGACCGGAGGCGAGGTGCGCTCCTCCGGCTCCACCCTGACCGCCTGTCCCGGTGTCCAGGCCGAATCGGTCGAAGGGCCGGCATCGGCCGGCGCGCTCGCATGGGCCGCGGCGATGGCCGCGGTGGCGTCGATCTCCTCCCGCTTCGCGTGCCCGATGCCGGCGATGCGCTTTATCCACGAGCGCACGGCGCCCTCGCCGACGAGGCCGGGTGAAAGTTTGGTCGGCAGGATGTCCAGGAACCACAGGCAGTGATAGACGGCGAAATCGGCCAGGCCCGGATGCGCCCCGAGCAGGAACGGCCTGCCGTCCGCCAGCATGCTCTCGACCCAGGCGACCTGCGGCGGCAGCTGAACCGCCGCCTCGATCCCCGCGGCCCCGACGCGGTCGGGCGTCGGTGCCGGCATGCCGCGCATGGCGGCGCGATCGGCATGGAATTCGGGCATCATGTGCGCGGCGTTCTGGCCGATCACCGCGCGGGCGACGGGCCAGAACAGGAGCGCCTCGGCCCAGCTCTCGACAGCGCGATTCAACCCCTCGCCGCCCGAGGCGAACAGGCTGGGGGAGGGATGGCGATCCTCCAGCACCGCGGCGATCAGGCGCGTGTCGCAGTAGACGTCCGCCCCGATCTGCAGGCTCGGCGTCCGGCGATAGCCCCCCGTCAGCGCCACGTAGTCGGGCTTCGGCATGATCGAGGGAATGACGACCGAGGCCCAGGCGATGCCCTTCAGCCCAAAGATGAGACGCACCTTCTCCGAGAACGGCGACATGTCATAGTGGTGCAGAATGGGCTCGCTCATTGCATCCTCCGGGGAGCGTTGTGCAGCGATCATAGCGGAGCGGGCGGCGCGCAGGATGACAACCGGCTTGCAGGCGCTGGAAGCGCGAGTGGCGAAGGACCTGTCCCTGGTCGCCTATCCGGATCGCGACTGGGTGCCGCCACGGCACGGGCCGGACGGGGCACGCCTCCTCGACGTGCTGATCGTCGGCGCGGGGCAAGGCGGGCTCGCCGTCGCCTTCCGCCTCCTGCGCGAGCGGGTTTCGAACATCCTGCTGATCGATCGCCGGCCGCCCGGAGGGGAGGGGGTGTGGGGCGACTATGCGCGGATGGTGACGCTACGGTCCTGGAAGACCGTGACCGGGCCTGATCTGGACTTCCCCTCGCTCACCTTCCAGTCGTGGTTCGAGGCGCAATGGGGCGAACCGGCCTTTGCCGCGCTCGGCAAGATCCCGAAAGAGACCTGGGCCGCCTATCTGAGCTGGTACCGGCGTCTTCTCGGCCTGCCGGTCCGCAACGGGGTGGCGCTCGAGCGGATCGAGGGCGCCGCCGACCATGTCGTCGCGCATCTCGAGGGCGGCGGGCTGCTTCGGGCGAGGAAGCTGGTGCTGGCCACGGGGATCGATGGGACCGGCCGCTGGTGGATGCCCGAGGAACTCGAGCGGCTGCCGGCCCATATGCGGGCCCACACGGCGGACACGATCGACTTTCCCGCCCTGGAGGGCAGGCGGATCGGGGTGCTGGGCGCGGCCGCGTCCGCCTTCGACAACGCTTCGACGGCGCTGGAGGCGGGGGCGGCGTCGGTCGATCTCTTCTCGCGCCGGTCCGCGCTGCAGCGGGTGCAGCCCTTCAAGCAGATGTCCTATGCCGGGTTCTTCCGTCACCTCGCCGACCTGGACGATTCCTGGCGCTGGCGGATCATGCGGCACCTCCTCACCCTGCGCGAGGCGTTTCCCAAGGAGACGTGGGAGCGCACGACGCGGCACCGCAACTTCCGCCTTCACCTCGGTGCGCCCTGGCTGGACGTCGGGGTCGAGGGCGGCGAGGTGGCGGTCCGGACGCCGCTCGGCCGGCACCGATTCGACTTCGTCATCGCCGGTACCGGTCTCGACATCGATCTCACCTCGAAGCCGGCATTGCGCGACCTCGCGCCCCTGATCGCGCGCTGGTCGGACCGTTACACGCCGCCGGCGGAGGAAGCCGAGCCTCGCCTCGGGCGCTATCCCTATCTCGGCGCCGCGCTCGAACTCATGGAGCGAGTGCCGGGCGCCGCACCGTTCCTGTCGCGTATCCATGTCTTCACCTACGCGGCGACGGTGAGCGCCGGGCCGAGCGGGGCCTCGATCAACGCCATGAAGTTCGCCGTGCCGCGCCTCGTCGCCGGCATCACGCGCGATCTCTTCCGCGAGGACATAGCCCGCCATCACCACGACCTCATCGCCTACGACACCCCGGAATTCGGCGACGACAAGCGTGATTGAGCCCGCCTTCCGGCTTCCCTAGGATCGCGCCTCGTTCTCGGAGGGGATATGGCGAAGAAGGGCAAGGCGCCGCTCGGGTTCATCGGTCTCGGTCAGATGGGTCTGCCGATGACGCTGAATCTGCTGAAGGGCGGTCATCCGGTCACGGTGTGGAACAGGTCGCGCGAGAAGATCCTTCCCGCGCTAGCCGCCGGCGCGCGCGAGGCGGCTTCCCCCGCCGAGGTCGCCAGCGCCGCCGACGTGGTTCATCTCTGCGTCTTCGATACCGCCTCGGTGGAGGAGGTGGTGTTCGGTCCCGACGGGGTCGCATCCGGGGCTTCGGCCGGCAAGGTGCTGGTCGACCACTCGACCGCGGACCCGGCCGCGACCCGGGACATGGCCGAACGGCTGCGCGAGGCGACCGGCATGGCCTGGGTCGACGCACCGGTCACCGGCGGCGAGGTGGGAGCGCGGGCCGGCACGCTCGCCATCTTCGCCGGCGGGGTCGAGACCGACGTGGAGAAGGTCAGGCCGGTGATGAAGTCGATCGCGCGGCGCTTCGTTCGCATGGGCGATGTCGGTGCCGGGCAGACCACCAAGATGTGCAATCAGGTCGTGGTGGGAAACACCATCCTGGTCCTGGCCGAGATGTTCGCGCTGGCCCGCGACAACGGGGTCGATCCGACGCTGCTGCCGGATGTCCTCGAAGGCGGGTTCGCCGATTCCGTCATCCTGCAACTGCACGGCCGGCGCATGGTCAAGGGCGACTTCGCCGGTCAGGGTGCTGGGAAGACCATCCTGAAGGATCTCGACCTTATCGCCGCGGTCGCGAAGAGTTCGGGCACGCCGCTCCCCATGAGCGGTCTCGCCGCCGAGCTCTGGCGGCTCTACCGGCTGCGCGCTTCCTCCGAGCAGGACGGCATCGCCGTGGTGGGGATGTACGAGAAGGGCAAGCGCAAGTCCGCGGTGAAGCCCCGTCCGCCCGTCCGCGTGCCCATCCGCCCCGTACCCAAGCGACCCGTCGCCCGGAAGAAGCCGGCCTAGGAGCAAAGATGCCGAACACCCCTGCGCCAAGCCCGAAGAACGGGACCGCCGAGAACAAGGGCCGCGGGGAGGAAACCGGAAGGGAATGCAAGCCGATCAAGCTCGCGCTGCAGGGCGGCGGCTCGCACGGCGCCTTCACCTGGGGCGTGCTGGATCGCCTGCTCGAAGAGGAGACGGTGGAGATCCAGGCGATCTCCGGCACCAGTGCCGGCGCGATGAACGCCGCCGTCCTGGCCTCCGGCTATGCCGCCGACGGCCGGGAAGGCGCACGCAAGGCGCTGGACCGGTTCTGGGACATGATCGGACACGAGGGCCGGTTCAGTCCGATCCAGCGCACGCCGCTCGACCGTCTGGTGGGAAGCTGGCGGGTCGACAACACGCCAGGCTACTGGTTCATGGACATGATCGGCAGGGTCTTCTCGCCGGCCCAGCTCAATCCGGCCAAGCTCAATCCGCTGAAGGACGTGCTGGCGCGGGCGATCGATTTCGACGCGATCCGCTATGCAAGCCGGATCGACCTCTTCGTCTGCGCCACCTCGGTGCGCACCGGCAAGGTGAAGGTTTTCGAGAACCGGGAACTCTCGATCGAGGCGCTGCTCGCCTCCGCCTGCCTGCCCTTCATGTTCGATGCGGTGGAGGTGCAGGGGGGGCGCTATTACGACGGCGGCTTCACCGGCAATCCCGCGCTCTATCCCCTCGTCTACGCCCCGGGTAGCCGCGACGTGGTGATCGTGCAGATCAATCCCGTCTATCGCGACGAGGTGCCGACGACCGCGCGCGAGATCCAGGATCGCGTGAACGAGATCACGTTCAACGCCTCCCTCGTCGCCGAGGTGCGCGCGATCAATTTCGTCAACCGGCTGATCGCGGCCGGCAAGCTCGACCCCACCGAGTACCGGCGCACATTCCTGCATCTGATCGATTCCACGCCGGTGCTCAGCGAACTGCACGCCTCGAGCAAGCTGAACGCCGAGACCGATTTCCTCCTGCACCTGAAGAACCTCGGGCGGAGCATCGCCGACCGGTGGATCGCGGAGCATTGGGACAAGCTCGGCCACAGCACCTCGGTGGATGTGCGCGAGATCTATCTCTAGCCCCGGCTCCACACCGTCCCTTCGGGGCGATCCTCCAACGCTATGCCGCGCTCCAGGAGCAGGCCGCGGATGCGATCCGCCGTGTCGAAGTCGCGGGCGGATCGCGCGGCCGCGCGTTCGCCGATCAGCCGCTCGATGTCCACCGTATCGTCGATGCCGCCCTGGAACCAGACGTCGGGATCGAGCCGCAGCACACCGAGAAGGCGCCCCGCGGCCCGGAGATCGGCCGCACGGAAGACGCGTTCCTTCGGGGGCGCCGTGTTCACCAAGCCGATCAGTTCGTGCAGCCGGGCGATGGCGAGGGGCGTATTGAGGTCGTCCTGCAGGGCGGCCAGTACCTTTCCCGCATCGCCGCCCCCGTCGTCCCAGGTTCCGCGCAGCGCGCCATAGGCGCGATCGAGCGTATGAACCGCCTCGCGCAGCCGGCCTTCCGTGAAGTCGAGATCCTGGCGATAGTGCGCCGACAGCAGCATCAGCCGGATCGCTTCCGCCCGCCCGGGATGACGCGACAGCAGGTCGCGCACGGTAATGAAGTTGCCGGCGCTCTTCGACATCTTGGCGCCGTCCACCATCAGCATGCCGTTGTGCAGCCAGTAGCGCGCCATCCGCTCGGTGCCGTGTGCGCAGGTGCTCTGCGCGATCTCGTTCTCGTGGTGGGGGAAGGTCAGGTCGGATCCGCCGCCATGGATGTCGAATTCGGGCCCCAGATGCGCCGCCGCCATGGCCGAGCATTCGATGTGCCAGCCCGGGCGCCCGCGGCCCCAGGGACTGTCCCAGCCGGGCTGTTCGGGTGTCGAGGGCTTCCACAGCACGAAATCCGCCGCATCGCGCTTGTAGGGTGCGACCTCCACCCGAGCGCCTTCGCGCAGACCCTCCAGGGTCTGGCGGGACAGGCTTCCCGCACGGGGGTTGGAGCGCACGTCGAACAGGACATGTCCCTCCGCCGCATAGGCGTGGCCCTTCGCCACCAGGATGCCGATCAGGTCCAGCATCTGCGGGATGTGCCGGGTCGCGCGCGGCGCCACCGTCGGCGGCCGGACGCCCAGCGCCGACAGATCCTCGTCCTGGAACCGGATGGCGGCCTCGGTCACGTCCTCGATGCTCCGGCCCGTGACGCGCGCCTTCTCCATGATCTTGTCTTCGATGTCGGTGATGTTGCGGACGAAGGTCACCTTGGACCACTCCGCCTGCAGAACCGTCCGAAGCAGATCGAAGACCACGGCCGAACGCGCATTGCCCAGATGCGCGGTGTCATAGACGGTGGCGCCGCAGACATAGACCCTGACGTCGGCGGGGTCGATCGGCGCGAAGGGTTCGCGGGCGCGGGTCAGCGTGTTGTGGAGGTGGAGTGCCATTTCGGTCTTCCCTGGCTCCCGTCGGGGAGCGTCGTCGTCTGCTCATGCGTGAAGGCCCGCGGGTGCGGGGAGGGCTTCAGCGACAACAGCAGAGGACGAGGGGCGACCGGTTCATGACCGCCCGCTTATAGCGGCGGCCCCGGGAGCCCGCAACCAGGGGCGGCGTTGCCCCTTGGCCTCGGGGGGTGCTATCCGTGACCGTCGAGGAAGCGTTCCGGAGAGGTAAGATGTACGACCAGTTCGTCGGCACCCAGGCCGTGCGGGAACAGCACCGCTTCGACGAGGCCGGCCTCGATCGCTGGATGAAGGCCAATGTCGACGGCTACAAGGGTCCGCTGACGGTCGAACAGTTCAAGGGCGGGCAGTCGAACCCGACCTTCCGGCTGACCGACGGGGCGGGCAAGCGCTACGTGATGCGGCGCAAGCCGCCGGGAAAGCTGCTGCCTTCCGCGCATGCCGTCGATCGCGAGTTCAAGGTCATTTCGGCGCTCTACGGCACCGACGTGCCGGTGGCGAAGCCCTATGCGCTCTGCACCGACGACAGCGTCGCCGGCACCATGTTCTACATCATGGACTGCGTGGACGGCCGGGTGTTCTGGGACCAGTCGCTCGCCGACCTGCCCAAGGCCGACCGGGGCAAGGTCTATGACGAGATGAATCGCGCCATGGCGGCGCTGCACAACGTCGACTACCAAGCCGTGGGCTTGGGCGACTTCGGCAAGCCGACGGACTACATCCAGCGCCAGATCCACCGCTGGGGCAAGCAGTACAAGGAGAGCGAGACCGAGGTCATCCCCGAGATGGACGCCCTGATCGAGTGGCTGCCCAAGAACGTTCCGCCGGGCGACGAGACCTCGGTCGTGCATGGCGATTATCGCCTCGACAACATGATCTTCCACCCGACGGAGCCGCGCGTCCTCGCCATTCTCGACTGGGAACTGTCGACGCTCGGCCATCCGCTGGCCGACTTCACCTATCACCTCATGAGCTGGCGTCTCGGTGGGGCGGACTATCGCGGCCTCGTCGGCCTCGATCTCCCGGCGCTCGGCATACCCACCGAGGCCGAGTATGTCGCCGCCTATTGCCAGCGGACGGGGCGCAAGGGGATCGAGAACCTGGACTTCTACGCCGCCTACAACATGTTCAAGCTGGCCGGCATTCTACAAGGCATCATGGGCCGCTACGTCAACGGCACCGCCGCCAGCCCGCATGCGCTGGAGCAGGGCAAGCGGGCCAAGCCCATGGCGATCGCCGCGGCAAAGCAGGTGGAGAAGCTCCTGAAGAAGGGCTGAAGCCATGGAAGCGGCGGCGGAGACGACCCCGGTCCGCGAGGCGCATCGCATCGACGAGGGTGCCCTCGCGGGCTGGATGGAGCGAAACGTCGAGGGCTTTCGCGGCCCTCTGACGCTTCGCCAGTTCGCAGGCGGTCACTCCAACCCCACCTATTGGATCGGCACGCCGGGGCATGCCTATGTGCTCCGGAAGAAGCCGCCGGGGAAACTCCTGCCCTCGGCGCATCAGGTGGAGCGTGAATACCGCGTCTTCGCCGCGCTGAAGGACAGCGCCGTGCCGGTCCCGGCGGTTCGTGGCCTGTGCAACGACGATGGTGTGATCGGCACCGCTTTCTTCGTGATGGACTACGTGACGGGCAGGGTTTTCCGCGACCTCGGCCTCCCGGGCGTGGCGCCGGCCGAACGAGCCGCCATCTACGACCAGATGAACGCGGTCCTTGCCGCGCTGCACAGGGTGGATTGGCAGGCGGCGGGCCTGGCGGATTTCGGCCGGCCCGGCAACTACTACCTTCGCCAGATCGACCGCTGGACCAAGCAGTACCTCGCCGCGCGGACGGAAGAGATCGCCGAGATGGACCGGCTGATCGCCTGGTTGCCGGCGAACATCCCGGCCTCGGACGAGACGACGCTGGTGCACGGCGACTACCGCCTGGAGAACATGATCTTCCATCCGACCGAGGCGCGCGTGCTGGCGGTCATCGACTGGGAACTGTCGACGCTCGGCCATCCCTTGGCCGACCTCGCCTACAACTGCATGCCCTGGACCTTGCAGACCAGGCCCGGCACCGGCTTTCACGGCGGCGTGCCGGAGGGCATCCCCTCGCAGGACGACTACGTCGCCGCCTATTGCCGCCGCACCGGACGGAGCGGCATCCCGGACTGGCCCTTCTACCTGGCCTTTTCACTCTTCCGTTCCGCCGCCATCGGCCAGGGCGTCTACAAGCGCGGGCTGGACGGCAACGCCTCGAACGCGCGGGCCCTCGAGATCGGCGCCACGGTACCGGTCACGGCAAGGAAGGCCTGGGCTGTCGCCGAGGGACGCTGAGGCCCTTTTCGACCTGCCATGACCGCGAGCGCGGCCGAAGCGGTGGCCGTCAGCGCGACGAAGCCCGCGGCGGCGATCACGAAATCGGGCGACGGCGGCAGGCGCAAGCGTGCGGCGTCCACGCGGACGGCTTCGAGGCCCTGGCCGGACGGCGCCTTCTCCCGGTAACATCGGAGAAGACAGGGCCGCGCCAGACGGCCGCTCGCGGGAGGGGAAACGGCCGGCATGGATCAGGTTTCTTGCGACGTACTGGTTGTCGGGTCCGGGGCCGGCGGATTCGCCACCGCCATCACCGCCGCCCATCACGGCCTCGACGTGCTGATGGTGGAGAAGGAGCCGGTCTTCGGCGGCACCACGGCGCTCTCGGCCGGGGTGGTCTGGATTCCGGGCAATGCCGATGCCGCGCGCCAGGGTTTCGCCGACAGCCGCGAGGATGCGCTCGCCTATATCCGCCACGAGGCCGGCAACCGATTCGACCAGGCGCGGGCCGAGGCCTTCGTCGACAACGGCCATCGCATGCTCGCCTTCTTCGAGGAGAACACGCTCGTCCGCTACAAGGCCCAGTCGGTCTGGGCCGATTATCACCCCGATGCGCCGGGCGCCGCCAAGGGCTGGCGCGGGCTGATGCCCGAACCCTTCGACGGACGGGCGCTGGGCGATTCCTTCGGCCGCCTGCGCGCGCCGCTCGCCTCGATGATGGTGCTGGGCGGCATGATGATCGCCCGGGACGACCTGCCGCAGTTCTTCCGCATGACGCGCTCGGTCTCGGCCGCGCTCTATTGCAGCAAGCTGATCGCCCGCTATGGCATCGATCGGCTGAGCCACGCCCGCGGCACGCGCCTCGCCAATGGCAACGCGCTGGTGGCGCGGCTGGCGAAATCGGCCTTCGACCGCAACATCCCGCTCTGGCTGTCGGCGCCGGTCGCGGACCTCACGACGGAGAAGGGGCGGGTCACCGGCGCGGTTGTCGTCCGCGAGGGAAGGCGGATCACGGTCGCGGCGCGCAAGGGCGTCGTCCTCGCCTGCGGCGGCTTTCCCGGAAACGCGGAGATGCAGGGCCGCTTCTACGCTCATGTGGCGGCGGGCAAGAATCACCTTTCCGCCGCGCCCGCCACCAATACCGGCGACGGCATCCGCCTGGGGCAGGCCGCCGGCGCCGCCTTCCAGGAGGACGCGGCCCAGCCGGCCGCCTGGACGCCGGTCTCGCTGCTGCCGCAGAAGGACGGATCGGTGGTGCCGTTCCCGCATTTCATCGATCGCGGCAAGCCCGGCGTCATCGCCGTCGACCGCCGCGGCCGGCGTTTCGCCAACGAGGCGCGCTCCTACCACGACTTCGTCCCGCGCATGTTCGAGACCTGCCGCGACCAGGGGACGGTGGAGGCCTGGATCGTCGCCGATCATCGCGCCTTCCGGCGCTACGGCCTCGGCGCCGCGCCGCCGGCCCCGCATCCGGTCGGCCGCTTCCTTCGCTCGGGCTATATCGCCTCCGGCCAGACCGTCCGGGAACTGGCCCAGAGGATCGGCGTCGATCCCGAAGGCCTCGCGCGCACCGTGGCCGATTTCAACGCTCATGCGGCGGCGGGTGAGGACCCGGAATTCGGCAAGGGAAGCGACGCCTACCAGCGCTTCAACGGCGACCTGACGCACGGCCCCAATCCCTGTCTCGCGCCGCTGGACCAGGCGCCCTTCCACGCCGTCCGCATCATTCCCGGCGACATCGGCACCTTCCTCGGCCTGAAGACGGATCCGGCGACCCGCGTGCTCGACGGCGACGGCCGGCCGATCCCCGGCCTGCATGCGGTCGGCAACGATGCGGCGTCGGTCATGGGCGGCGCCTATCCCGGCCCCGGCATCACCATCGGCCCGGCCATGACTTTCGGCTGGCTCGCCGGGCGCCAGCTCGCCGGCATTGCCGGCTGATCCCGAATCCGGGTTGGATGGCGCAACAGGGAACGGTTGGACCATGCGGCGCAAACTTCTGCTTCTGCCTCTTCTGGCGCTCGCCGCCTGCGACGATCCGGTGAAGATCGCCAATACCGGCCAGCAGACCCCCTATTCGGCTCAGATGCTGCGCTATGCCGCGAAATCCGGCCAGATCGCGACCGCCATCCACGGCAACCCGTTCGCCGGCAAGGCGAATGCGGAGGACGTCGCCGCGTCGGTCCGGCCGCCGGGCTGGCTGCCCCGCGGCACGGTTCTCAGCACGAAGCCCCGCACCGGCACGCCGGCCAATATCCGCATCGTCCTGGTTTTCGATCCCGCCTCCAACGTGCTGCGCGAGGCCGATCTCTGCGCGGCCGAGGCCAAGCCCGAGACGCAGACGCCCTCCTCGCGCCTGCGCGTGCACGCGGCCGTCTGCATCGACGACAAGCCGGTCTCCTGGCTGCAGGGCGAAGGCCGTGCCGCCGCCGCACCCTCGGGCAAGTCGTTCCAGAACCTGATGAACCAGGTGATGGCGAACCTGCTGCCGGACCGCGACGGCTAGAACCCTTCCGCCCGCCAGTCCTGGAAGCGCCGCCAGGCGATGACGGCGGCGAGCGCCGGCATGCGGAAGGCGTGCAGGGGGATCGGCTTTATCGGGCTCGAGGGGAAGCCCAGTGCCTCGGGCGTCGCGCCGAGCGCGTTGTCGGCCAGCACCTTGCCCATGCGGGAGGCCATCGCCACCCCGCGGCCGTTGTAGCCGAGGGCGATGGCGACACCCGGTGCCGGCTCGTGCAGATGCGGCAGGCCGTCGAGGGTCACGGCGACGCGGCCGTTCCAATGATGGTCCCATTCCGGCTCGCCGATCTGGGGATAGAGGCGGCGGATGGCCCGGCGCACCGGCTCGTAGTCGGCGAAGGTGCTGTCGTCGCGCAAGGGACCGCGCCCGCCCATGACGAGCCTGCCCTCCGCGTCGAGCCGCCAGTAGAAGAGGAGCTGCCGGCTGTCGGAGATGCAATGGCCTTCGGGCAGGATGCTGCGGCGGACATTGTCGCCGAGCGGCTTGGTGGCGACGATGTAGCTCCTGACCGGCACCACGGTTTCCTTGAGGCCCGGCCACAGGCCGTCGGAATAGGCATTGGTGCCGATCACGACGCGATCGGCGAGCACGCTGCCGCCGGGCGTCGCCGCCTTCCACTTCGTTCCCTCGCGGGTGAGCGCACTCACCGGGCTGCCGCCGTGGAGACTGGCGCCGGCCGCCATCGCGGCGCGGGCGAGGCCGCGGGCATAGGCCAGCGGCTGCACATGGCCGGCCCGCCGGTCGACCCAGCCGCCGCGATAGCGCCCGCCGCCGACCAGCCGGGCGATCTCTGCCGCGTCCAGGGGCGCCACGTCGGCGCCGCGCGCCGCCCATTGCCGGGCCCGCTCGTGCGTCGCCCTGAGCGCGAGATCCGTGGTCGCCGCCGACATCCACCCCGTGCGCCGCGCGTCGCAGGCGATGGCGTGCTTCCCGACCAGGCCGAAGACGAAATCGGCGGTGCCGCCGGCGAGGATCGCCATGCGCTCGCCGAGGTCCGGCCCATAGGTGGCGATCAGCTCCTCGGGGTCGAGCTTCAGCCCCGGGATCACCTGCCCGCCGTTGCGGCCGGAGGCGCCGAAGCCGATCTCCACCGCCTCCAGCAGAACCACCCTGGTCCCGGCCTCGGCCAGGTGCAGCGCGGTGGAGAGGCCGGTGAAACCGCCGCCGATGACGACGACATCGGCGGTGGTGTCGCCGCGGAGCGGCGGGGTGTCGGGCGCAGCCTCGCGCGAGGAGGCGCGCCAGAGCGAATCGGGCAGGGGGGCTGTGTTCATTCGGGCTTGGTCCGCATCCGGCCGTTTCCTCCGCGACCATCCTAGCGTGTCCGCGGGCCGTGGTAGATTGCCGAAATGCGCCCCGACGTCATCGACCTCCGGCAGTTCTATGCCAGCCCCCGCGGCCAGCTCGCGCGCCGTCACCTGACGCGGACGATCCGAGAGATCTGGCCCGAGACGCGGGGTCAGACGGTGCTGGGCCTGGGCTATGCCACGCCCTATCTCAGACCCTTTCGCGACGAGGCGGAGCGGGTGGTGGCGCTGATGCCGGCGCCCCAGGGCGTGGTCCACTGGCCGCAGGATGCGCCCGGTCTGGTCGCGCTGGCGGACGAGGCGGAACTCCCCTTCGCGGACAATTCCATCGACCGCGTGCTGCTGGTGCATGCCCTGGAGAACAGCGAGGAGGTGCGCCTCCTGCTGCGGGAGATATGGCGGGTCCTGTCGGCGGGCGGGCGCCTCCTGGTGGTGGTGCCGAACCGTGTCGGGCTCTGGGCCCGCTTCGAGGACAACCCCTTCGGCCATGGATCGCCCTACAGTGCCACCCAGCTGTCGCGCCTGCTGCGCGACAACCTGTTCTCGCCCCGGCGGATCCAGCCCGGGCTGCTGATGCCGCCCTTCGGGCAGCGGGTGATGCTGCGCCTGTCGGGCTGGCTGGAGCGCGCCGGCGCGCGCTGGTGGCCGCGGGTCGCCGGCGTGCACCTGGTGGAGGCGGAAAAGCAGGTCTATTCGGTGACGCCGATCCCCGTGCGTGCGCGCAAGCGCCGCCTGGTGCCGGCCCTCCTGCCCGCGCCCGCTTCGGCGAGCCGGCGCGACCACCGGGTCAGGGTATCAGGACCACCTTGCCGATGACGCGCCGGCTTTCGATCTCCTCGAAGGCCTTCGCCGCCTCCGTCAGGTCGAAGCGGCCGTGGATTCGGGGCTTGAGCCGTCCCTCCTCGAACCAGCGGAAGAAGTCCTCGTACATGCGCGCGATCCGGACCTCGCCGTCCTTCGGCGGGGGCAGCTTGCTGTTGCCGATGTACCAGCCCCAGAAGAAGCCGATGACGGCGGCATTCTTCACCAGGAGCAGGTTGACGCCGATCTGGGGAATGCGGCCCGCCGCATAGCCGATGGTGAGGATGCGCCCCTCGGGTGCGATGCAGCGCATGGAGGCGTCGAACAGGTCGCCGCCGACCGGGTCGTAGACCACGTCGGCGCCGCGCTCGCCGGTCAGCGCCAGGACGCGGTCGCGTACGTCCTCCCTGGTGTAGTCGATGACATGGTCGGCGCCGTGTTCCTTCACGGCGGCCGCCTTCTCGGGGCTGGAGACGGTGGCGATGACGCCGGCGCCGAGCGCCTTGGCCACCTCGATGGCGGTGAACCCTGTGCCGCCGGCGGCACCGTGCACCAGGACGATCTCGCCCGGCTTCACCGCGCCGCGCCAGACCAAGGCGCCGTATGCGGTCGGGTAGAGCGTGGCGAAGGCGGTGGCCTCCGCAAAGCCGAGACCGTCCGGAATCCGGCGCACGATGGCCGCGCGTGCCACCACTTCCTCGGCATAGCCGCCGATGCCGTTCGACCCCACCACGCGGTCGCCCGGCTTCAGATGGCCGACGCCCTCCGCCACCGCGATCACCTCGCCCGCGAATTCGGTGCCCGGGATGAAGGGAAGCGGCGGCTTGTTCTGGTGCTTGCCCTCGATCACGAGCTTGGTCGCGAAGGCGACCCCCGCCGCCCGCACGCGCACCTTGACCGTTCCCGGCTTCAGCGCCGGCGACGGCGCGTCGACCACTTTCAGGCCGGCGACCGGCCCGAAGGCCTCGCACCACAGAGCACGCATGACTTCCTCCCGACCTCTTGTCACAACCGGGCGAGCGCGCCCGGAATCTCCTCCGGCGTCCCGCACAGCGCATGCGCGCCTGCGGCCGTGAGTTCCTCGCGGCTGCCATAGCCGTAAAGCACGCCGAGCGCGGTCATCCCGTTGTGACGGGCGCCGATGGCGTCGTGCTCGCGGTCGCCGATCATCACGGCCTGCGCCGGATCGATCCCCCGCTCGATCAGCTGCCAGGCGAGCAGGTCGCGCTTGTCGGTCCGCCTTCCGTCCAGCTCCGACCCGTCGATCGCCTCGAAATGCGCATGCAGGCCGAAATGTTCGAGGATGCGCCGGGCATAGACATGCGGCTTCGAGGTGGCGACGAGAAGCCTGACCCCGTCCCCCGCCACGGCGGCGAGCGTCTCGGGGATGCCCGCGAACACCGCGTTCTCGAACAGGCCGGTGACGGCGTAGCGTTCGCGATAGAGGGCGAGCCCGCGCTCGGCCTCGGCCGCGCCCACCATCTTCTCGAAGGCCTTGATCAGCGGCGGGCCGATGCACCAGGTGAGATCGTCCGCCGCCGGCGCCGGCCGCCCGAGCTTCGCCAGCGCATACTGGATCGAGGTGGTGATGCCGACCTTGGGGTCGGTCAGCGTCCCGTCCAGGTCGAAGACGACCGTGCGGAAGCGATGTCCGCTCACGCCCGGTCCCTGTGGCGCAGGAGGAAGATGCCCTGCTCGGCGAAGAGATTGGCGAGGGCGCCGGTGGAGGCGAGCGTCTCCGGCCGTCCGCCCGCGCCGACCGACACCCGCTTCTCGATCACCACCGCCATCTCGCGGCACAGCGCCTCGAAATCGGCGATCGTGCACAGATGGATGTTCGGCGTCTCGTACCAGGACATCGGCAGCGCCGGCGTGGTCGGCATCCGTCCCTGCAGCAGGAGCGAGGCGCGCACCCTCCAATGGCCGAAATTGGGGAAGGAGACGATCGCCCGCCGGCCGATGCGCAGCATCTGCTTCAGCACCTTGTAGGGCTTGCGCGTGGCCTGCAGGGTCTGGCTCAGGATCACGTAGTCGTAGGCGTCGGAAGGATAGTCGCCCAGATCCGTGTCGGCATCGCCCTGGATCACCGACAGGCCCTGGCCGACGCAGGCGTTGACGCCGGCCTGCGACAGTTCGATGCCGCGCCCGTCGACGCCCTTCTCGCGGGCGAGATGGGCGAGCAGCGTGCCGTCGCCGCAGCCGACATCGAGCACCTTGCTGCCCGGCGCCACGAGGGCGGCGATGACGCGCAGGTCCGAGCGGACGTCCTCGGGGCGGATCTTCTGGCGCAGCAGCGCGTTCATCGCTTCAGCCCCCGCACCAGCGCCGCCCCTTCGAGAAAGCCCGACAGCGTGGCGAAGAATTCCGGCTCGTCGAGCAGGAAGGCGTCGTGGCCCTTGTCGGTCTCGATCTCGACGAAACTGACATTGGCGGCGACGGCATTCAGCGCATGCACCACCGCCCGGCTCTCGGGTGTCGGGAACAGCCAGTCGGAAGTGAAGCTGACCAGGCAGAAGCGGGTCTTCGTGCCCGAGAAGGCCTTGGCCAGGCTGCCGCCGTGATCGGCCGCCAGGTCGAAATAGTCCATCGCCCGGGTGATGTAGAGATAGGAATTGGCATCGAAGCGGTCGACGAAGGTCGATCCCTGGTGGCGCAGGTAGCTCTCCACCTGGAAGTCGGCATCGAAGCCGAAGGTGACCTTCTCGCGGTTCTGCAGGTTGCGTCCGAACTTGCGGTGCAGTGCCGGTTCCGAGAGGTAGGTGATGTGCGCGGCCATGCGTGCCACGGCGAGGCCCGCCGACGGGTTCACGCCATGCTCCAGATAGTTGCCCCCGCGCCAGTTCGGATCGGCCATGATCGCCTGCCGCCCGACCTCGTTGAAGGCGATGTTCTGGGCCGAATGCCGGGCCGAGGTGGCGATCGGCACGGCCGAGAACACGCGGCCGCCGAAGGCCGAGGCCCACTGCAGCACCTGCATGCCGCCCATCGATCCGCCGATGACGCAGAACAGGTCGGGAATGCCGAGATGGTCGACCAGCAGGCCCTGGGCCCTCACCATGTCGCCGATGGTGATGACGGGGAAATCCAGGTTCCAGAACCGTCCGGTGCCGTCGTGCCTCTCCTTGGGCCCGACGGACCCCATGCAGCCGCCGACGACGTTCGAGCAGATGACGAAGTAGCGGTCGGTGTCGATCACCTTGCCGGGGCCGATCATCTCCGCCCACCAGGCCGGGCGCCGGGTGAAGGGGTTCTGCGAGGCGGCGAACTGGTCGCCGGTCAGCGCGTGGGTGATCAGGATGGCGTTCTTCTTCTCCGCATCCAGCCGGCCGTAGGTCTGGTAGGCGATGGGAAAGCGGTCCAGCACGGTGCCGCAGTCGAGCTTCATCGGCCCCAGCATGACGCGGTAGCCTTCCGCGTTCTCCGCCCCGCTGCGTTCCGGCGCCTGCGCCACCGTTCCGGCCCCCGTCATCGAAGTCACCCTCCGCACGCGAAAAACCCCGGCTCCAAAGGGACCGGGGCGGGCGGCATCTTTCTCTGCACGCTGTCCCGACCTTTTAGCGCGCTTGTTTAACGTGGCCGCAAGCCGGTCGGCTCAAATCACCACGAAGGATGCGGAGAATACGCCGGGCACGGGCGCCGTCAAGCGGGCGCGGCAAAGACCGTGAACCCAACGGGTTTTGCGGTGACCTTAAGGTTCAGAGTCGTGGCTTCCCGTATCAACGGTTCCGGTGGGGGAATGTCTGCAAACTCCATCTCTGTCCAAGCCGGGTGATGATCCAGAACGTTGAAGAACGTCGCCAACGCGGCGTCATCCCTCGAGGTGTATCGGTTGATGTTGATGATGGCGCTGTTGGGATCGAACGTCCTCCTGTTCCAACTGGCGGTCGCGAGCGCCCGATTGCTCGCGCTGTCGACGATCCAGAACGCGTCGGCTTCGATTGATGTGTTGCGGGTGCCATAGGTGGGATCGAGGATGATGAGGATCTTCATGAGATTTCTCACAGGCCGAAGGCCTTCTTCACCGCCGCCTGCATCTCGGCGATCGCCTGGGCCTTCACCGCGGCGTTGGGGCCGCCCTCGACGCCGAGCGTCCGGCAGCCCTTCATCGCCGCGGCGAAGCCGTCCGGAAGGCGGCGGCCCTGGGCATCGGTGATCCGCGCGCCGCTCGTCGTCTCGACCCAGGTGCCGTCGGCCTGTTCGACGAAGATGCAGCGGCTGTAGTTCTCTCCCCTGGCCAGCGTATAGGCGCGCCCGCCGTCCCAGCCGTGCTTGGCGCCGGGGAACACGATCTGGCGCGCATCGACCCCCGCGGCGGCGAGTTTCGCCACGAAGTCGCGGCAGACCTCCCAGCCGACATAGGTGTCGTCGGCGCCGCTCATCAACAGGATCGATCCGCCTGCGGGGCTCAGATTGCGCGGCTGGCTGGCGCAGGACGGATAGAACGCCACGTGCAGCGCAAAGCGGGGGCCGCCGGGCAGGAAGCGGTCGGCATAGCGTTTCAGGGCCGTCTCCACCGCGACGCTGCCGCCCTTGGAAAAGCCCATGACCCCGATGCGCTTCGGGTCGATGCGCGGATCGGCGGCGAATCGCTTCAGAAGCGTGAAGGCGTCCTCGTCCATCTCGACGGTGAGGACGGACTGCTGGTCCGCCGCGGTGGAGGCTACTCCCCGCCCGCCGAAGTGATCGGCGACGATGGCGGCGACACCCACGCCGTTCAGGATCTCGGCATAGGCGTATTCGCGCTCGAGGGTGAGTCCTGCCGAGCCGTGCACGACGATCATCGCCGGGACCGGCGCCGTGGCGCCCTTGGGCAGGAACAGTTCGCCCTTCAGCTCCACCGCCGCGCCCTTGGACCTGCCAGCGAAGCCGAATGCTTCGCGGCCGTCGGCCCGCGCCGGCCCGGCGAGGCAGGCGAGCAGCACCAGGAGACCGATGAGGCGCATGCCGGAAAGCCCTCCCTGTCGCGCGACCGCGCGCTTCTGCTAACCTCGATGATAGAAGCATACGAAGAAGGGGAAACGCCATGACGGAGGTCGTGAAGACCACCCGCCTGGAGGGCAAGGTCGCCATCGTCACCGGCGCCGGCAGCCGTGACGACGAGGGCATCGGCAACGGCCGTGCCGCCGCCATCCTGATGGCCCGGGCCGGCGCCAAGGTCGGCCTGCTGGATGAGAACCTCGCCTGGGCCGAGAAGACCAAGGCGATGATCGACGAGGAAGGCGGCACCTCCACCGTCATCCAGTGCAACGTCACCGACACGGCCTCGGCCTCGGCCGCCGTGGAGACTGTCGTGCGTACTTATGGCCGCCTCGACATCCTGCTCAACAACGTCGGCATCGGCGGCCCGCCCGGCACCGTGGTCGATGTCGATATCGAGGCCTTCGACCGCGCCATGCGCGTCAACCTGACCTCGATGGTGATCATGTCGAAATACGCGATTCCTCAGATGCTGAAGAACGGCGGCGGATCGATCGTCAACATCGCTTCCGTCGCCGGCATGATCGGCGGGCATCCGAACATCCTCTACCCGGCCTCCAAGGGCGCGGTGGTCCAGCTCACCCGCGCCATGGCCTCCCAGCACGGCACGCAGGGCATACGCGTGAACTGCATCGCGCCGGGCATGGTCTATACGCCGATGGTCTATTCGCGCGGCATGAGTCCGGAGATGCGCGAGGCACGCCGCAAACGGTCATTGCTCCAGATCGAAGGCTCCGGCTGGGACGTCGGCAATGCCTGTCTGTTCCTGGCCAGCGACGAGGCGAAATGGATCACCGGCGTGCTGCTGCCCGTCGATGCGGGTGCGACCGCCGGCTCGGTCGCCGCCCCCGTGCCGATCGCCCGCGGTTGAAGAGGGGAGGAAAGACGATGGCCCGCATTCCGCTGCTCACCGATGCCGAGGTCGCGCCCGCCGTGACCGAGATCTTCGAGACCATGAGGAAGAACGGCGGCCGCCCGCCGAACCTCTATCGCGCGCTCGGCCATTCCCCGGCCATGCTGAAGGCCTGGATCGGCCTCGCCTGGCCGCTGCGCTTCGAGCCGAAGCTGTCGCGGGCTCTTCGTGAACTTGTCATCCTGCGGGTGGCCCAGATCACCGAGGCGCATTACGAGGAACATCATCACACGCCGATGGCACGCGCGGCCGGCGTGAGCGAACAGCAGATCGCGGAGCTTCCGCGCTGGCGCGACAGCAAGGCCTTCTCGCAGGCCGAGCGCGCCGCCATCGCCTATGCCGAGGCGGTGACGGCGGGCAAGAAGGTGCCGGACGCCATCCATGGCGAGCTGAAGAATCACTACGACCCCGAGGGCATCGTCGAGATCACGCTGACGGCCGCCTTCTACAACTGCGTCTCGCGCATACTGCTGTCGCTCGAGATCGACCTGGAGACCTGACGCCGGCACCACTCGAATCCACGGCAGAGGGTGGCGCAAGGTTTGCGGTGACGGGGTGGACGGCTCCTCTCAGACGGTCGTCGTCTCCAGCGACCTCGTCTTGGCACTCATGCTGTCGCCGCAGGGGGCCGTCCACCCATCACCCATTTCGGACGGATGTCACAAAAGCGCAGCCGGCCTGGCATGGGGGCGAGACATTGCGTCGCTCTAATCCGGCCGGTCGATTCTGGGATGCGCAGCGCGGCGTGCCGTCCTCGCTCATGGCGAGTGGCGCGGTACGCGCGTTGTTGTCCGGGGTCGCTCAACTCCGCCGGAATCCCGAGGGACCAAGATGCCCCAGCTTCGTCCATCCCGCCGCTCCGCTCTCGCCTTTGCCGGCGGCACCGCCGGCTTCCTGGCACTGCCCGCCGCGCTCCGCGCGCAGGCGGGGAAGACCGGCCGGCTGAAGATTGCCGTGCTCGGCCTCGACACCGCCGATCCGCACCGGCACACCGGCTCCATCGCGGTGCAGCAGGTCTATGTCGAGACGCTGACCAGCATCGCCGATGACGGCACCGCCAAACCGTTCCTGGCGGAAAGCTGGACCGTCTCTCCCGACGGCCTCACCTATACCTTCAAGCTGCGCGACGGCGTGCGCTTCCACGACGGCAAGCCGATGGACGCGTCCGCGGTGAAGGCGAATTTCGAGCGGGTGCGCGACAAGGTGAAGGGCGGCTGGCTCACCTCGGCCATGAAGAAGCTGACCGCCATCGAGACGCCGGACGCGCGCACCATCTCCATCACGCTTTCCGAACCGTATGGCCCGCTGCTCAACCTGATGTCTGAACTGTGGATCCTGTCGCCGGACTCGCCCGGCTGGGACGCCACCATCACCAAGCCGATCGGCACCGGCCCGTTCCTGTTCGGCGACTGGCAGGCCAAGGTCAAGCTGGTGGCGCCCGCCTTCGGCGACTACTGGCAGAAGGGTCTGCCCAAGCTGGAGGCGGTCGAGTTCGACCTGCGCGATGCCGACGACAACAGCCTCGCCGTCCGCGCCGGCGACCTGCATATCGCCAGGGTCGGGCACGAGCGGGCGGCGGCGCTGAAGGCCGATCCCGCCATCGGCATCCAGTATTTCAAGGACACGACCTGGTACTTCTGGTCGTTCAACAACCGCAGCCCGCGCCCGCCCTTCGACAACGTCAAGGTGCGCGAGGCGGTGACCTATGCGCTGGACAAGCCCGCCAGCATGAAATTCGTCGCCGGCGATGCCGGCATCGTCACCAACCAGATGGCCGCCCCCGGCAACTTCTACTGGGACAAGGCGATGCACGAGGCCGACCGGCACGCCAAGCCCGACATCGCCAAGGCCAAGGCGATGCTGAAGGAAGCGGGTGTGGAGCCGGCCAAGCACACCGTGCGCATCGTCTCCTGGCAGGAGGAGTTTCCCCAGATCGCCGTGCAGGCGATGCGCGGCCTCGGCTTCCAGGTCGAGCATCTGGCCCTTGACGATATCGGGGCGCAGCGCCGCCTCGGCCAGTACGACTGGGACCTGGCGCCGATGTCCTCGGGCCCGCGCGCCGACATCTTCCTGCGCTTCGTGCGCCTGATGAGCGACGGGCCCAATCCGGTGCTGTGGGGCGGCGTGAAGGACCCGGCCTTCGACAAGCTGGTGAGCGATGCCGTCGCCGCGCTGGACAATGCCGAGCGCCGCCGCCTGTACCTTCGGGCCTGGCAGCGCGCGCTCGACGGCTACTACACCGTCGTGGTCGGCCATGCCGCCAATGCGCTGGCGGTGCGCAAGGAAGTGAAGGGCTACGAGGCGGGCTTCACCTGGGGCCAGCATTGGGCCACCGGCGGCCTCGCTCACGCCGCCATCGACCGCTCGGCGTGACCGCCACCACCCTCGGCAACGAACCGGCACGCCCGGCGGCCGGCGGCCCGCCGCCCGGCCTGCTGCTGGGCGGCGGCATCGTCGCGCTGGCGGCGCTGATCGCCATCGCCGGTCCCCTGCTCGTGCCGCACGATCCCTTGGGCCAGGATCTCGCCCTTCGCTTCCGGGCCCCGGAAGCCGCCCATCTCCTGGGCACCGACGGGCTCGGCCGAGATGTTCTCTCCCGGCTGGTCGAGGGCACCCGGCTCAGCCTCGTGGTGGCGGTCCTCTCCACCGTCATCGCCGTCGGTCTCGGCGCCGGGCTCGGCCTGATCGGCGCGGGGTTCGGCGGACCCGTCGGCGCCGTCGTCTTCGGCGCCGTCGATATCGTGCGGGCGCTGCCCAGCATGCTTCTTGCGCTCTGCCTGATGGTGGCGCTCGGCATCGGCATGGGTTCGCTGATCTTCGCCATCGGGCTTTCCTTCGCGCCGCATTTCGCCCGCATTACCCGCACCGTCTATCTGCGCGAAGCCGGCGCCGGCTACGTGGCGGCGGCGACGGTGCTGGGCGCGGGGCGGCTGAGGCTGCTCCTCCGGCACGTGCTGCCGAATGTAACGGGGGCGTTGCTCACCCAGATCGCCATCGTGATCCCGCGCGCCATCACCACGGAATCGGTGCTGAGCTTCTTTGGTCTCGGCGCCGATCCCGCCACCCCCACCTGGGGCCGCATGATCGCCGACGCCGTTCCCTATGTAGAGCGCGCGCCGCATGCGGTGGGCTTTCCCATCGCCGCCCTCGCCCTCACCACGCTCGGCTTTGCCCTTCTCGGCGATCATGTCCGCCGCCGCTTCGATCCACTGCGCCATGTCCGCCAGCTCGGCTAGGCCGCGCCGTCTGGCGCTCGTGCTGCTGCGCCAGGCCGGTCTGATCGCCGCCATCACGGTCGCCGTCTTCTTCCTGGTCCGCGTGGTACCGGGCGACGCCGTCGACGTGCTGGCGCTCCAGGGCGACCTGGACGACGCCCAGGCGGAGGCTTTGCGCCAGGACCTCGGCCTCGGCGGGCACTGGCTGCAGCAGCTGTTCCAGTGGGTGCTGCGCGCGCTGTCCGGCGACCTCGGCCGCTCGCTGCGGTTCGACCAGCCGGTGGCCGAGATGGTCTGGCGGGCGCTTCCCCACACGCTCGCCCTGGCCGGCCTCAGCCTCGGGCTTGGCCTCGCCCTGGGCGTCGCGCTGGCGCTGGCCGCGGTGATCTGGCCGCGCTCGCCGGCGAATGCCCTGATCGAGATGGTGAACATCTGGTCGATCGCCTTTCCCACTTTCTGCGTCGCCGTCGCGGCGATTCTCGTCTTCTCGATCTGGCTCGGCTGGCTGCCGGTGCTGGGCCAGACCCTGATGCCGGCGATCGTGCTCGGCATCGACATCGCCGGCCAGATCGCCAAGCCGCTCCGCGAGGATCTGCGCGAGACCTCGGCGGCCGGATTCGTCCGCACCGCCCAGGCCAAGGGCCTCTCGCGCCGGCGCATCATCCTCCGCCACATCCTGCCCTCGTCGCTCTCCGTCGCGGTGGCCTTGAGCGGCCTCGTGCTGGCCGGGCTGATCGGCGGCACCATCACGGTCGAGGCGCTGTTCGGCCTGCCCGGCATCGGCATGCTGGCGCTCGATGCGGTGAAGGGACGCGACTATCCGCTGCTGCAGGCAGTGATCCTGGTGATTGCGCTGGGCGTCGTCGCGGCCAATCTGCTGACCGACCTTCTTCAGCGTGCCATCGACCCGCGCATTCCATGAGGCGGCGATGAACCGACCCATCCTCGACGTCGCCGGCCTGCGGGTCGCCTTCGGGGCGAGCGAGGTGGTGCACGGCATCGACTTCGCCATCTCCGCCGGCGAGGTGCTGGCCATCATCGGGGAAAGCGGCTCCGGCAAGTCGGCCACCGCGCTCGGCCTCACCGGCCTGCTGGGCGGTGCGGCCAGGATCGGGGGGCAGGCGCGGCTCGAAGGGCTCGAACTGATCGGCGCCGATGAAGAGACGCTCCGGAAGCTGCGCGGCCGGCGCATCGGCTTCGTCTTCCAGGAACCGATGCAGGCGCTGAACCCGCTGATGAGCATCGGCGCGCAGATCGAGGAGGTGTTGCGCTGCCACGACGTCTGCCCGCCATCCGCCCGGCCCGGGCGCATCCGCGACCTGCTGGCGGAAGTGGGGCTCGATGGCGAGGCGGCGATCGAGCGGCGGTATCCCCACCAACTCTCCGGCGGCCAGCAGCAGCGCGCAATGATCGCCATGGCGCTGGCGGGGGAGCCCGTGCTGCTGATCGCCGACGAGCCGACCACGGCGCTGGACATGATGGTGCAGGGCCAGATCCTGCGGCTGATCGCCGGCCTCGCCCGGGCCCGCGGCCTCGCCGTGCTGCTGATCAGCCATGACCTCGGCCTGGTGAACGGCATCGCCGACCAGGTCCTGGTGATGCGCGCCGGCAGCGCCGTCGAACAGGGCCGGGTCGGCGATCTCCTGCAGCGCCCCCGGCATCCCTATACCCGGGCACTGCTGGCGGCGGCGCCCGGGCGCCGCCCCGCGGCCACGCACCGAGCGGCCCAGCAGCATCTGGCCGTCGAAGCGATCGATCTCTCCGTCACCTATCCGGCCGCGCGCGGCACGCCCGCGCATCACGCGCTCACCCGGGTCAATTTTCGTGTCGATCTCGATTCCTGTCTCGGGATCGTCGGCGGTTCGGGCAGCGGCAAGACCACCCTGGTCAAGGTCATGGCGGGGCTGGTGCGGCCCGATGCCGGGTCGCTCCGCATCCTGGCCCACGACGTCGCCGCGCGGATCGACCGGCCAGCCGTTTCACGGCTGCGGCAGGTGGTGTTCCAGGATTCGGCCGGCAGCCTCAATCCGCGCCGGCGCATCGCCGACACGCTGATCGAGCCGCTGGAGATCCACCGCATCGGCCAGGGCAGGCAGGACCGGCGCGAGCGCGCGGGTGCGCTCCTGGCCGAGGTGGGGCTGCCGTCCGAATGCCTCGACCGCTATCCGCATCAGCTTTCCGGCGGACAGCGCCAGCGCGTCAACATCGCGCGGGCGCTGGCGGTCGATCCGCGCCTCTTGATCTGCGACGAGCCGGTCTCCTCGCTCGACATGACCATGCAGGCCCAGATCCTGACGCTGCTGGCGCGCCTGCGATCGGAACGCCAATTGACCCTGATCGTGATCAGTCACGACCTGGAGGTCGTGCGCGCGCTGGCCGATCAGGTGCTGGTGTTGGAACGGGGCCGCGTCGTCGAGGAAGGGCCGGCGGAGGCGGTACTGGAAGCGCCTCGCTCGACTTACACCGCGGCTCTCGTCGCCGCGATGCCGCAACGGCCGCGTGTCGCGGCCGAGAAGGCGGCCTGAAAGGCCCCGGGCTCGCGTACGACTTTGGCCTCGCGGCTCTCCCGCCGGGACGCCCGAGGCGCTTCATAAGGAGCGCCACCCCCGGCGGCAGGTTCCGTCCACCCCTTTACAACAAATCCAAATCCGCAACGCGAATCAGAGCCGCCACTCCTGGCCTGGACGCTCGCGCAGGAGGCTCGTGGCTCTGGATCTTCTCTAGCAAAACCCCTTGATCCCTCGGATCAAGATGGCTTGCCGCCGGCATGCGGGCGCAGGATCGCCCAGAGCGCGCGGTGCACCGGGGTCGGGATGCCGAGGTCGCGGCCCATGCGGGTGACGGCGCCCGACAGGCCCTCGACCTCGAGGCGGTTGCCGCGGTCGAGGTCGTGCGCCATCGAGGCCTTCATGGAGCCCGGCAGCTTCGCCACGAAGGCGTACTGCCGTTCCACCGCGTCGGCCGGCAGGGCGATGCCCTTGGCCCGGGCGAGCGTCGCCACTTCCTCCATCGCGTCGCGAAACAGCGAGGCCAGTTCCGGATCGGCCATGATCGGGCCGATGGAGACGCGCGTCGCTGCGGTGACGGCCGCCATGGAGGCGAGGAACAGGAATTTTTCCCACAGCGCGATACCGATGTCGCGGCGATGCTCGGCGACGAAGCCGGCCTTGGTGCCTTCCGCGGCGAGCGCATCCAGCACCGGCTGGTCGCCGCCGTCGATCCGCCCGAAGTCGAGCTTGTGCACCTTGTTCAGATGCGCGACCACGCCGGGCTTCTCCACCGTGGCGGAGATATAGGCGACGCCGCCGACCACGTTCTCCTTCGGTACGACATGCGCCAGCCGCTCCGCCGCATCCACACCGTTCTGCAGCGGGATGACGATCGTCTTCGGTCCGATCAGGGGTTTCAGCTTCTCGGCGGCACTGTCGCTGTCGTAGAGCTTCACGCAGAAGAGCACGACATCGACCGGCCCGATGCTCGCCGGGTCTTCGGTGGCATTGGCCGGCTTCAATGTCAGGTCGCCCATCGGCGACTTCACCGCGAGCCCGTCCTTCTGCATCGCGGCTAGGTGGGCGCCGCGGGCGAGGAAATGCACCTCGTTGCCGGCCGCTGCGAGCCGGGCCCCGAAATAGCCGCCGACCCCGCCGGCGCCGATGACCGCGATCTTCATGGCGTCAGCTCAGCGAGGCGCAGAAGCGCTGGATGCGCTTGCAGGACTCGGTAAGGGCTTCGGTCGAGGTCGCGTAGGAGATGCGGAAATGCGGGCTGAGGCCGAAGGCTACGCCCTGCACCACCGCCACACCTTCCTGTTCCAGGAGCTGCTCGACGAAGACGGTGTCGTTCTCGATCACCACGCCATCGCGCGTCTTCTTGCCGATGGTGCCGGCGCAGGAGGGATAGACGTAGAAGGCGCCTTCCGGCTTCGGGCAGGTGATGCCCTTGGCCTCGTTCAGCATGCCGACCACGAGGTCGCGCCGCTTCTTGAACACCTCGGCCCATTCGCGGATGAACCCCTGCGGCCCGAGCAGCGCCTCCACCGAAGCCGCCTGGCTGATCGAGGAGGGATTGGAGGTCGACTGCGACTGGATGATGCCGATCGCCTTGATCAGCTCGACCGGACCGCCGGCATAGCCGATGCGCCAGCCGGTCATCGCATAGGCCTTGGACACGCCGTTCATGGTGAGCGTGCGGTCGTAGAGCTTGGGTTCGATCTGCGCCGGCGTCACGAAAACGAAGTTGTCGTAGACGAGGTGCTCGTACATGTCGTCGGTCAGGATCCAGACATGCGGATGGCGCAGCAGCACGTCGGTGATCTTCTTCATCTCCGGCGCGTTGTAGGCGGCGCCCGAGGGGTTCGAGGGCGAGTTCAGGATGATCCACTTGGTCTTCGGCGTGATCGCCGCTTCCAGGTCCTTCGGCTGGATCTTGAAGCCCGCCTCCGCGGTGGTCGGGATGAAGACCGGCGTGCCGCCGCCCAGCATCACCATGTCGGGATAGCTGACCCAGTAGGGCGTCGGGATCAGCACCTCGTCGCCGGGGTTCAAGGTCGCCATCAGCGCGTTGAAGATCACCTGCTTGCCGCCGGTGCCGACGGTGATCTGGTTCGGCGCGTAGGTGAGGCCGTTCTCGCGCTTGAACTTCTCGCAGATGGCGGCCTTGAGCTCCGGGGTGCCGTCGACATCGGTGTATTTCGTCACGCCCTTGTCGATGGCGGCCTTGGCCGCGGCCTTGATGTGGTCGGGGGTGTCGAAGTCGGGCTCGCCGGCGCCCAGGCCGATGACGTCGCGCCCGGCCGCCTTGAGCGCGCGGGCCTTGGCGGTGACGGCGATGGTGGGTGAGGGCTTGATGCGGGCGAGCGAGTCGGACAGGAAGGCCATGACGGGGGTTCCGGACGGAAAGGACGCGGGAACCTAAGCGGCCGGCGCCCGGCGCGCAACGGCGCAGGCGGCAGGAGACCCATGCGCAAACGAGGACGGCGGCGACCCGGAAAGGCCGCCGCCGCCTTCAGCCGCCGCGCACCGAGGGGTGAAGGTCAGGCGCGGCGGCGACGAAGCAGGCCCAGGCCGGCGAGGCCGAGGCCGAGGAGGGCGATGCTCGCCGGCTCCGGCACCTGGGTGGTGGTCACCTGGCCCCAGATCGGGTCGTTGGAACAGTCGGCGGTGCCCCAGAAGAAGTCGAAGTTGCCGAAATAGGCGCTCAGCAGCGCCTCGCTGCCGGTGATGGACAGCTGGTGGCGATAGAAGCCGTCGGGATCGAGCGACGCGTCGGCGGCGAAGGCGACGGCGAGGCCGGCCTCCTTCTGGCTCGCGTCCACCAGCCGGGTCGGAGCGGCGAATTCCGACGCGGGATTGCCGCAGGCGCCGGTGATGGCGGCATCACAGAAGGCGCCGCCGTAGTAGTAGCCGGTCTTGGTCTTCCAGATGTCGATCGAGGTGAGGTAGTCCGAGGCGGCGTCGATCTTGTAGACGCCGGCCGCCACGCCCTGATGGCCGAGGGTGACGGCGAAATTCCAGCTGCCCGGAGCCGAGGGGTTGCCGGTGTCGAAGAACAGGTCGGCGAGGCTGGCGGTCAGCTGCGGCGCCTGGGACTTCTTCGTCACCAGGGTGAAGCTCACCTGGCCCGCCGTGCGGTCGATCTCCACCTGCTTGGTGTCGAAGTCGGCCCCGAGGAAGTCGGTATAGGTTCCCTGCGGCGTGGTGCCGTTGTACCAGCGCGCGTTGATGTGATCGGTGACGATGGTCGCGGCCGAGGCGGCTCCCGGCAGGAGAAGGCCGGCGATCGAAGCGAGAAGAAGCGGGCGGAACATCGGCACGGGGCTCCGGTCGGATGTGAACCTCGGCCCTTGTTCAGCAATCGGCGTGCCAATGACTGTCCGATGGCGGATATCCGCCTGTTTATCGATTAACTACGATTGCCGCGCCGCGCTTCTTGTAAAGTCAATAAACAGTAAAGATTCCGTCCGGCACAGCCTGCTCCCGCCGGCTAAGCCATTCGCCGCCGCGGCCATTGCAGGGCGATCACCGCTGCCGTCACCGCCGCGCCGATGAGGTCGGTCACCAGTCCCGGAACCACCAGCAGCAGTGCCGCCCCGATCATCGCCGCCCGTTCCGGCCAGGTGGCGCGGGCGATCAGATAGCCGTGCAGTCCGGCGGCCAGCAGCCCAATCCCGAAGAAGGCGGTGACGCTGGCATGCATCGTGCGCACCCAGTCTTCCCCGATCATCAGGATCGCCGGCTCGTAGACGAACATGAAGGGCACGATGAAACCCGCCGCGCCCACCCGCATCGCGGCCCAGCCAGATTCCCACAGATCGGCCTTGGCGAGGCCCGCGGCCGCATAGACGGCGAGCGCCACTGGCGGGGTGATCGCCGACAGGATGGCGAAGTAGAAGGCGAACATGTGTGCCGCCGGCTGCACGATGCCGAGCTTGATCAGCGCCGGCACGAGCAGCGAGACCATGACTATGTAGGCGGGCGTGGTCGGCATGCCCATGCCGAGCACGATGCCGGCGATCATGGTCAGGATCAGCGCCAGGACCAGCGTCTCCTGCGCCAGCGCGACGACGAGCTGCGTGAAGGTGATGCCGAGCCCGGTCAGCGTGATCGTGCCGATGATGATCCCGGCGGAAGCGCAGGCCATGGCGACCGCGAGGGTGTTGCGCGCCCCGTCCTCCAGCGCCTCCAGCACATGGCCGAGCTTGATGCCCTGCCGCGTGGTCTTGCGCATCAGCGCGATCGGCAGGCAGGCGAGGGCGGCCACGACGGCGCAGAGCGGCGCGCTGTAGCCGGCGAACATGCCGGCCAGCACGATCAGGATCGGGATGAAGAGATGCCCGCGCTGCCGCATCACGGTGCCGAGCCGGGGCAGTTCGTTCCGCGGCACGCCCAGGATGCCGTGCCGCTTGGCCTCGAAATGCACGGCCGCGAAGACGGCGACGTAGTAGAGGATGGCGGGGATCAGCGCCCAGAGCGCCACCTGCAGATAGGGAACGGCCATGAACTCGGCCATGACGAAGGCGGCGGCGCCCATCACCGGCGGCATGATCTGCCCGCCGGTGGAGGCGACCGATTCGACCGCGGCGGCGAAAGGCGGCCGGAAGCCGGTGCGCTTCATCAGGGGAATGGTGATCGGCCCGTCGACCATCACATTGGCCACGGCGCTGCCCGAGACGGTGCCGAAGAGGCTGGAGGAAATCACCGCCACCTTGCCCGGCCCGCCGGCCGTGTGCCCGGTGAGCGACAGGGCGAAGTCCATGAAGAGCTGTCCCGTGCCGGAGCGTTCCATGAAGCTGCCGAACAGCACGAAGGCGATGACATAGGTAGCGGAAACGCCGAGGGTCGAGCCGAAGATGCCGTCGGTGGTGAAATAGAGCTGCTCCAGCAGCCGGTCGGGCGTGGTGCCGGTGAAGATGAGGGCATGCGCGACGAAGGCGATCGCGGTCAGCGGCAGCGCCCAGCCGATCAGCCGCCGCGTGGCCTCGAGGACGAGCACCGCGCAGGCGATCGCCACCGCCTTGTCGAGCGTGGTCAGGTCGTCGACATAGGCGATGCGGTTCTGGATATAGCCGTGGTTCACGAAGATGAAGCCGACGGAGGCGAGCGCCACCGCCAGCAGCAGCAGGTCGACCAGCATCAGGCCGCGGCCGGCATCGGCCTTCCGGGTCGGATAGATCAGGAAGACGAGGCCGATGGCGAAGGACAGGTGAATCGCCCGGAGCGTCAGCGTCTCCGGCGGGCCCATGAAGGCGACCCAGAGGTGGTAGAGCGACATGGCGGCGGCGCCCGCCGTGACGATGAGGCGAAGCGGCCCCGGCGGCAGGATCTGCAGCAACGACTATCCCCCTGATGACGGCCGCAAGCGGCCCGCCCCGGGCGGGGGCGGGCCTTCGGGACTCAGAGCGCGCCTTGTTCCTTGTAGAATTTGGCCGCGCCCGGATGCAGCGGAACGCCGATATCCTCGGCCATCGCCTTCACGGTCAGGCCTTCCATCGCCTTGTTGATGGCGGCCATGTCCGGGATCTTGGCCGCCATGGTCTTCACCATGGTGTAGACGGTCTGTTCCGGTACGGCGCAGCCGACGATCACATGCGTCGAATAGCCGATGACGGCGGTGTCCTTGTCCTGCTTCGGATAGGTGCCGGCCTTGACGGTGATCTTGTTGTAGCCGGGATTGATCGCCTTCATCGCCTTCAGTTCGGCGTCGTCGACGCCGATCAGCTTGACGTCGCGGGCCGAGGCGAGGTCCATGACCGAGGAGGCGGGGACCGTCGTGCCCAGCGTGAAGACCTGGGCATGCCCGTCCTTCATCATGGACACGGCATCGGTATAGGCCTGCACGAAGTTCACCTTCATGTCCGAATAGGCGAGGCCGTTCGCCTTCAGGATGTCGGCGGTGATCGCCTCGCCGGTATTCCCCTTGGGCTGGGTGACGATCGACTTCCCCTTCAGGTCCTTGATCGTGTTGATCTTGGCATCGGCCAGCGCCACCACCTGGAAGTACTGCGGATAGAGGTTGGCGAGCTGGCAGACCTTGGTCACCTTCTGAGGGAAGGGCGCCTTGCCGGCCAGTCCGTCGACGGTGGAGATCGAGTTGCCGAAGCCGATCTCGGCCTTGCCTTCGTCGACGCCGCGCACGTTGGCGATGCCGGCGCCGGGCGAGGTCGAAACGCTCAGGCCAGGCTGTGCCTGTTCCCACATGGCCTTGAGCGCACCGCCGAGCGGCACCCAGACGCCGCCCTGCGGGCCTGTCATCAGGCGCAGCGTCTCCGCCTGCGCCGCGCCGGCGGCCAGGACGCCCATGCCGAGCGCGGTGGAAAGAAGAATGCGAGTCACGGTTCGGCGCATCGCCGGCCCTCCCTTGTTGGTGACGTTATGGTGCGCGAGTGTAACGGCCGGAGGCGCCGCGCAGAAGCCCGACTTTTGCCCGCCCCGGCTCAGCGGGCCTCCGCCGGCCAGCGGTCGAGAAGTCCGCTCGCCGCCTCGAACAGGGCCGAGGCGCGAAGCAGCTCGGCCTCGCCGCGAAACCGCCCGACCAGCTGCAGACCGATCGGCAGGCCAGCGGAATCGAAGCCCATCGGCAGGCTGATCGCCGGATGCCCGGTCAGGTTGAAGGGCATGGTCCAGGGGAACCAGTTCGCGCGCACGTCCGCATAGCTCTGCCCGTCGATCTCCACCGGCTGGAACAGGTCCTGCTCGATCGGCAACGCGGTGCGCGACAGCGTCGGCATGGCGAGCAGGTCGGCGTCCCTCAGCATCCCCTGAACCCGGCGGAACAGGCTGGCGCGGGCGAACATCGCCTGCTGGTACTCGATGCCCGAGACCTCGGAGGCGAGCTCCACCTGCCGGATCAGCGACGGGCTCATCCGGTTGCCCTCGCGTGCGACCATCTCGGCGAAGCGGGCCCGCCAGGTAGTGTGGTTGATGACGCGCCAGATCGGCTCGATGTCGAAATCGTCGCCCTTCATCGCCACCATCTCGGCGCCGAGGTCGGCGAGCCGGTTCAGCGCCGCCTCGAAGGCGGTCAGCACCTCGGCCGCGATCGGCTTCCCCGGCGGCACGGCGCAATAGAGGATGCGCTTGCCCTTCAGCGTGCCTTCCGGCTTTGCGGCGGAGAGATAGTCGGGCACCGGCACGCCGATCGACCAGGGATCGGAGGCGTCATCGCCCGCCATGACTTGGAGCATCAGCGCGGTATCCTTCACCGTGCGCGTCATCGGCGTGACATAGGTGTAGTTGCCGAAGGCATCCTGCACCTGGCTGTGCGGGATCACGCCGTTCGACTGCTTCAGCCCGACGAGCCCGTTGGCCGACGCCGGAATGCGGGTCGACCCGCCGCCATCCGTTGCCACCCCGATCGGCCCGATCCCGGAAGCGACCGCCGCCGCCGCCCCGCCGCTCGACCCGCCGCAGCTTCGCGAAGCGCTCCAGGCATTGCGCGTCCGCCCGAACAGCGGCGCATCGGTCAGGCACTTGGCGCCGAATTCGGGCGTCGTCGTCTTGCCGAACAACACGGCACCCGCCGCGCGCAGGCGGCCCAGCGCCGCCGCATCCTCCGCCGGCACATTGTCCTCGTAGAGCAGCGAGCCGAAGGTGGTGCGCACGCCCCTGGTGTTGACCAGGTCCTTCGCCGCATAGGGAATGCCGTGCAGCAGGCCGAGGGCTTCGCCTTTCATCACCGCGTCCTCGGCGGCACGGGCCTCGGCCAGCGCCTCCTCGGGGCAAAGCGTGATGAAGCAGTTCAGGATCGGCTGCAGACGCTCGGCCCGGGCGATGACGGCGCCGGTCAGTTCGACGGGCGATATCTCGCGGCTCGCGATCTTGGTGCGCAGTTCGCTCGCGGGCAGGAAACAAAGATCATCGGACATGACCCACTCCTGAAGTGCCGCCGAACGGCGGCGCCGCTAGTCTGTCCGCTTCGGATCGATTCTCAAGGGCGACGGACATGAAGACGAAGGCGGCGGTGGCATTCGCGGCGGGCAAGCCCCTCGAAGTGGTGGAACTCGATCTCGAAGGCCCGAAGCCGGGCGAGGTGCTGGTCGAGATCAAGGCGACCGGCGTCTGCCATACCGATGCCTTTACGCTCTCGGGCGCCGACCCGGAAGGTCTGTTCCCGGCCGTCCTGGGGCACGAGGGTGCGGGCGTGGTGCTCGAGGTCGGCGCCGGCGTCAGCACGCTGAAGCCGGGCGATCACGTCATTCCGCTCTACACGCCCGAATGCCGCACCTGCAAATCCTGCCTGTCGCGGAAGACCAACCTCTGCACCTCGATCCGGGCGACGCAGGGCAAGGGCCTGATGCCCGACGGCACCTCGCGCTTCTCCTACAAGGGCCGGCAGGTGCTGCACTATATGGGCTGCTCGACCTTCTCCAACCACACGGTGCTGCCCGAGATCGCGCTGGCCAAGGTGCGTCCCGACGCGGCGTTCGAGAAGATCTGCTACATCGGCTGCGGGGTCACCACCGGCATCGGCGCGGTGATGTTCACGGCGAAGGTGACGCCGGGCTCGAACGTCGTCGTCTTCGGCCTGGGCGGCATCGGCCTCAACGTGGTCCAGGGTGCCCGCATGGTGGGCGCCGACAAGATCATCGGCGTCGACATCAATCCCGGCCGCGTGGACATGGCGAAACAGTTCGGCATGACCCACTTCATCAACCCGAAGGAGGTCGAGAACGTCGTCCAGTCGATTATCGACCTGACCGACGGCGGCGCCGATTACAGCTTCGAATGCATCGGCAACGTCAACACCATGCGCCAGGCGCTGGAATGCTGCCATCGCGGCTGGGGCGAAAGCATCATCATCGGCGTCGCCGGCGCGGGACAGGAAATCTCCACCCGCCCGTTCCAGCTCGTCACGGGGCGCGTCTGGCGCGGCACCGCCTTCGGCGGCGCCCGCGGCCGTACCGACGTGCCGCGCCTGGTCGACTGGTACGTGAACAAGAAGATCGAGATCGACCCGATGATCACCCACATGTTCGGCCTGGAAGACATCAACAAGGCCTTCGACCTGATGCATGAAGGCAAGTCGATCCGCTCGGTGGTGGTGTACTGACGGGCGGTCGAATACGAGGGCGGGCAAAAGAAAACGGCGGCCGAGGCCGCCGTTTCCGACTGGTAGGAGGAGATGACCCGCCGGTGAGGCGACGCAGTGTCAAATTCATCTGTCTCGGGGCCCTCATCGAGACGCGAGAGGTATCAGTCGATCACAAGCGACCCGCCGACGTTTGGGTCGTCATTGGTCGATCGCAGTACAGGTGGGGGCGGCACGCAATCCGGCTGCCGAAAGCGATTCTGCCGCGCGCCGCGAAGACTCGGCCTGCGCTCCGGACTACAGAGGCATGGGCGAACTGCTTCCCCTTCCACCCGGTTTGCCGCCGTGTTCACGGCCCACACTCAAGCGATTCGGCCTATTTTTCTTTTTAAGAAAACAGAACATTGCGATATAATGGGAGCCTGCACCGTCTCGGAGCGACGATCATGATGGCCACCTACCGCACGCCTTCGGACAGCCAGGCCCTGGGGCCCGCCGTCCGCATCCTGCTGAAACGGGTGATGAGCGACCCGGCTCTGTCTGCGGCCTCGCGCACGGTGATGAGCTGGCTCCTGCTGGAGGGGCGGGAGGAGGCGCCTGCGGCGGCCGAGATGGCGCATGTGGTGGGCCTGACCGAGCGGAGCGTGCGGCGGGTCTATGCCGAGCTGAAGGAGACCGGCTGGCTCGATCCGCGCCGGGGCTGGTCGGAAACACCCCGGGCCGATACCCCGGAACGCCAGTCGGTCCTCG